>Ga0180433_10008694_pt1 | contig 12583 bp, 5 predicted proteins | sample SS_ome_8_FD_132980 | JGI IMG/M metagenome (GOLD analysis project Ga0180433, IMG submission 132980) | Hypersaline lake sediment archaeal communities from the Salton Sea, California, USA - SS_1_D_1 metaG | ecosystem: Environmental > Aquatic > Non-marine Saline and Alkaline > Hypersaline > Sediment... | reverse complement strand
TACTTTTTGCGTATTCAACTTCTTCTTTATTTCTAATTCCGCCATCAACTGTAATAATTAATCTTATTTGTTTTGCCAAGAGCTCATCAATAGCCTGCCTATTTAAGCCATACCCTTCGCTAACCCTGTCTGGTATATATACTTCTATATCAGCTTTTAAAATTGAGAGCACTTCATAAAGCACAGCCGCTGCCGTTACTCCATCAGCATCATAATCTCCATACACGGTAATTTTATTTCCAGATTTAATATGTTTTATTATTAATTCAACCGCTGCCTCCATCTGGTCAAATAAAAAAGGGTCATGCAATTTTTCATAATCTGCTTCTAAAAAATTCTTTATATCTTTTTTGCCAGTTATCCCACGGTTATACAACAACTGCAAAACAACCCGAATATAATCAGGATATTTATCTATTAGCTCTTCTTTAATTTTTGGCATCACCTGCCACTTCTTCTCCATAACACGAATGTAGCGAATACTAACGAATGAAACGAACGAAGTATAACAGTTGTCTAAAAACACCTATTCAAAATATTCGCTTTTATTTGTTAAAATTCGCAATTTAAAAATTCGTTAAATTCGTTTCTATTCGTTAAAATTCGTGATCTTCACATTAATACCGCTCCCAATGTCCAAAGCACCATAGAAAAAATCACCATTGCTGACACAATTATCCAGATTATTTTAGTAATTTTTTTTCTCTTCATATTTTAATTTGTCATTCCGGCTCCTGAGCTTGCGAAGGAAGCCGGAATCCAGGAGTTAATAGAAATATACAGTATACTTGATTACCTGTCTGCGCAGGTAGGCAGACACTCGGAATGGCAAAAAACGCCTTATTTTTATTCTTACCTCTTTAATATCTTCACAAACGTATCCGCTGGAATATCAACACTGCCTTTGCCGGCCGCCATCATCTTCTTTTTTCCCTTTTTCTGCTTTTCCATCAACTTACGCTTTCTGGACACATCCCCGCCATACAACTTCGCGGTTACGTCTTTGCGTAAAGCAGACAATCTTTCGGCGGCGACAATTTTTCCACCGATTGCCGCTTGCAATTTTAACACAAACATCTGCTTAGGCAATGTTTCTTTAAGGGTTTTCACGATTTCCTTACCGCGTTTAAAAGCATCATCCCGGTACACCATTAAAGCTAAGGCTTCAATCGGTTCTTCAGCTACTAATATATCCATTTTCACTACATCAGCTGCCCGATAATCCAAGAACTCATAATTTATGGATGCATACCCGGAACTCACACTTTTTATTTTATCATAAAAATCAGTTAAAATCGCGGCCATAGGTATTTCATAATGCAATATTACTCGATCAGCGTCCAAATATTCGGTGTTTTTATACACTCCTCTTTTACCCTGAACCAACTTTAAAATATTGCCCATATACTCTTTCGGGGTGATCACGTCCAGTTTTACCCACGGCTCTTGTATCTCTTTTATCTTTTCAGGATTAGGTAACTTTTGTGGTGTTCTAATAATAATATAATCACCTTCGCATTCACTTCCATTCGCTAAATTCGCACCATATTCGCTCATATTCGCGATATCCGCATTATTCGCGAAAAACACACGATACGCTACGCTCGGTATAGTCACAATTAAATCTAGGTTATATTCTCGCTTTAATCTTTCCTGAAATATTTCTAAATGCAGTAGTCCTAAAAAACCGCACCTGAATCCAAAGCCTAGAGCTTCTGATTGCTCTGGTTCATAAGTTAAGGCTGAATCGCTTAATTTCAACTTTTCCATAGCCTCCCTCAACTCTTTAAAATCACTCCCCTCCTTAGGAAAAATCCCCGCAAATACCATTGGCTTAACCTCCTTATATCCTGCAAGCGGTTCCAAATCAACAGTCGTAGTCTTCTCGTCCCCCTCCTCAGATGAGGAGGGGCCAGCCTGCCCCGCTGAGCGGTGCGCGGCCGGGGGGGTGGTGTTGATTTTGCTAGAATACTTAGCTAATGTTATCGTATCTCCAACCCGACAGTCTCCCACCTCCTTAAATCCAGTTATCACATAACCAATCTCTCCTGTCTTCAATTCACCTATTGAACTATAATCAGGCTTAAAAATTCCCACATCAAGAGCTTCGCTTTTAGCTCCGGTAGCCATGAGAAAAATCTTATCTCCCTTCTTTATACTGCCATCAACAATCCGAACGTAAGCTACTACCCCCTTATATTCATCATAATTAGAATCAAATATCAACCCTCGTAATATTCCCCTCCTTAATAAGGGGGGGCTAGGGGGGGTGTGGGAGGTTGGTCCGGGCACACGCTCAACCACTGCACTTAACACGTCTTCCACGCCTTCCCCAGTCTTGGCTGACACAGAAATTATTTCCTTGTCTTTACAGCCCAATAAGTTAACTATTTCATTCTTAGTTTTCTTAATATCAGCTGCCGGCAAATCAATTTTATTTATCACTGGCACGATTGTCAGATTCTGCTCCATAGCTAGATACAAATTTGCCAAAGTCTGCGCCTGAATACCTTGAGTAGCATCCACTAAAAGAATCGCGCCCTCAACCGCTGCTAAACTTCTACTAACCTCATAAGTAAAATCCACGTGTCCAGGTGTGTCTATCAAATTCAACATATATTTTCCACTAGAAGCCGAGCTTCCTATAGGAAGCTCGGCTTCTTTATAGTCAAATTCCATTGTTACAGGTTGAAGTTTAATCGTAATCCCCCTCTCCCTCTCCAGGTCCATCCTATCCAACACCTGATCTTTCATCTTCCGCTTATCAATTGTTTTAGTAATTTCAAGCATCCGGTCAGCTAGAGTGGACTTGCCATGATCGATGTGAGCTAATATAGCAAAATTTCGTATATTATTTATCATGATTTTATTAGTAATATCTAAAATAGTCAGCTTTTCACCCTATAGGTAACCAGCCGTAGGCTGGCAACTGATCATCCGTAGAGTGATAATAAGTAATAAGACATAAGTAATAAGTAAATTTACAAATTACTGCTTATTACTTATTGCTTATGTCTTATTACTTTTATACCATTATACTAACTTTTTTCTCTTATTTGGTCAAATGAAAATAACTTTTATGAACCGCCTTCTTTCACAAATAAAAAAAGTCGCTTATGAGGTTTTCACAAGCGACTTACTGTTTTTACCTCCTTTTTTATAGCATTTGCGACACACCCTAATAAGGCATGTCTACGTTTACCAATTCCTTGTCGAATTCTTCTGTTTCCTCTCCATCCAGAGTAAAAAAGATCCTTTTCTGGCCTCCTCTCCTCTTGCTTTCATGCGGCGGCTCAGCCCCCATTTGTCGCAATATCTCAGGGGGAACAGAAGATCTTTTCTCCTCTTTTGTGACCACTGTCTCAAGATAGACAGGATTCTGCCAGACGCGGAATAGGGCATACAAAGTGTCTTCCATCTCGTCACGTTTAAGATCAGCCCCCTCGTGCCTATGTTTGAGATAGAGACCGGTTCCCCGATACTCTCCTTCATTCCGCGACCAAGCATACTGCCCGTTGACGATTTCGATCAGCGGTTCTCCTCTGTTGAAGAGGGTAAACAAAAGCTTCTTTTTCACGTCCTTGAAGCCAGTTCTGTCCACTCCCCAATGATCTTGACGAACCCCACCCCCGCCTGCTTTATAGCTAAACATCGGTAGCTTCTCGAAAAGGTCAGGGGTAAAGAATTCGTCTATCAATGCGTAATCACTGATCCGGTGGCGAATTTCGAAGATCTTATTCCTGCCCTGGCCTAAAGAAACCACACCCGGATGTTTTTCGGCTAGAGACAGAAACACTTCAGGAATAGGATCGGGTGTGTTTTCTACTTCACCGCTTTGCAATGCTATTTTGATTCCTAAGAGCTTACGGAACCAATTCAGATCTCTGCCAATCTCATCAGTCAATTCAGGTGATGCTCCCAGATTCAGTTCCTTTTCCAGCTCAACCAACCTATCTTCGCATTGCTGATAATCGCACCACCATTTGACTAACTTCTCTTTGGCAAAAAGATCTTTGGGGAAACCATGCAGGCCCTCCTCACAAGCACGCTTGAAAGCGCACCACTCTGCCCACTCTTCACCGACTCTCTCCGCATTCTCCGCATGGATGTTTTTGAAAACCACGAAGTCATCCCAGCTTGCCTTCCTATCCACCAGGTTTCGACACTTCTCCCACAGTTCGCCGTGTCTGCCTGTATCCCAGCGATGCTCAATATCCAGGTAAACAGCCAATCCCAACTTATAGGGATTTAAGCCCGAGCTGCCTAGCGTACCAGCGTTATGCTGGGCATAATCCGCGATCTCTGCTGACGGCGCCAGCCCCCTTTCGACCATCAACTTGCTATGCCAATAAGCTGCCCAGCCCTCATTAGCGATCTTGGTCAGGGCCTGGGGAAGAAAGTAATAGCTCTCCTGCCGGATGATGTCCAGGATATCCCGCTGCCATTCTTCCAGTGGTGCGAACCGAAGCAGAAAGAGGAGGACATCGCGCACTGGTTTGGCTGGAAATCTTAAGCCCTTACGCGCTTCCTTTTGTTTTTCTTTTCGATTCTTGTCCTTTTCTGCCTGCGCATCGACCCAGTCCCGCGGGTTGATGAACTCATCCAGATATGGTAAATCCGATTTGAACCTGAAAGACTGCTCTCCCTTCTTGGGTTTTTCTTGGTCTTCATACTCTGATGACTTTCCCCTATGCACTTCCATGTAGGGCATACGACAATCAATCAGGTTTTGGATTTTCATGCAATCCGTGATAAAATCGCTTACGGTTTCTTCGCCGAATTCCGCCCGGTATCTTTCGATCCTTTCCGAAGCTGCCCGGGAACGCGCCAGCATATTGCGGTCCGTGGGTTTGAACCAGGCATTGTTCTTAAAAAAATCCACGTGAGCGCACACATGCGCCATCACGATCTTCTGGTCAATCAGCTTGTTTTCTGACAGTAGGTAGGCCAGCGCTGGATTGGTGTTGACCACAATCTCGTAAATCTTGCTTAGCCCGTAACTGAAACTCTTGTGCGTATTGATATAGGCTTCTCCGAACTTCCAGTGGGAGAAATGATCCGGAAAACCATGATAGCTGGTCACCTCAGCCATCCCGTCCCAGTCTACTATATCAAAAATAATTGGGAAAAAATCCAGTCCCTGCCGCTTAGCAACCGCTTCAATTCTTGACTGCCAACCAATAAATTCTCTAGTAACCAGTGTCATCTAAATCACCTCCCTTTCTTTATTTCAAAATAAGATTTCTCCTTTTTCCCAAAGAAAGTCCGCAAGCCTTCCCAAGCATCATCCCGTTCTTTCAGTGAAAGGTAAACCACGCGATCATTATCACCAAACTCTGATGCTAGGATACTGCCAAATAAGCCGTAGGCAGAAAATCCCTCAGATTCTCCCTGATTGTACCAGGAGCGCCATGCCGGCAGCACTTCGCCATAGCTGTACTGACTGCTGAATTCCAAGATTTTTTCTATCAGCGCCACAGTCTTCTCATTATCATCTCCCCAGTTCATTCCGTCCGAAAAATAGACCGGATAAATATTCCAATCCTCAGGAGGAAATCTGTCTCCCACGATGTTAATCAGCAGTTGGTGCGCACTTGAGCTCTTTGTTCCGCCATAGCTGTCAGCTTTCAAGAACTGCTCCTGGTCTCTCATCTCTTCTGCCCTTGTATGATGGACAATGTAAACGCACTCTAGTTCATCATATTGGCGCTTAAGAAGTGCTTCGGCAAAAAAACAAAAATAGGAAATGATCTCCCGCTCCTCATCTGAAACTGACCCTGAAATATCCCTCATAAAGATGAGCACCGCATTATTCTGCGGTCTGGGAATCGGTTTACTTGAGCGAAAAGATTTGTCCTCCTGAATCGGAATGAGCCTCGGATTCCCTGAATTATAAGTGCCGTTAGCCAGTTGCCTTTGGAGCGCTCTTCTATAGATACCTTTGGGGCCCCTCTTAATAATCAGTGATTCAGGGCCCACCCTTCTGGCCGTCGACCATCGCTGATCTTCAGCATCAATGGTCTTTTCACCTTTGGGTAGAAGATTCGGTAACTCCAAGGCCATCATTTCCAAGATTTCCTCTTCATTGAATTCAACTTCAATCAGTTCACCCGGCTGATCACCAGCGCCTTTTTCACCTTTGCCCTGCTTTGGATCACCGGTAATCGGCCCGAGGTCATCACCCTCATTACCTCTGCCAGTGCCTACTCCGCCGAAATTCGGCCCGTACCTAAACCTAGGCAAAGGAACATGAAAAAACCGAATCCTAATCGGCTCCCTCATGCCCTTGCGCGGCAATATCACGCTGCCGGGCCTAAGATATTTTTTGATATCCTCCCTAATTTTTCCTTTCAGGATACCAATGAACCGCTTTTCGTCTCGCTTGATTCTTTGTCTCATAGTTCACCTCCTAAAAAAGAAGGGCGTTCGACCTAAGATCGTCCGCCCTTTGTTCATAGTTTACTCCTGCTTCATGGCTTCCTCTTTGCGGGCAAAGAGGCCGCCAACATAAGTGAGGACACCAGTTGCACATCTTTCGCAGTACCCATGGTTCCTGATCAGGCGATCCTTGACCTCGTCGATCCTTTTCTCCGTATCTTCGTCTCTGACGGTTTCCACCAGGGAAGACAGCTTAAGCGTATCCTTCTGGTCTTCAAAAAGCTTCCGCCTCAAGGCCTTGTGCAGCTTCTCGTTGGAATCTGCGCGGAACTTCACACCCTCCATGGATAAAGCGCCGATATGGTTCATGATCTCCCGGCGCCAGTCATCCTTCTTGTTCTCCGTGATTTCGACCTTTTCCTCAACCGAGCGCATCATCCGCTCATCCGGCTCCTCGTCCTTGCCTGTGAAGCGGTTGGCGACCTTCTCTCCCCGCGTATACGCTTTGACATTGTCAATATAGTTTCCGCAAAGCTTCTGGATATCCTCCTCATCGCCCGAGATCACCTCCTGAACCTCCAATTGTAGCATCTCATCAAATTCCTGCTTTACCGGAACGAACAGGTCCCTGCATCGCTCTCTTTCCGTATCACTGATTGAAGTGTGGAGATCTAGCCCTTCTTCTAATTCACTAAGCACCATAAAGGGATTAACGCAATCGTCTTCATTTTTGATCATTGCGTTAGAGATCTTGTCCTGAATGTATCTGGGCGAGATTCCGGTGAATCCCTCATTAGGATGTTCCTCGCGAAGCTTCTTGCAGACTTCTAAAGACCAGTTTTCCAGCTCTTGCCCGTTGTAGAGCTTCAGCTTCTGTACGATGTCCATCCCCTGCTCTTTAGGCTCTTCAAGGTGTGTGAGTACGGACCACATTGCGGCCACCTCGATGGTATGAGGTGCAATATGGCTCTTGATATTGTCCTGCCGGTAGTCGCGCTCGTAGATCCTCTTTTCATCGTCTAAACGAATCACGTAGGGCATCGGAATCTGAGTCGTCCGATCCTTCAAAGCCAGCATCATCTCGTTCTTCTCCAGCTTCTTTAGATCCGGCGGATTAGTGTGGGAAACAATCACTTCATCAATATCCATGTGCCCCAACTTCCGCGCTTTGATCCTGTGCGCCTGGGAAGCTTCCAGGAGATCGTAGAGAAAGGCCACGTCCAGCTTCAGGCCTTCGATGAACTCAATGATCCCGCGGTTGGCCTTCTGGAATTCTCCTTCGAAGTTAAACGCCCGGGGATCGCTTTCCCGGCCGTATTCGGCTACTGCGCGGTAGTTGACATCACCGGTAAGCTCTGTCGCATCCTGGTCCTTTTCGTGCTTTGGCTGAAGGGTGCCGATACAGATCCTCCTCTTGTCCGAAACGATGATACGCCTGACGCGAACATGTTTCTCAATAATCTCCTCCCAATTCCCTTTGTACAGCTTCATGAGACGGTTGAAGGCGTCATCGCATTTCGGGCAGGGATAGCACCAGCTCTTGACTCTCCGGTCTCCTTCTACAGACTTGTTCAGCTCGGCGATCGGATCGCTGGTCACGATCCCGTCTGCATAAAGAAGAGACAGGATATTGATCGGATCGCAGTGCATTTCGCATTCGATCTCATCATCGTAGTCATTCACAAACCCCAAGGCCTTTCTGACGGCCTCATCCGACTCCTTTCCCGCATACCAAACCGTCCCGTAGAGACGGCCTTCGTCGGTTTTTGAGTAAGCCTCCAGCCCCATCTTCAGAAGATCGACCATAGATGATTTTGAGGAACCGACAGGACCGACCATCAGCAGTATCCGGCGCTCCTGTCCATAGCCCAAGGCCGCGCTTTTCAGAACATTCACAAACTGCATAATACCTGTGTCAAGACCGTATATGGCCTTGCCGATGCCAAAGGGATCGTCAAAAAAATGATAGTGAATGCACTTTTTGCCGTATCGCGAATATTCGCTCTGACCGTAAGACATGATCATATCGTGAACCCGCTGGAAGGCGTTTCTTGTAACCTCCGGATTCTTCATAACAATGTCCAAATATTGGTTAAATCCCAGCAACTCAAATTTGTCCTTTGTATCGCTGCTTGTTAAACTGCACAATAGTTTCATCGCAAGTTCCATCGCACACCTCCTTCGGTTTTATTTTCTGGTTAGGGGATTAGTTGTTAAAGAAACAATCTACCAAAAACGCCCCTCCTTTTTGGATGGGGCTTTCCTGATATCTTTATGGCTATTTCTAGCCAATTTAACTCATTTTAGCCCCAGTAAAAAATACGCCAATTACAAATAATGGATTTACTAACATGACATAAATTTTACTGGCAGCGTTTTTCATATACTTAAACTAACTTAATATTAACTGAAACTAATCAATATGTCAATGGTAAAATATTTGCTAATATTAAATAAAAAATTATAATAAATAAATTAAATTTAATTTTACTTTAATGTTTTAAAAAATATTTGAAAACTAGAAAACTTAGTTTCGAGTACCCGAAACTAAGTTTCTTATCTGTTCCAACCCTATTTCAAAATTGATAATTATTAAATTGAAAATTGATTATAAATTAAAAATTGATAATTGAAAATTTGGCATCTTCAGATGCCCCTCGCTTCTCCCTGATCCCCTGTACTCACCTTTTTCCAAGGCATCCTTCTCTTCACTGCATCCCAAAAATGAAAAAATTCTTCGCTCTTAAATAGTGAACAGACCGCTAAATAGATAAATAACCCGCACAGCCCGGCTACTAATCCCTGGCTTAATACCCCCCAAAGCTTGGTCATGTCAATATAGGGCCAGATTACAAGCTTCATGCCCTGCACCGTAATACCGCAAGCTACAGCGGCAGCGGAAAATTTTATTGTGGAAATTAAAATCCTTACTTCATCCATATTCCCGACTTCAAATCGTAAAGCCAGCCAAAGTAAAATAAAGTTAAAAATTGAAGCAATGGAAAATGCTAAAGCTAAACCTGCCACCCCCATTTTCCCAGCTAGCCATAATGATAATATTACGTTTATACCAGCTGATAGTAAGCCAATAATAAACGGAGTTTTAGAGTTATGACGTGCATAAAACATGCGCACCAATAATGGAATTGTAGCTTGGGCAAACAAAGAAATTGCAAAAAAACCTAATGTATCTATAGTCAGAACAGTGTCGCTCCAATCAAACGCACCAGTTCCTAAAATAACCCGAATAATCTGCGCGCGCAAGGTAATCAATAAAACTGTAGCCGGCACTACAAAGAACAAAATTTGCCTGATAATAGATGAATAATTTTTTATTAACTTAGCCTTATTAAAAGCTACGGCTGATAAAGTAGGGAAGGCCGCGACCGCAAATGAGATGCCGAAAATACCGATCGGAAACGATTGCAGGTTGTTGGCAAAATTAAATATGGCTATTGATCCGGCCGCTAAAGTTGAAGCAATAATAGTGATGACCACCAAGTTTATCTGCGACACAGCCAGGCTCATTGTTCGCGGCAGCATCATGCGCCCGATTTCCCTGGTGCTTTTATCCTTAAAGTTAAATTTCAGCTTTACTCTATAGCCAAGTTTAATTACTAGAGGTAGCTGAATTAGCATGTGTAAAAATGCGCCACCAACCACGCCCCAAGCCAGACCATACACTCCCCAAATAGGCACCAGGTAAAGCGCGCCCACAATAATGCCAATGTTGTACATTATGGGCGATAAAGAATAAACAAAAAATCTTTTAAACGATTGTAAAATTCCCCCGAAAACACTGGAAATCCCTAAAAGTAGTGGAGATAGGAACATAATCCTAGTTAAAGCTACTGTCATCACCTGCTTATCTTCGCTAAATCCTGGAGCAATTAATTTCATTAAATACGGCGCCAATAATATGCCTAAAGCGCAAAAGATGATTAAAAACAGTCCTAAAATATTAATAATATTACTAGCCAGATCCCAGGCCTCTTTATTTTCTTCGCGTTTTAAAAAACCGCGCATCCTGGCCAATGGATTTTTCAAAAGCTTTGTAAAGATAGGTACAAACCCAGCCGACAAAGCTCCTAAAGCCAGTAAGTTAAAAATTAAATCAGGCACTCGAAAAGCTGCGTAGTAAACGTCCAAGGTATCGCCGGCTCCAAATTCTCCGGCTAAAATACGATCCCGAAAAATACCCAAAAAGCGGCTGACTAGAGACGAACCAGCCACTAATCCAGCCGCTAAAGTAATGCTATTAATTTGTCCATTGAATAAACGTTTGATCATTCCTAGTTGTCATTGCGAGGAGCCTCCTCACCTTTTTAAAGGTGAGGGGCGACGTCGCAATCCCGTTGATGATCCTTGCGTATTATCACCTCTTCTAATTATCCACGGGATTGCTACGCCCTATCGGGCTCGCAATGACACGATTTCTCTTATTTTATTATTTTCTTAATTTATTATTTAAATCAGAGCACTCGTATCCCCAACATCAGTGCCCAGCTCACGCGCTTTAAGCACACGCCTCATAATTTTACCGCTTCTGGTCTTAGGGAGTTTATCAACAAAAGCAATATCTTTAATCACTGCCATCGGCCCTAAATCTTTCCTGACATGCAATTTCAGCTCATCTTTAAGTTTATCTGATTCTTTAACACCTTGCTTTAATATCAAAAACGCCTTAATAACTTCCATCTTTATCGGATCTGGTACGCCGATTACACCGGCTTCAACCACTGCTTTATGCGAAACAAAAGCGCTTTCAACTTCAGCGGTTCCGATTCTATGGCCGGCTATTTTTAAAACATCATCAGTCCTCCCCTGAATCCAAAAATATCCGTCTTTATCCTTAAAAGCAACATCCCCGGTAAAATAAGCGCCTTTAACCTGGCTCCAATAAGTCTTTAAATACCGCTTGGGATTTTTAAAAATAGTCCTAATCATGCTTGGCCATTGGTTTCTGATAATTAAATATCCACCCTTACCAACCGGTACCCGACGGCCCCTTTTATCAACCACGTCTGCAATTATGCCTGGAAAAGGCTTACCCGCGCTACCCGCCTTTAAAGTAGCTGTTGGTAAGGGCGTAATCATGTTCATGCCGGTTTCTGTCTGCCACCAGGTATCCATAATTGGACAGCGCTTCTTCCCTACATACTTATAGTACCATTGCCAGGCTTCTGGGTTAATCGGTTCGCCTACTGAACCTAAAAGGCGCAAGCTTTTCATCTTATGTTTCTTGGGCCATTTTGCTCCATATTTCATCATCGCCCTAATTAAAGTCGGAGCTGTATATAATACATTAATTTTATACTTTTCAATAACGCGCCAAATCTGATCTGGTTTTGGCGCATCTGGCACGCCTCCGTACATTAAGGTAGTTACTCCAGCCATCAACGGTCCATAGATAATGTAGCTATGTCCAGTAATCCAGCCTGGGTCAGCCGTACACCAAAATTTTTCATCTCCATGCAAATCAAAAACCCATTTTATAGTCCTAAGCACACCGACCGCATAACCGCCATGAACATGCACTACACCTTTTGGCTTTGAAGTTGTGCCCGAAGTATAGAGCACAAAGGCTGGATCTTCTGCGCCCATCTCAGTACACTTAGCTTCTTCGGATTGTCCTTTAATAAAATCTTTAAACCAGATATCGCGCCGCTTATTAAAATTAACCTTTCTCTTATTATTTTTAACCATAATTACTTTTTTTATGGTCTTACATTCTTTCATAGCCTCGTCAACAATTGCTTTAAGGTTAATTACTTTACCGCGCCTAAAACTGCCGTCAGCTGTAAATAAAATTTTCGCCCGGGCGTCTTTAATGCGCTCGGCTAAAGCCCCGGCGCTATAACCGGCATAAACTACAGAATGCATAGCTCCGATTTTCGCGCAAGCCAACATGGCCATAGCTGTTTCCGGAATGTTTGGCATATAGATAGCTATTCGATCACCCTTTTTAACTTCTAATCCCTTTAAAGCATTTACTAACTTATTCACTTCATAATAAAGCTCTTTATATGTGTATATTCTAGACCTGCCAATTTCATCTTCATATAAAATAGCGATTTTATTCTCAACAGCAGTACCTATATGCCTATCCAGGGCATTATAAGTTAAATTAACTTTACCGCCTACATACCATTTATAAAAAGGCTTCTTAGAATCGTCAAAAACTTTATCCCATTTCTTAAACCAG
>Ga0180433_10008693_pt1 | contig 12583 bp, 13 predicted proteins | sample SS_ome_8_FD_132980 | JGI IMG/M metagenome (GOLD analysis project Ga0180433, IMG submission 132980) | Hypersaline lake sediment archaeal communities from the Salton Sea, California, USA - SS_1_D_1 metaG | ecosystem: Environmental > Aquatic > Non-marine Saline and Alkaline > Hypersaline >... | reverse complement strand
GTATACATGCGAATCTGGATAGGGCTCGAAGTGCCCCATATCATAAATTCCAAATTGACCAAGGGCTTTTGGTATTGAACCAATTAGAGGCACTCTTATCTGGCCACAGTGAGTGTGGCCTGCCATAATAAGGTCCCATTTTTCATATTCTTCATATGGAAGAACTTCCTGATTATGAGTTAGGAGAAGGTTCGCGCCAGAAAAATCCATTTCCCTAACAGTGTCAGAATAATCATCCTTACAGGACCACTTATCATCTATTCCAACGAGAGTAAAATCATCAAGCTCAACAATTTCATTCCGAAGAACATGGAATCCCATAGACTGGAGAATCGATGTTATTTCAGAGCCTGTCTCCTCAACACTCTCTGAGCAGGAAATCTCATGATAGCCATAATCATGGTTTCCAAGTATTGCATATTTTCCTTTTGTGGCAGTGAGCCTTCCAAGAGGGGAGAGCCGCTCTAGCCCATTGCCGGATTCAGAGTAATCCCCTGCCAAAAAGACATAATCCGGGTTCTGTGAATTGGCAACTGTTACTATCTTATCTAAAAACTCATCAGAAATCGTCTCTATATGAGTATCGCTAAGGAGTACTATCCGGACAGGTTCATCCAGCCCAATATCAAGTCTTGTTCTCTTGACAGTAATCTGGTTTGGCTCATAAAGGAATATATAAAATGAGAATAACAAGAGTGCAGCCAGAAATGCAATCCAGAAATATTTCAGATTCTGCCTTTCCATAAATAACTAATCCCGTCTTTTCTCTTATAAATCTATATGAATGGTAACATCATAAAGAGAATAGCTACTCATCCTGGAATTGCCAAATGTATAATTATAGTCGTCGATTGCATTTCCCCACTCATCAGATCCGCACGGAAATACACCAACTTCAAAGCCATCCCGATCAAAAGAGAGGAGGGCATGAACTCCCCTGATTGTTATGAATTCCTTTGGCACCTGGATGATGTGGGATACAGGATTAATTGTCTCATCAAGAAGGTTTCTTAGAATGGCAATTGTCTTTGCTCTCTGCTTAATCCTGGCAATTCCATAGCCTTCTGATGGGAGCTTTCCATCATGGCGGGAGAGTTTCAACTCGAGCATCTCTCTGTGGTGAAGCAATATCTCAACCATTGCCTGCCGCACTTCACCAGGGCTTGAGAGCAGGCTGGTAGTGGAAGAGGCTCTGATTTCTTCATGGTTGCCACCATCAGGAAATCTCTTGCGCATAAGAAGCAGTGAATAGCCGCGCTCAACTTCCACTTCCTTATATGCTGCTGGCCACCATGAGCCCTTAACAGATATTCTTGCAATCTGCGGAACGCTGGCCCGGACCTTCCGGATGCAGGTTGAAGATTCCAATATTCCTCCTCCCTTGAGAATCCGGCTCTCTGGCCCTTGCATTTCAAATTCTCTGGAAGAGCGTCTTTTGACTACTACCATTTCACATTACATCCTGTGGGGATTCTTCAATTCTGATTTCTTCTAGGGTTTTCAATACCTTGTCAACTTCCCTTATCACCTGCTCATCCGAAGCCTGTTTTCTTGCCCATCTCCGAACTAGCACTTCTACTAACTCGGCGCGGGTTAGCGCATTTGGAGAATCGCCTTCAGTACTGATTACTGGCACTGCCACTCCTCTGACATCTGATTCAGTTAGTTCGCAGAGCATGGATAGTAACCTCTCAATTCTCATAGATGAGAGATTTATTCCGTCATCCTGCGTATTTTTATCTGATTTCATCTCATTCCAAAGGGCATTTATGCAAACATTGGCAAAGGAAGAGAGTTTCTCAGTAGCCTCAGGAGTTCTTGATTCTATTTTAACTGACCTGAAACTGACATTCCGAACAAGGGCTTCCATTCCCTTGCAGCTAATGCTCTCTGGGACTTTCAAATCCCTCATTCTTCCGGTATTCAGATTCACACCACGGGCTGTCACTAGTAGTTTGCGGGCTGTCATAATAATCAGTAAAAAATAGTGAATCATAACATTTTTATATAAACCTCAACACACTTTTTCGAATTATTCAAAATGCAAATCTATGTCTGGCAATTCATCATCTGCTTTGAAGCTCAAGAGCAGATTAATAATGCTTAAGGGCAATTCAACTTCATGGAACAGTTTCCAATATGTCCCAAATGCCACAGAAAAGCAGATCCAAAAGAAAGAGAAGCATTCCTCTGTGCAAGCTGCGGACAATCCGGAAAACCCCAGCTAGTTACAATGGAGGAGTATGAGGATATCCTAAGCGGCAGGAATCCAAGAAAAAAGAAAAAGATGCATGGAATTGCACTGACTGTCATCGGAACGCTCCTGATTCTGCTATCTGCTTTTTCGAGCAACATGATTTTCCTAGCTGTTGGCGGAGTCTTCTTTGTTGTTGGTTTGCTGTATCTTACAATGGTAAATTCAAGGATGCCAAGGCAAGTTGCAAGCAAAGATAAGAAGATAAGAATGATTGAGATGAAAATTGCAGAAGTAAAGCTGCGCCTGGAAAGGGAAAAGAGCGGGATAGAACCTGATGCCAAAAGAATTGAAAAATTGGAAAAAGAAGTTGTTTTATGGAAAAAACAGCTAAGCCGCTTAAAATAACTACTTGCGCTCTGTCTGCTCAACCATTTTTGTAACCAGCACTCCTTTGTCAACTGCCCTATCAACAAATGTGCGCGTCTCCTCGTTGGAGATTATAGGCCCTGAAATCTGCTTTTTAACCAGTGCAAGGAGTACCAGGTCATGCAACTGATTTATATTGGCACCAGGAGCTAGCTCTGGCTTGTATCTGCTCTTGATTGTTTTCCCATCAACAATGCGCAGTTTCGAATATCCACCATCAAGGATTGCCTTTGTAATTGCACAGAGATATTGCATATCATTAAGGTATTCTGGACTAAAACCAACAGGTTTTGCCTGAGTTACTATAAGCATCGTGCTTGCCTCTTCAGTCTCAACGAATTTTGAGACTTCAAGATTCGACATGAAGTCAGTGGATATGCGCCCTTCCTTCATTGCCTTATAGACTAGCTTCTGGAAATCATCAAAACTGGTATTGGAGGACAATTGCACTCTGTATTTTATGTGAATCATACCTCTGTAGAGAACATTCTTCACATAGCCATATTCCAGGATTGAAGTAGCAGCAAGGCGCGCCCTTTCCTTAGTTGGCTTAAGGTGCATCCTTGCGCCGTGGATTCTTTCCTTCCTGCGCTCTGCCTTTGACATGCTCCTCCTGGCAGTTCCTTTGATGCTTCCGCATATTGGCTTTGGTCCAATAAAAGGAAGTTCATTGATATGCAATTCTGGATTGGAGGATTTTGATCTGGAAAAGTACGCCCTCCTTCTGCCAAGACTTGCATCAAAAGTCTGAGCAGAAGCTGGTTCGCGCAATCTTCGCTCTGCAATTTCCCGCCTTGGCTTATATCTCCCGCAATACATCCTAATGCCTCCTTGATCTCAATCCAAGGAAATCATGGAAGAGCAATTCGAGATTGTCAAATCCAAGGGTGTGAATCACAGTCCTTCCCTCTGATGAGACGAATGTTCCGATATAGTGCTCATCCTGCAACTGAGTTACGAATATCATTGCACCCTGCGCCTCACCATATAACCTTAGTGCTTCATCGAATGAGGCAGTACGATATTCTGCTCCATAATCAATCAGAACAGTCATGTTCCCATCAAGAGCCATGAGGATTACATGCGGCTCAGTAGTCGTATTCACAGAAGCTGTAATTGCATGTACTCCGTTCCTTCTGAGGAATTCTGCTGCAAGATCATGTATGAATGGACATATTCCAAGGCCGCGCTGCAGGTATTCTGGCATGTTATCCAATGTAAGGGAGCTGTTGAGAAGCCTCAGATATGCTCCAATATAACCTAGTCCCTGATCATAATCCATCCTGGCAATTCTCTCTACTTCTGAATCAAAGAACCTCATTCCCATCATTGCTTCATTTGCGGCATGAGAGTACAAATAATGGCCTCTGTGCGCAATAATCCTGGCAAACCAGATAAGTTCCTCAAAAGAGGCCTCGCTGTATCTGCCAGTTAAATCCTCCATGCTGGTTGCGCCTTGCAAATCTCCCTCAATTCTCATTGCCCGCTCATCAAGATATGTCCTGTTGATATAAGGATTATCCAAATCAAGGTCTGCCTGCGAAATCCCGCCTCCATGCATATGCTGGAATGTGACTTCATTGGTTGAATTGACGTGCCTTCCTGGAAGTCTGACTGTGAAATTACCAAGAACTACTAATTCCCATGCCCTTCCTGCTTCTGCTAGGCGCTCTGACCAATTGGCAAATCCAAGAGACACTCCAACAGTTCCCATAGTCATTCCACCAAAGTAGAGGTCCCTTTCAATTCCGACTGTCAGGCCGCTTCGGACTACATCATATCTCCCCCGAACATCTAAAAGCCACTGTCTAATTGCAACTTCAATTCCAACATCAATGCTCTGGAATCTTGGCCTGTAAAATCCGACATAAGCAGTCTCTGCAGGGCTGTTTGCTGCTGCATAGAAAGACATGGCACCATACATAGTTACCATGCTGTTCCAGCTAAGTGATGCTCCGATTCTCAAATCAGCATAAATCAAATCAAAGTGAGGATATGCTATTGCACCGCCAAGAACAGCTGCGCCTCGCAGCTCGAATTCCCCTCTTTTCTGCGTGAATCCAAGCCCGAATGACTGGAATGCGAATAATTCTGAATTGAGCATTGTGCCTGCAATAGAACTGTAGGATCTGAAATGAATGCCTCTCCTATCGATTCCAGGAGTGAGTCGCAGAACTCCAAACGGAGCAAATCCAACATCTGAATTTGCAATTGACGGGAACCACATAACTCCGGTTCCAAGAGACCCCCACTCACCATACGAACCGCTATATGAACCCAAAACAGAGAGCGATGCTGCGCCTGATTCAGTAAAGAAAAGGTCTGTTCCAATATCAAAGTCATTATCCAGACTTGGCTGATCAGAAGTATCAACAGAGGCATCATCAGCCTCATCCCTTCTGGGAGCCTCTTCCTGAATATCATCTCCAAATTCCAATACTGGTCCAGGTGAAGGCTCGGGAGTTGGCTCTGGTGCAGTCTCCTGAGCCGGTTCCGGAGTTGCTACTGGGGGCTCTTCCTCTGCTAAAAGTTCTTCTTGGGAAAACACCCTCAAAGGAATGGATAATGTCCCAGGGCTACCGGATTCCTCTGCATCCGGAGAATCCTGCCTTGGCCGGGCTTCCTCTGCATGAACGATATTCTCTCTTATTGGTTCTGTTACTGAAGAGAAGTCTGCTGCTGCGAAAGTGCATACTGCGGCAGCTGCGGCAGCTGCCAATAATCGTTTTACCTTTCCAGATTTCTTTCTAGTATCAATCCTTCTTCGAGATAACTGTTTCCCCCGCAGTTCCATGAATATTCCACCCTTAATAGTGATGTAGCGAAGGATATTTAAGTGTATTTAAATGTTCAAATGGGATAATGAGTTAGAGAAAAGAAAAAGAGTATTAGAATTTCTAAAACTCTTTTATCACTCTTTGGCCTGGCCTTCCTTAACCATCTCGGCAAAAAGACTTCTTGGGATTACGACCGAGACATTGCAACCACACTCGCTGCATACAAAGGACTTGCTCTCTTTCTTGTTTACCTTTCCGCAGTTAGCGCAAATCTCGACGGTATTGGACGCCATTTAGTTTATCTCTTCCTTTTTTTCTTAGCACTCTTGGATTTTGATTTCTTCTTTGGAGCTGCTTTTTTCCTTACCGTCTTCTTCTTAGTAGTCTTTTTCGCTTTCCTAGCGACCTTTTTCGTAGTCTTCTTTGCTTTCTTCTTCAGTGCGGCTTTTTTTGCCTTTTTCTTTGGAGCAGCTTTCTTGGCCCTTGCTTTCTTTGTGGTTCTAGCCTTTGGAGCCTTCTTCTTTGGCTTTGGTTTGGAAACCTTCCTTGCAGGCTTCGGAGCAGCTGTTGCAGGGTGGTGCAGTTCAGGCATCTCAGGTTCGGCATAGCCTGGATCAGGAGCCCTTCTCTTGATTGCCTGCCTTGTGAATTTATCTTCCAATTCGGCAACTACTCTCTCATAGTCACTGCTGCTAACAACCATCAATTCGCTGTTCCCACACCTCGTGCATCGGAACTCGCCGGTTCCGATGTCGAAGTCGATACTCCGTGGCATTTTGCCGCATCTGGCACAGATTTCAAGTAAATCTTCGACCATCGTAATCCCCGATGCTATATACCTCCTGACTTTTAAAACTTTTCCGTCGTTTGAACGCTCTTTTCCATAAAGGAACAACCAAAATTACTCTCTGTAATCTGATTCCTCATCAGAAAGGGTGATTATTGGTCCGGTGTATTTGCACTTTCTGCATTTAAATCTTGGATCAACGCCTCCCAAAAGAATTAGGAATGACACCTTGTAGTCATTGGCCTCTACCGGCTTGTGGCATTTTGGGCAGACTTTGATTTCAGGCATTGGTCTGAAATTGAGTAATTAGTCTTTAATTTTTAAGTGCTAGCCAGACTCTTGAGTGTCAATCATATCTGCTTCTCCAGATTCTAGGCAATTTAGTTCGGCACCTCTCCTAGCGCCTATATTTCTTTGGTTTTCTCTTAAAGTTTGCAGCCAAACATCATTTGGATCAACAACACCTTCGCCCGAATCATGCATCATATGAAGATTTATGCATAGCTCTCTATGGACTATTCCAATAAGATCATCATGGGATTCATCAAGATTTGCTTCAGCCAAAATGTAGTCCTGGACAATCGTTATTGTAATTCGTGCTATTTCCCTATTCCGAGATCTGCTTGTTTGCACTAATGTTGGAGTGACCATTGCTCTTAACGAATCGTCCCGAAGAGCCCTTCCGAGAATATTTAATGCTCTTGGGAGAAAAAAATCATAGATAGAACTTCCATATTCATCAATTTCTTCTCTTGCCACCCTGCATACAATTTCAATAAGATCACGATGGGCGCCTGAATTATTCAAAACAGAAACTCTCTCCAAATGTTCTATGGACACTGCAATTGCTGACCAAGTTATCTCTATAGGATCATTGCTCGTTCCACCAACCTCATTCAGCGTGCGTGCAGCAATTTCGCTCAATCCATTAACGGCTAATGCCTTTCCCAGAACATCAATTGCCCTCACATTATCCTTATCTCTTACAAGACGGGATGCAAAGTCCACAAGATCTGCATGGGATGAATCCAAATCTGCCTCTGATAAATAGTCAATCACTCCGTTTTCCACCTCAGCAACAAGATCCTGGTTTGTCGAATGACTAATAAGTTCAAGTGTCCTAAAGGCCGTTGCCCTCAATTCATCAGATTCAAGAGAAGTCAGTAGAACATTAGTTCTTCGTGATCTGTTTTCATGCTCTTCAGAATCCGAGGAATAACTTTCATTTGATTCGGCTCTTAATCGTTCACAAACCATCTCAAGAAGGTGAATGTGAGATTCGTTAGGAATTCCAATTATTGATTCTAAATTATCAAGAGAGATTTCATCAATTTCTAGAACCAAATGCTCATTTTCATCATAATTCCCAAATGCTCTGATTCTGACATTTTTTAGTTTTTCAGATACTGGCCCTCTTAATTCATTGTCCATAAGCGCAACCTTGAATCCTGCCAGAATTGCGTCAGTTGAGGAAGAACTAATATCATCTGAAGACAATGCTCTTCCCAGCACATCTGCCGCAACTAATCTTTCATCCAAATTCCCAGGACCATTCATCCTGGATATTAATTGCTTACTAAGTTCATTTCCATCACTCCATGAACGATACACTTCCTCACTGGCAGCATCAGTTGCTTCTCTTATCCCAACAGAACTGCTAAGATCCAGTTTAATTGCCGCCTCTTCTTGAAAAGACGAAAGAACATCATTTGCTGGAGATTGGATACACACAAGTTGATTTTGAGCTTGCTCTGCCCTCCTACCAACTTGAGATTGAGGTGGACAAACCATGAATAATGCAACTGCACTAGCAGCAATAAGCAGTCCCATATTCGTTACCCTTCCTCTCCTTCGAATATGAGCAGAATTAATTTCTGGAGTTTGTGTGCTTTCATAATGCGAAGATGTGATTCTAAGTATGTCTGTTCCAAAGACTTTGGTCCTATCTAATGCGGCTGATAAGACAGGAGATTTTGAGGCCATCATATTTACCTCTGTTCCTAGTTTCTTTGCAACATCCAAAGCAGCTTGTAGACGAGGCTTTGTTTTTTCTATAATAAGAGTAGCGGTTTTGTTAGTGAGTTCCATCAAAGTATAGATGTATAAAACTATATTTAATTGTTTTGTTTTATGGATTTTTGTAGTAGATATAGGTATCCCACCTGCGAGCTGAAGGATCTGTCTTGAACTAGCTGGAATTTTTTAGAAGCTCCAAATAATTATTCCAATCAGAATATTTTTTTCAGTAGTTTATTTAAAGAAACAAAGAAACATTCATCTCAGTGATAAATTATGTCTTCTAAGAATTATCTCTTTAGCTCCGAGTCAGTAACAGAGGGGCACCCGGACAAGATGTGTGATCAGATTTCAGATGCAATTCTGGATGAACTTTTGAGGCAGGATCCAAAATCCCGTGTTGCGGCAGAAACAGCAGCAGGTGCAGGATTAGTCCTCCTAATGGGAGAAATTACCACAAAAGGATATGTGGAATTCCAGAAACTAGTTAGAGATGTCATCCGGGATATAGGATACAACAAGCCGGACTATCTATTCGACTACAGAACAACAGGTGTGTTATCCTCTATTGTTGAGCAGTCGCCGGACATCTCACAGGGAGTTGACTCTGATGCTGATAAGGAGCAGGGGGCAGGAGACCAGGGAATCATGTTCGGTTTTGCAACAAAGGAGACTCCCGAACTGATGCCGATGCCGATTATGCTGGCACATAAACTTGCAAGGAAACTCTCTGAAGTTAGGAAGAACGGGACTTTGCCCTATCTTAGGCCTGACGGGAAGACACAGGTTTCACTGGAATACAAGGACTACAAACCAACAAGAGTTCATACTGTAGTTATTGCAAACCAGCATGATGATAATGTTGACCAGGCAAAAATCAAGGCAGATGTTGTTGAACATGTTGTTAAGCCAGTTCTTGGAGATATGTATGATGATAACACGATTGCGCATGTTAACGGAACTGGAAAGTTCATCCTTGGTGGTCCTGTTGCAGATGCAGGAGTAACTGGAAGGAAAATAATTATTGACACTTATGGTGGAAGGGGGCACCATGGTGGAGGCGCATTCTCCGGGAAGGACCCGTCAAAAGTTGACAGGTCAGGCGCCTACTTTGCAAGATATGTTGCAAAGAATATAGTTGCAGCAGGACTAGCTGACCAATGCGAAGTGCAGATATCCTACGTGATTGGAGTTGCAAAGCCTCTTTCAGTGTTCGTTGACACAAGGGGAACTGCGAAGATTCCAGTTGAGAAGATTGAGGAACTTGTGAAAGACAACTTCTCATTCAAGCCAGCTGACATGATTGAGAAACTCGATTTGCTCCGTCCAATCTACAGGAACACTGCTGCCTACGGGCACTTCGGCAGGACAGAGCCGGAATTCACCTGGGAGAAAACCGACATGGCAGGAAAACTGAGATCTGAATCCGGACTTTAGATCATGTTTTGCTCCGATTCGGAGCATCCTTCTTCTTTTTAACTCTGCACTTCTTTTACATCACCAGAAAAAGGTGAATTTATGAATAAAACAATTATCGTGGCATGTATGCTTTCACTTGTTCTTTTAGCTGGATGTGTAACGCCACCAGAAACCCCCCCAACAGACAATGAATCAGATGAACCATTGGTTGGAGGAGACAAGGATGAACATGGATGCATCGGTTCGGCAGGTTACACCTGGTGTGAACCAAAGCAGAAATGCCTGCGGGAGTGGGAAGAGCCATGTGAAGAAGCTCAGCCTGAAGAACACATGAGTGAGGAGCGCGCCAGGGAAATTGCAGGGGCAAGCGTTTGCACTGAGAATGGCAGCCTTAATGATGAGGCAGATTACAACAACACCACAAAGACCTGGTGGATTGGCCTGAACATCGAGAAAGAAGGATGCGCACCAGCATGTGTTGTTGATGAAGCAACCGAGACTGCAGAAATCAACTGGAGATGTACTGGACTAATTCCTCCGGCAGAGCCTGAGGATTCAGATGATCCAGTCTGCCAGAAAGAAGGCACTCAGTTTGGTATGACACTGCGTTCTGCAAAAGAAGCTGCCACAGGCAGTCTTTGCACCAAAGACGGGGCAACACTCACTGACAATGCAATGTGCAACAACGTAACTGGAACTTGGTGGATAGACCTTGATATGCCAACTACGAACCCTGGCTGCAGCCCTGCATGTGTCATTAATGTTGAGACCAAGCTTGCTGAAATAAACTGGAGATGCACAGGAGCGCTTCCAGGGTAACTCTTTTCTTTTTCTCTTTTTTTCTGGATTTAAATATCAGCTTTTTATCCTTTTCCATCGTATTCCAAACATGGCACTCAAAGAAATTTTTTTACTAGCTCTTGGCCTGGTGCTCTTGTTTGGATGCACCGGACCTGCAGAGGAAATTCCAGAAACTGGTGAAGAGATGAACGAGACTGAGGAAACAACTGTTAGTGAACCAACAGAAGAAATTGCAGTATTTGAAACAAGCAAGGGAACATTCGAGATAACACTCAACAGAGAGAAATCCCCAATTACGGTCGAGAACTTTGTCACATATGTCAACTCCGGATTCTATGATGGAACCATTTTCCACAGAGTAATTCCAAGTTTCATGATTCAAGGTGGTGGATTCACAAATGATGCTACAGAAAAAGAAACCAATGCTCCAATAGTAATTGAATCTAACAACGGACTGAAAAACGTGAAAGGGGCAGTTGCAATGGCAAGGACAATGGATCCAAACTCTGCAACTTCGCAGTTCTTCGTGAATACAGTGGATAACGCATTCCTTGATTATACTCCGACAAACCCCGGATACACGGTATTTGGGGAAGTGACTTCTGGAATGGAAGTAGTAATGGAAATTGAAGGCGTTCAAACGGCCAATAGAGGACAGCACCAGGACTGGCCGGTTGAAGATATCGTGATAACAAAGGCCTACATGAAGAAGTGATTTTATGATAAGACTTCTTTCCTTTTTCATTCTTTTTTTGATGGCATTTTCCGGATGCTTGGTTCCTGCAGAAACAACAGACACAAATGAATCTATCGAAATAGTTCCTGAAACTGTGCAAAATGATTCAGAAGAAACAATCCAGGAAAACAATCAGACACAGATAGAATCAAGCATCACAGTTTCGGCTGAAGAAGCTCCAATTACGGCGCCAAATCAGGAACTTGTTGAAAGCGTTCTGGAATCCTACAATGAGAATGATAGTTCCAGTTTCGACAATGTAAACCTGCTTCTTGGAACTGATGTTGATGATGTGCTTCCGCTTCTTGAGAGCAATGAGAGCATTGTGCAATGGACTGCATTGTATGTTCTCTCAAACATAGCATACAAGGCAGATGCAGAAAAACAGGAAGAAGTAAAAGAGAGGCTTGGGCCATACTTATACGGAGATGAACCCAGTTTCAGATTAATGGCGGCAATCACTCTTGTGACAATGGAGGATAAGGCAGGAATTCCAATTCTAATTGAACTTCTTGATGATGAGAGTTATTTCATGCTCAGCGAACCGCCTGCATTAATCTGCCAGTATTCGAATTACATGCTAACTAGATATACTGAAAAGGATTTTGGATTCTCATGCATGCCTGGCCACATAGACGCAGAAGCAAGGGAAGAGTGGGAAATCTGGTGGGGAGAGAACCATGAGGGCCTTGTATGGGATGAAGAGAAAGAAAAACTGGTGAGCGCATGAATAAATCCTCCATAATCTTCATAGCAATTCTTCTGCTTGCACAGGTAGTAACTCCCCTGGCAGTTGCAAAAATGAACGACTGCACATTCGACATAACAATAAGGGTTGCATTGATGGGAGATGGAGCAACAGAGGAATTTGAGCAGAAAGTAAAGGACTCGGTCAATCAGTACTGGAACAAAGGTTTCAAGGTCGGAGATTGCGGATGCGAATTCAAGGTAACTGTGATTACCAAGAGAATGGAAAACTGCTCTGATGAGACTTCTGCCGACCCTTCATTTGCCTGCATCAATGTTGTGAATACGCGCGGAGTTAACAGGGCCCATGTGACAATGTTCGATTGGACAAAGGGCCTCTCATCAGATGAGGCATCCACATCATCAGGACATGGGATAATGGAGGGGCACGCATCGCCTGCCATGATTGCTCATGAATTCGGGCATCTGATGGCCCTTCCGGATGAATATACTGACCATTACAAGTATTTTGTGAAAAACAAGACCACAGGCGCAATCATCAGCGGACCTCATCTAATCAAGGTCGATGATTGGTATCGCAACGGACGGAACATGCAAAGTGAAGCCGATAGAAAAGGGCAATCATTCGAATTCCAAAGGAGCTCTTATGGGTTTAAGCATTCTGTTCCAAACAACGGCTCGGAAGATAGCTTAATGGGAAATATAGGAGCAAACTC
>Ga0180433_10008691_pt1 | contig 12587 bp, 15 predicted proteins | sample SS_ome_8_FD_132980 | JGI IMG/M metagenome (GOLD analysis project Ga0180433, IMG submission 132980) | Hypersaline lake sediment archaeal communities from the Salton Sea, California, USA - SS_1_D_1 metaG | ecosystem: Environmental > Aquatic > Non-marine Saline and Alkaline > Hypersaline >... | reverse complement strand
CTTGACTTTCGCCCAGGCCCCGATCAATTCGCCAGGCCTACAGGAAACCCGGTTTTTCAGCTCCCGCGCTTTCCCGATCATAGGTATGTATGGGGCAACCCTGGAAACGTCGTTACAATCCCGCTTATTCAAAACTACATGTGCGTTTTGTTTGCTCAGATAGTAAACCCGACTGTTCCCGATCCCGGCGGCGGTACTATCGAATATCCTAATTGGTCCGCCGGCGTTCAATATTCAATCGGGGATATTGTTCAATATCCCTCGGGCTCAGGAACTCTGTATATTTGCATTCAAGCTCATACCTCTATTGTTACATGGGAACCTCCGAATGTTCCCGCTCTTTGGCAACCTTACGAACAACAAGAACCCCCCGTAATAGACGTTGAAATAGCCGTAGGGGGGCGGCTTGTGGCCAGTACACAAAGCGAAAATTCAATCGCGGCAGAGTGGCAAGCAAAGCGAACTTTCCATGTCTAAATTCGCCCCCGCCGTGGAACGCTGGCGATCATTAGTGGTCGCCAGCGCTCCACGCTTTTTAGTCGATTTTGTACTTTCTATCATTCAAAACGAAAGTTATGGTCGGCCAGGCATAGCAGCGAAGCGCACAACAAAGCTAAAAAGAGCGCTCCCAGTAAAGGGCGGCGGCCAGATGATAGTCAAAAGAGCCCTTGGACTAATGCAAACAATCCCCGCCGTAATTCAAGATTACAACGCCCAGGCGGAGCATGAGCCGGCCTATTGGGATGATATGACGGGCACCACACCAACCGCCGCTCAGAAACAAATAGACGTAGGGATCTGGACACTACAAAACAACATATCCGCCGTTGAAAAGCTCACGGGAAAGCAGCTCTCCCAGGGGGGCAAGCTTGATTTGGATTTAATGCGGCTTGCGCTTGTGGCTTATGCCTGGGGAATAGGGCGGCTAAAAAAGAAGCTCAGAGAATTAGAGGAAAGCGGGAAAGCTCCGACATTTAAAAACCTGGCCGCCGCCTGGCCGGAGCTGGGAAAGCCCGCTAATCGCCCCCTATACTATGCAAACAAGATCGTTAATAGAATGGTGGGCAAACCAACAAAACCCGGCGGGAAGCCTAGCAACGGCGGCACAGCGGGCAATATAGCTTTGTTCGCCCTGGGCGGCCTGTTATTGTGGCAATTAGCCGCGAAACTTTGAGGTGAAAAATGTCAAAAAAGAAACCTAAAAACAAAAAAGCCGCGAAAGAATCGCGGGAAAAGTACGACAAAAACCCGAAGCCGACAACAGGGATCAAAAAGGTAGATATTTTGAAACCGGCTAAGGGGGATAGCCTGGCCGTTTTCACTGTCAACAAATGGGGTGCGCTCAGGCTTCGATCTCCGTTGATTCTGGTAGAAAAAAACAATTTCGACTATGAAGATGTGATCGCTGAAAAATACGGCTCAGGAAAATTCGAGATCCATCTTTTGAAACCGGCTTCAAAGAAAGAAAACAAATACGGGCAGAAAAGCCCGCTTTCCTCTGTTGCGCGTTGCGAACTGGAATTAGTACCGGCATAATTTTTTGCGGTTTTTCCTAGTTCAATTAGCATTAGTCCTTTCTTTGTCTAGTCCTTTTCAAACATATCTATTGTGAATAGCTCAGGCCGCTTTGTGCGTAGCGTCGATAAGTATTCTTTCAAAGCAGCTCTCACGACAAAAGAGCAATCGATCCCGGTAACGCTTCGATACCGCAAAAGAGCTTTCCAATCTTCAATTGGGAAGCTCACGACACGCCGGATAAATTGCGGTTTTTTCTTATTTTCTTCTTTTTTGGGCATAGAGGGAAGATATATCAACTGATATCAATTTTCAATTATTTTCAGTTGTCGATATCACAGCGGCTATGTGATGACAGATCACTTTTTGCGGGCTTGAAGTTTCTTTTGCTCAGTAAAATAGACGTGAAAAGCGGCTTGCCTTACTTTGATGTGTTTACAATCTCCGCCCATTAGGTACTCACAGCCCAGCAAGCCGGCCCCTTTTAACTCAGTTAGGGCAAAGTAACTGCATTCTGAAAAGCGGCGGCCTGTAGACTTTTCCCAGGCGTTGCGATCGGCCAGGCATTTGAACCAAGTATCTTCATATAGTGCGAGGTGGATTTTTTTCTTTCGCGTTGCGCGTTGCTTTTTGGTGGCCATTGCGATCAATCCTCGTTTATCAGATCGGCCAGGCCCCTAAATAAATTTCGGGCTTCATATGGAACCGCCGCAACGGAAACCCGCCCCGATTGGATAGCCGAAGCCCAGCGATCGAGCTTAAACGCATGAGCCGCCGCGAAATCCCTTATTTCATGGGGATAGTCCCCCCATCGAATGCGGCGGCTCACTGAGCCGTTATAAAGGCGGAGCCGCTCATAGGCGGCAAGCTGGGCTTCAATTTGCCTCTTTACCGCCGGCGGGGTTTCCGCGCGGGATAGGGGGCCAGTATCAGGGGGGAAGATTCCAACGGCAAAAGCGGCCAGGGCGGGCACGATATGTTGATTTAAAAGCCGCCGCCGCTTTCTCTTGTTTTTCTCGTGGTAGGTGAAAATCTCGTGTTCCCAGTGTAGAGCAGTTGGTATCAGGGGGGGGAATGCTTTATCAGTCTGAATTTTTGCTAATTGGTAGAGCGGCTCTGCCTGGGCGTTGCCTACCAGGGCTGCGGCCAGCTCACGCAAGAATAAAAGCCGGTTAGCATCCCAGGTTTTCGGGGAGCGGTTGCGCTTGCGACGTGCGAAGCAACCCGCCTTTAGAGCGGGTTTTTCGGTTCCAACGGGATCATGTTTGAACGTCGGAGCCGCCGAAGGCGGAGCCGGCGGAGTTGGTTTAACCTCGTTTTTCGGGGCAGTATCTCCCCGCCTGGCCGCCCCTTTAAACTTTTTATGCTCGTCTTTCGGGTAACGGGGGGGAAAGCTACGCTTTCCTTCCCCCCCGTTCCCTCTACAACCCATTGCAGGCAATTTTTGACTGGGTAGGGATTTGTGGGGCAATGTGGTAGAAAAAAGGGTTTTCGTTTGCTCTGTGATCGTTATTTGGCAGATACGCAGGGAACGCCACAAGCCCGGCTCTATCTGTGATTTAGTACCAGTTGGGGTATAGTGTACCGAAATCCAGCCCCCCGCCTTAAGAAGCCGCACAGCGCCTTTTATACTGCTTTCCTTGGTACTCTTGCCCGTGGCCAGGCTAACGGCTTCCCCGAGCTTTTCATGGGTAACGGTAGAGCCCCTAAAGCCCTGCTTCCCGAGCGCTACATAGTAGGACAAAACCCGCGCGGTTGCGTTTTTCAGCTCCGCCGCCGCGCGTATTGTGGCCGCGCGGCCTTGCGTCATTGCTCCCGCTTTCCCGCGTTTGAATCGCTCGTATAGGCTTGTTAAAGGCTCACAATAATAGGTATTTTCAATGTCTGAAACTAGCGCATATTTGTTAGTTTTCGCATGTCTAAGAAAGATGTTACGCGCGTTTTGATTGACGGATTGAACGCTTACTAGCATTTAGTCCCGCTTTCTGCTAGTCTTCAAGGTGGCATTAGTCCCAGGGCTTTCCGATCTTTTGCCGATCGGGAGCCCTTTTTTTTTGGGATATGTGCCAATCCCTTAAAGGTGTTGTCAAAGAAAAATTACAGTTTTGTTTTATCGTTTTTAACATTGACTCCCGAAATGATCAATTAAATGGATCGGCCTAATCCCGACAAAGCATCTAACCGCCCAGGCTTGTTTGTTTTTTTCTTTGCTCAGAGATAGAATAAAGGCGGGTTGTGCGTAAACTAACCTATATTCGAACGCGACAAATTCGCGTTTTTACGCGCTTTTCGCGCAGTTAGGGGGCTATATGTCCGAAAATATCAGGGAAATAGAGCTTGAAAGCGAAGAGAAAGAAGAGGAAAGCGGGCAAATTTTTGTAGAGGGATTTGGAGAATTCATAGGCGGCCAGCGGGTTAGTATCTCTCGCAAGCTCCCATTGTGGTGTAAGGGGCACTTGGAAACAATTCCAGTTGAAGGCTTCGATCTTCAATACATCAAAGAGAATCACGGCGGCGGCTCCTACGCCATCCGGTTTTTGGATTTGAAAGGAAACTATGCCGGAGAACATAGAGTAGACATAGCCGGCAAACCCACCGATTTTGGAACTCCCCTAATTTCTCCCGAGGAGCAAGCAAAGCAAGATCGACTAATGGAAATTCAAGCAATGCACATGAGCCCCCAGCAGAATACAAGCGGCATGCTTGAAATGTTCACTACATTTATGGGAATGCTCACAAGTAGCCAAGCGGAGAACTCTAAAATGCTTTTAGAGCTTGCAAAGAAGGGGAGCGCGAAAAGCAACCTCGATTTGGCCCAGCTAACAGAAATGGCAGATTTCGTGCAAAGCCTAAAAGGGGACGGCGGCCAGGGCGGCGGCGGGGAAGATGAAAGCCCCTCTAATATGATTCTAAAAATAATGGAGCTGGCCAAGGATCAACAAAATGCAGCGCCGGCCCCCCAGATCGGAGCGGCCTATTTAGCCGCCCAGGGGCCGGGAGCTGGCCGGCCAGCTCCGCCCAGGCCGGCCAGGCCGGCGGCGGTTCAATCGGTGCCGGCGGGGGCGGGGATCGCCGGCAGGCCCCCCACAACCGCAACGCCGGCGGCGGTGGCTCCGCCGGCACCGATTGAACCGCCGCCGGCAAGCCGGGATATATCTCCCGGTATAGAAGAAGAAGACGACGAAGAAGAAATAATAGACATTGCCGAAGCCCTGGCCGATATGGAGCCCGAAGAGATCGCAATGTGTATGGGGGAAATGTTAGAAAAGTGTTCAGAATCAAAAAGAGTTGCGCTTCTTTCTATGTTCGGTCAAAATGTAACTTTGGAACCCAATAACATCGGAGCGCCCAGCGGGGGGGGGCTCAGTGGCGGCACCGATGCGGACACAGACCCCGAAGACATATCCGGCTAAACTGGCCAAGCTACCCGATCGAAAAGCGATCCCGTTCACAATTAAGATGATAGGCCAGGCGATTAAAGCCGGCTCAAAACATCCCCCCATTATTCAATATGCCCGCGCTCAGGCGACAACCGCCCCCCCGAAAAACTACTTTTTACAGATAAAAGCTATCTATGACGATATCACGCGCAACCGCTGGCGATATGTAAAAGACCCGCACGAAGTAGAAGCGCTCACAACGAACCCGCAAGCGCTCTATGAGCTTGTACTCGGGCACAACGGCGGAGCGGGCAAGGGGAAGGGGGCCGGCGATTGCGACGACATTACAGCCGCCCTAGGCGCACTCTTGCGGGCTATTGGCTTCCCGATTCGGATCGTTACCAGTGCCCCCCCTGGGCGGCCTGGCATGAATACACATGTTTTCATTCAAGCGCACTTGCCCGCAAAGGGTTGGCTGACCGTTGATCCGGTACTCCATCCCGATCGGGAGCTGGGCGCAATCGCTCCACATAGCACACTTGAATATTGGGATTTAAACGGAAACAAAACCGGCGGCAACTGGGCAAGCCCATGCGGCGGGAAAGCATTAGAAGGGAACAATATGATGCAACCCTATGAGACTTTTGAGCTGGGCGGTGTGGATGAATACAAGGGGCAATACCTAGAAGACTGGGCAGAAGACTTGCCCGGCTTCGGATCGTGCCTGGGAACGTGCGGTTATATTGGGAATGCAAACGCCCTGCAAATAGAGCTTGCCACCAATGACGTAATTGACCAGGAAAAAGGGCTCTATATCACTCCAATGTTGGCAATGAGCCCCAATGACATCAAATTTATTGAGCTTGCGGGGAAGCCGCTCCCAGGCATGCGGGCTTTGGGCGATAACGGATGGATCTATGAGTGGACACGGGAGCCGGTAGAAGCCGGCCAGCTCTCCGGCCCCTTTCGCAGATTCTTCAAAAAAATTGGCAAGGGGATCAAAACCGTAGCCGGCAAGATCAAAAAAGGCGTCAAATGGGTAGGCTCTAAAATTCGCGGCTTTGTGTCTAAAACGGCTTTCGGTCGTTTTATTTTGCGCGTTAAAGATAAGATTGTAAATGTAGCGCTCAAAATCGTTAAACCCATAGCTAAATTTGTTGGAAAATGGGCTCCGAAACTCGCTCCGGTTGCTGCTCTTATTCCAGGCGTAGGGCCGGCTATCTCGGGAGCCCTGGCCGCCGCTGGCAAAATAGCGAAGCTCTATAACAAATACGGCGTGGTAATCGAAAAGCTCACGGTGCAAAATTCAGACGGATCCCGCGTTCCCGCTGAAAAGCTCCAGTTCCCTAATAGTAAAGCAGAGGCGGCCTTTAAACGCGATCTACTGGCAGAAGCAAAAGAAATGGGAAAGAAATCAAAGGCGGAGATCGACAAGCTAAATGCAAAATTACGGGCTACTCCATTGCCTACAAAACCAAGTCCTTTCGAAAAAGCCGCAATTATAATACAAGCGAAGAAGACAGAAGCCGCCGCAAATATAGCCGCCGCCCTGGCAAAAAAAGCGGCGGAGCAATACAAAAATAACATAGCAGCGCAAAAAGCCGCCGCGAAAGCAGGAGCCCAGGCAAGAGCGCGGGCAATGGCCGCCGCCGGAGCCGCGCGATCCGCCGCCGCCCAGGCCGCCGCCCAGGGTAAAGCAGGGGCCGCCCAGGCCGCCGCCGCAATGCACCAGGCCCAGCAGATCAAAGCGGCAAAAGAGCGGGCCGAAGCGATCGAAGCGTACAAAAAGCAGCAAGCGAAAGCAGAAAAGAAAAAACCCAAAAAGCAGAAATTTAAAGAAACCGTGCGCGATTTGAAAAAAATGGGGTATCGCGTGAAAATTCGAAAGGCCGCTTAATATGCCGCCTTTCTCAAAAATGGACAGTGAGAAGCGCTTAGCCTGGGCGGTTATTGCGCTTGCGTTTTGTGTTTTCGTCGGGCTTCTAATCGCCTCGGGATGCAGCGAAGAAAGCGATCCCAGCGTTGATCAATCCGCTTGCTTGCAAAGTTGTTCAGATTTCGATCTATGCTTTGGATTTGAGGGAACCGGGGAAAGCCTGGGCACTTGTCAACAGAACTGCGAAGAAACAAGCCAAGTCGAAAACGACTGTATAACAGACTGTGAAGCGATCGCAGATTGCGATCAATGGTGGGCCTGTATATCAGGCTGTTAGGGGTTTAGCACAATGGCTGAGTATAAACCAAAGGCCGCGCAGATTTTGAACAAAGCTCCCAAGTTCAATACTTTCTATCGGCCTGAAAAAAGCCGCAATGTTTATCTGAGCCAAGTTGCAAGGGTAGCAGCTCGCAACGCCGGATTGCCTGACAATATGACTTTCCCAACGATCAAAGCGATCTCAAAATCCGCATGGAATAAAAGTCATATTGCTTATACCTCTAAGGGGTATGAAAACTACGGTATAGAGGGGCCGGCGTATAAAAAAATTTATGGGGCCGCTCCCCTATCGCAACCGAAAACGGGTAACGAATATCCGGTAATTTGGATACCGGACCCGCGCGATCCCAAAGAACCGCGCCAGATATTCGGCGGAGATGTGCATGTAGACAAGCCCACAAAACCGATCGAAGTTACCAAGCCCACTGAGCCGATAGTTGGGCCGATTGTATCGCCGGAGATCCCGGAAATAATCGAGCCGGAGAAAAAACCCGATATCATCATAATTGAGCCGATAGATAAGGATCAAAACGGCTTGATCGATGATATCGCGATAACCGACGGGGACGGGGAAAGCCTAATTCCTGGGGAAGAATTAGAGATAAGCGAAGGGGAAATAACTATCCCGGAAACCATAGTCCCAGGGGGCAAAAAGATCATTGTGCGCGGGCTCACTAAAAAGCAGCTTGCCGCCTACAAAAAGAAGCTCAAAGCGGAAATGAACCGCTATGTGGATCGGCGCATAAATGCACGGTTAGCAGCGATTCAAAAGAAAAAACCAGCAAAACCACAAAGCGATCTGAGCTGGGCGACGGTGCCGCTCTTTTCTCTTGTAGCGCTTCTTTAGGGGGATTGCATGGAAGCGAGCTTACAACAGGCCAGGGGGGCCGATTTGAAAGCCTGGCGGCGATTTGAAGCCGATTTAGAAGCGCTTTCCGCTCAGGTAACGGGCTTAAAAATTGCCTATACTCTTTTCGCATCGGAAAAGGCAGCGGCGGAGCGCGGCGGGATGCAGTTCCCGGCGATAGATACACGGGATATTTTCAAGCGGCTTTCCAAGCTATCCGATCAAGCGCTCGGGCTCAATTATGCGTATCTGTATACCCAAACACTACAAGCGGGCATTAAACGATCAAAGAAGTTCAAGGAGGATATTGATATCATTCTAACCGAAGCCGCCGCCCAGGAAATAGGCCCAAAACAGGTAGAGCGAGCAACGGTCAAATTGAAGAAAATATCTTCAGAAACCGCCGGCCCCCTGGGCGTTGCCCCGGTTGTCATAGTGGCCGGCGTTGCGGTTGTCGCGCTTGTGGTGGGGGCAGTGATCACCGTGGCCGCCTTACGAAGCCGCGCGGATAAATTACAAGCAGAAATTAAAAAGGGGCGGCAAGCGATCGAACGGGCCGCCCTGGGCAATCCCGCCGCCCTGGCCGAATATCGCAAGCTCAGGCAAACCGAAAACCACGCCCAGGGGGAAGCATGGATCGATAAATTGCTTGGACCAGGAGCTGGCAAAGCGATTACAGGAGGCATTCTCGGGCTTGGGCTTGCGCTTGTGGCCGCCTGGATACTCTTTAAATATTCGGAGCGCAAAGCATGAGCCTACCTTCTGCAATGGCCCATTTGGGATGGATCGATGAATTGCTAATTCGATACACAAAAGGCGAATATACCTATTCGCAATGGTTCACCTTTAAAAAGCAAGAATTCGCTATGTGTGCGCCGGCCAGCGGCAAAGCGCTTTATTTTGTGCCTCAAATGAAGGTTAAGCAAGCGAGCGAAACCGCATATCAACGGCACAAAAGAGCGCTCAGATCGGCGGGGAAGCTGTTTAAACTATGGCATGCCGGAGCAATGGATCACGTCGATTCGGTAAAGCTCACAGAACACCATATGAAAAAGATCGGACATTGTGAAACGCTCACATATCTTTCATTCAAATGGGATGATGATAGCTACTACATACACAAATTCGAAAAGCGGCCTGTGCTCTATGTTCCCCGCCGCTTGAAAGTAGTTCCCGAAGAGAACTTTTTAAAAAAAGCGGACTATTTCACCCTAGCAGGGGCCGGGATGAAAGTTACCAGTAAAGGGATCATAGGATGAAAGAAATTCTATTAGGCAACCCCAGCAGAAAAGGCAGAGCAAAGAAGAAAGCCGTTAAACGCAAGGCCGCGAAACCAAAAAAACAAGGGGCTAAAGCCCTCTCAAAACCAAAGGCAGGTAAAACAATGGCAAAGAAAAAAGGGAAGAAAAAAAGCTACAAGCGAAATCCCGCCAGCCTGCGCACTGTGGGGGGCTTGAATATCCCCAGAGCGGCGATCGACGCTACCAAGTGCGCAGGAGGAATGTTAATCGCTCAGTTTTTCGCGAAGAAATTCGCGAAAGGGGGCGGGGCGAATAATGTCAACTGGGATGCGAAAAACTACGGATTCGCGGCACTGGGAGCACTGGCCGCCGGCCTGGCCGGAAACCTCATCAAAAAGGGAAGCGGCCAGGAAATGTTCAAAGGGGGCCTTGCATTGGTAATGTACAAGCTCGTTACCAATGAGATTGCTCCAAAATCGGATTGGTTGGAAGCTCAGCTTGGGCAATTCGACGAATTGAACCCGGCCTACCAAGCGGCGGGCTATCTTCCCGAGGCAGATATTGAAGAGATGGACGTAATGGAAGATTATGAATATCTCTTGGGAGAAGGGAATGTATATGCTCCGGCAGAAGATGAGTTTTATCCGAATATGGGTGAACCCGTCGTTCCTGTTTCTTCACTGGGCGAAGCAATAACCGAAGTAAGCGACTTGGGCGAAGATCCCTATTCCGCTGCTTTCTACAACTAGAAAGGGGGAAGCAATGGCAACCAAAAAAGCACAGCCGGCAAACGTGCAAAAACAGCTCGAAAGGCTCAGAGCAGATGAAAGCTGGCCGCTCTATGACACTGTTTTGATCGGCAACCAAGTTCCCGATCATCCGGGATGGTTTCCGAGCTTTGAAGCCTTCGCCCAGGAAACAGAAATTTCCTTTTTCAACCGCCGCAACCGCTCCCAGGTCGGGCCGGAGTATTGCAACCTCGATACGTCGGAACAACTCGATTTTGCCTATGAAATCGATTCGATCGGCGTCGATTTCCTCGGGCCGCCTTGCGCAACCGGCACGACAGAGGAGCAAACTTGGACCGCCGCGAATTGCTCGGGTAATATCATGTGGCAAGCGGATATCCCCAGGCATGCGGAACTTTCTTTGGTATTGAATCAAGATGAAAAGCTCAATATCCCCGTTTCGGCGTGTCCCAGCGGGATCGGCCCGAAGGGAAGCAGCGCTTTTAATGGGTGGCCTACTGCTGTACCCGTTACAGGACCAGACATCGGAGCGATCGGACAATTCACCAATGGGGAACCAATAATCGATAACCGCTGGCCGTTCCCGAAGCCGATCCGAGTTCCCCGAAACCACAACTTACGCGCAGTGATTAAGCTCTCCGAGTGGGCGCGCTATGCGGTAAATCGATTCGAGGGACCAAACCAAATGTTTATGGGCTATAACGAACAATCGCCAGAAGATGCCTCGGTGCCGGCGGTTGCGGCTATCCGTGTCACCTTGATCGGACGGCGTTTCGTTCAACTGCGCAACGCGCAGAGCTTCTACTAGGAAAGGGGGCGAAAATGGAAACGCCAATGAGCGCAACCCAAAGAAAAAAAATCGAATTTGAAAACGCGGTAGAAGTATGGGAGCTGCACGACAGCGTTTTGATCTCCGAATATGTGGATTCAAATCCCAAGTACCAGGGCGTAGGGTTTTATAACTCATATGCCGCCTTGGGAGCGGCAGGAGAAATCCCCCTATTCACCGTGCGCAATTCTTCGATCGTCGATTCGGCCTACTGCAATTTCGACAGCAAAGACAAAATGAACTTTGTTTACCATGCGTTTTCGCTTGGCGTCGATTTCATCGGACCAGTTTTGACAGGGGTTGAGAATCCGATCACGCATGTTCGCACGGCGGTTTTTGAAGCGGAGCTTCCTAAACATGCTTCTTTCATTTTGACCTTAAATCAAGATGAAAAGATCGTAGCAACGATCCCGTTGCTTCCCGCCGGTCAAGGCTCAGTGGGGGGCCTTGGGATGACAAATATTAGTAGCCCTCTCGGGCCGGCTCAGCAAACAACGGCTTTCACTAATGGAGCGGCGACGATCAAAAACCGCTGGCGATTCAAAAGCCCCGGTCCGATGCGCATTCCGCGAAATGTCACAATCAAGGGCGTTTTGCGCTTTTCTTCCATTGGTCGCGCGATTCTCGCCGGGATGGAAGATCCCGGAACCGCTATTGTGACTGACGACCCGACACCCGGCCAGGGTACTGGGGAGGTCGATCTTGCGGCTTTGATCCGTATCTCATTGTTCGGAGTAAGAGAAGTTCAGCTCCGCAACTTGCAACACTTCTAAGCCGTAGGGGGAACGCATGCCGGAAAAAACACAGAATTCAGCCGCACCAGATCGATCGAACTGGTACCGGCTCCCGAGCGGGCGCATGTTGGACCCGTCGAAGTATCGGCCTATGTCCTACGTGATCAACGCGATCACGGGAGCCTTGCAAGATAACACGGGAAGCGGCAATACTACGCTCAATAATGAGCCTTTCATCGCAACCCAAGTTACTTGCGGGATCAAAGAAGAGGACGACGACAGCCAGGACGGGAACTATTATGTGCGTCTCAGAGATCAAAACAGGTATTACCAAAACGATTTCGCGCGGCCAACCCTGCTTTGGGGAAGCCCGTTCAACAGTTCCCAGGTAATACCCCTAGCCGTTGAAATTGTTTACCAGGGAAGCACCACGATCACGCTTGACGTGATAAACCCGATCGCGCGGACTTATCCCGATGATCAATTTACTATTCAAATGGTATTGATCGGTTTTGAACGGTGGCAAAGGTGAGGGAATTTTATCCATACGATCCCGAAGTGCATTTAGAGGTTATTCAGGATCAAGTATTGCCCTTCCCTGTAACGCCGGGGCTTGATTCATATTTGGGTAAACTTCTAAAAAAGGATATGCCGCCGCCTATTGAATTACAGCGCTTGGCGGAGCAAAGCGAAACAACCGATCAACGGGAGCATACTTGGGGTTTAAGAAGAGGACCAGATAACGTGCCGGATAATTCCTGGGCAATAGGGGATTGGGTTGAACTCGCAAGGATTAGAGCGCACAAAGATTTCATTACGACTATTAGAAAGATTGACACAACCGTTACATTGTTAGACGGGGAGCCGATCACGTTTAGAGAAAAGCCGTTTTTAAATCCAGTTGTTCGATTTTATTTGTGGTATTGTGATATCAATACTCCAAACAATCAATTTCTTGACTTTCGCCCAGGCCCCGATCAATTCGCCAGGCCTACAGGAAACCCGGTTTTTCAGCTCCCGCGCTTTCCCGATCATAGGTATGTATGGGGCAACCCTGGAAACGTCGTTACAATCCCG
>Ga0180433_10008690_pt1 | contig 12587 bp, 10 predicted proteins | sample SS_ome_8_FD_132980 | JGI IMG/M metagenome (GOLD analysis project Ga0180433, IMG submission 132980) | Hypersaline lake sediment archaeal communities from the Salton Sea, California, USA - SS_1_D_1 metaG | ecosystem: Environmental > Aquatic > Non-marine Saline and Alkaline > Hypersaline >... | reverse complement strand
TTCTTCAGAAAATCTCTGAGTTAGTTCTTTCCAATCAGGTAATGATCCAGGAGGATATTTTTTCATGATCATATTAACCATTTCTTCAAATGTGTCAAGTATCTTTTCTATAGAGGTTCTTGCTTTTTCAGCAGAAGCCTTGGTCTGAGCACCAACCACTCCTTGGGGATACGCAGCAAACTCAACAGGTCCAGCACCAACAGCACCATACCAGCAGATTGGACGATGTAAACAATTTCCTGCTTTATCAAAAAATTTTGAATCTAAGAAGCCTCTTGGTTTTGTATCTTCTCTTTTTGTTTCATTGACATATTCTGGACACAATGCCATTGCGAATGAAGTTTCTACTTCATCGGCGTGAATAAATGTCGTGTCAAAACTACATTCTTCATAATGTTCTTTGCCGGCAATTAATTCGGAAATTCCATGATACCAGTTATAATTCAAAATTATTGCTGGTACTTGGTATTTTTTCGCAAACTGATGAATTGCAGTTGGAATAACATATTCTTGACCATGATTATTAAAAAGTATTTGTTTTCTGAAGCCCATATTCCATAAACCCGCTATAACTGCTCTGATTTGTCCATTAAATATATCTTCAGGGACTACTATGGTTCCAGGCATTCCTATATGATGGAAAGGGTGACTACCATAAAAAATTGGAGGGGCTAGCGTACATCCTGTTTTTTCAGCAATGATTTCTGCCATTCTTGTACATTGATACGTGTCTTGGCCTAATGGGCAGCTCGGGCCATGATTCTCTACTGACCCAAGTACCACAATTGCAAGATCGTTCACTTTCAATCGTTCTTCGACTTCTTTAATCGTCATGTTCTGCAAATATAGCTTCGGATTGGCACTTTCTATTTTTCCTGCTTGAGGAAATTCCCATTTGCTTATTTTACTCACCTAAATTGTTTTTCTTTTTGCTTAAAATTTTTTCTAATCTTATTTAATTCTTATTTAATAGAAAGTATTTGTTAAATTTTATATTCATTGATATAAAATTTATATTATGAAATTAAGTATTGTTTCCGGATTAAACGAATCTAAAACAAATAAAAGTGAAGTATTAAACACATTTTCAGCTTTATGTAATTTTTTGAACACATTAAATTACGAGGGAATAGAATTAGCGCTTCTCGAACCCGAAAAAATAGATACTAAGAAGATCAATGAGATTAAAGATTCTTTTGGACTTGAGATCCCGGCCTTAGGCACGGGTGCCACATATGTTCGATTTGGATGCTCTTTTGGACACCATGAAGAAAACATGAGAAAGAAGGCAATTGAGCGAATCGATGAATATATAAATTTTGCCCAGGTAACCCGATCAAAAGTAATAATTGGATTAATACGAGGGCGCTATAATAAAGAAAGTTCCCCTAAGAACGAAAAGATAAACATAAAAATCTGTCTTAAAGAATGTTGTAAATTAGCAGAAGATAAAGGCGTTGAATTAGTGTTTGAACCAATCAATAGTTTTGAAATTGATTCTTACAACACGATTGCGGAATCCGTGGAACTCATCAAAGAGATTGGATCTGATAACCTGAAACTCTTAGTAGATACTTTTCATATTAATTTAGAGGAAGATCCTGGTTTCGTTTGGGACGACTTGAAAAATCTTACTCACTTAGTAACTCACTTGCATTTATCAGATTGCACTCGACGGGCTCCTGGAACGGGGCATTTCGATTTCAAAACTTTTTTGAAGATCTTTCAAGATTCGGGATTTAAAGGTTTTGCATCAGTAGAAACAATAATGAAACCCTCATTTGAAGAAGTAGCAAGGCAAACAGTAGAATATCTTAAAATGATATTATAGAAGTTTATTGATTTATGAATGCACTTGATTACAATAAACGAAATTTTGAAGGAGGACAAAGATTTATTAGTATTATAATTGTTTACTTAACTATTTTTTTTAGACATTTGCCATGGTAATAAGAGATTGTATTTCTTTCAAATGAGTCAACAAAGAATTTGTTATAGTTTCTACATTTTGAATGGCTAAATTATTAAGTCTTTTCATTAAAGAATTTTGGATAGTTTTTTGCATGTTATTTAAATTAATAGAATTTATTATGGTAAAGGGGCCAAGCTCATCTTTAATCGCGAGTTTAATGAGCCCTCTTGCTGCGGTAGGGCTAATATTTATTTTGCTAGCAAGGACATCTCCTAGAGATTTAATTACTTCCATTATTTCCTCCTTTATTTAATTGTTTTTCAATCATATCCAGTAGTTCTTCTTCGGAATAATCTTTATCTTCAATAGATTGATATCCTTTGTTGAGAAATCTTTTTAATTTATGGGGCATGAACCACGCTAAGGCAAATCCCACAGCAAAAATTATAGCCATTATGGAGATGATACCAAAAACGATATAACTTTCAAGGTAGTTTGGATCACCAAATTCTTGATACCAAGGTTGAAAAATCCTCACTAATCTTTCAAAACATATTAGAAATGAAACCGTTGAGACTATTTTGTATCTCGTTATTATCCACGGCTCGATATCCTGATCTTTAATTTTTTTATATGCGGTAAGAGACGACCAACCTAACCATCCAAAGATTATGGATCTATAAATGAAATCGTGAATGATTGTCGCGTAATAAAGGGGTGCTGAATCTGCAATCATTCTTAAGAAATTAAACACGAAGAAAATGATGGAATTTACTAGCGTTACAATAAGAACCAATAACGGGAAGGGAGAAGTGCTTTTTTTGTGAAATGTTAAATTGCTAAACACAACGCACATCACGAATGCTATGGCAATTAACACGGTTTCAGTAACTTTTGGGAAATTAAACAAAAAAGCTATGATTTGGCTAATCGCCATTAAACTAAATGATATCCCTCCATAAATAAGGTGATGTAATCTTGTTTGATATGCACGAATAGAGAAAAAAATGCCAACGACCAAGTAAACTCCAAGAAAAACAAGAAGAAATATTTGAAATAAAATAAATAAAAAATCCATAGGTATCATGTTCATATCGATAATTTTTATAATTACATAGATGTTGAATTTATTTTTAAATGTAAGTATAGAATCTTTAAAAGTTGTGGAAAAAATTTATTTTAACATACATGTAGAAAAATAAAGAAAAGAGGAAGTTATTCCAATTTAACGGAAATTTTACAATTTTCTCGATCGGTTTGTAATAATTTGAGATTTTCTGGTACATTATCAAGAGTTATTTCTTTGGTTATCAATGGTGTTATATCCATTCCAGCAGCCATGCAACTAATCACATTAGGAAATGTTCCATGCCCTGAATGCCCTTGAGCGCCCACTATTCGAGCTCTCCGAACCTGAAAATATTCTCCACAAACTGGCATTCTCTGCTCCGCTCTTGCTACAATTACAACTGTTGTATTAACTGATTTGGTCTCCCAAATAGCGTTTTGAATATCATCAGTGACGATGTGAGGCAATCCAGTTGCTTCTAAATAAAGAGCAGCCCCTTCATTTTCAGTATATTCTTTCACTTTCTCAACAAAATTTTCTTTTAATGGATCTATTATATAATCTGCACCCATCTTTTTAGCCAAATTTGCTCGATTAGGATCAGGTTCTGAGACAATACATACTCCAGCACCACTAAATTTCAGGATGCTTGCAGCAGCTAACCCAATTGGACCCCCTCCTAAGATAATTACGTTTTCACCAGGTCGAATACCACCTCCACGTTCGATAACGGCATTATAGGCTACTGAAGTCGGTTCTACGAGGCTTCCTATTTTAAAAATATCATCGTATCGTTTTTCTAATTTTTTTAGACTCCAGCATAATTTTGCGGGAACGGCGATGTACTCGGCATATGCTCCATCTATAGAGAATCCAATTTCTTGTAATCTCTCGCAATGATTAGGATATCCGTCGCAACAAGGCTTACACTCTCCGCACCATACCATCTCCTCAACTGTAACAGGTTCTCCAATTTCATATGGCTTGCTAGTTCTCTTGTTTACGGCTTGACTACCCACCTCTACAATCTCGCCAGCAAATTCGTGTCCTAGGGTGCAAGGAAACGCTGTTAATCCAGGGTAATAGATATATCCGTCATCGTAAGCTTGGTTCATGTGTACGTCAGAGCCACAAATTCCGCACCTCTTTACTTTCACGAGCACTTCGTTTGGTTTTATTTTAGGCATTTCTTTCTCCACGACTTTAACGATCGGATCTTTCCATACTTGAGAACCCAGATATGTTAGTTTTCCATCAATATCTTTTGATCCTAATTTAAACTCTGGTTTTGGATCCCATTTGGCTGATAGTTCTACAGTTTTCATCATTACATTACCTTTGATTATATAGTAATAATTTTATGTTCGTTAATATTTAAATTATAATTATAATATCAAAACGACTTTTATATAGGTATAATAGAAATGGAACAGATAAAAATTATTGAGCCATCAGATTTATTAGATGAGAATGGCGAGCTCAAGCAAGTTGGATGGGCAACGCAGCTTATTTTAAAATATGAACGAGAGAAAGTGTCAGCAGGAAGCTTGAGAATAAAAGAATGGGATTGTTACGAGATATACAATGAAGATTTTGGATTAGCATTAATCATTGCTGACGTGGGTTATTTTGGAATGGCAACGCTAGATTTTATGGATTTCAAGAATAATGTCAAGGAAGGAGATAGAGCAGTGTCTTTATTCACAAGGGGTTCATTAAACATGCCTCCATCTACAATGGCGGGAATTACGGAGTTTACCAAGAAAAACAAGAAAATGAAGTTTGAGAGGATTAAAGATGAAATGGTACTCACGTTCGACTTTCCAGATTTCTGGAATGGAAAGGGAATCAAGGGAAAGATCACACTTGATATGGACCCAGAAAGGGACACTTTAGTTAACGTTATTCCTTTTGAAAACAAGAAACAGTTTGTATACGTGCAAAAAATCGTTGATATGCCGGTTAATGGAAGATTTACTATTGGAGATAAAGAATACACGTTTTCAGAAGAAGGCTTTGGAGTTCTCGATTGGACTCGCAGCGTATTTCCGTACAAAACATCCTGGTTTTGGGGAGGAGGTTTTGGAATCGTAAATGGGAAAAGATTAGGATTTAATCTCGATTACGGGTTCGGAATTGAAACGATATCAAGTAAAAACATAATATTTTACGAGGGAAAAGGGCATAAGATTGATAACATTACTTTTCATTACGATAAAAAAGATGTTATGAAACCGTGGAAATGCACGAGTAGCGATGGTCGCTTCGAGATGATAATTGAACCCGTGATGGAAAAAGTAAATAACTTAAACGCACTCATTCTAAAAACAAGTGGTGTGCAAGTTCTTGGATACTTTATTGGTGATCTCATATTAGATGACGGAACGAAGATACACATTGACAAGTCAGATCGAGTTTTTGGATGGGCTGAAAATTTTAGTCACAAATGGTAGATCTCATGTCATTGAATGAAGAAATTGAAAAATACTTGTTAGACAATGGAGCGTTAAAAGTAGGGTTTGCAACGAAAGAGAGCATTGCAGGCGGACCTCCTAGCGCAGACATCACATATCCCTTACCAGAAGCTCAATCAGCGGTTTGTTTTGCCGTGCCCTTAGATAAGGATAAAATCCGTGCTTTCCTAAGAAAAGACCTGCCGGATGGACGCATAGAACACGAAATTGATAACGTGAAAGCTTATTTAAAAGCTTACAAGATCTCGAATGAAATTGTGAGAATGTTAAGAGAAAAGGGGTATGAAGGGAAGGCATTGTTTCCAAACTTTAAATATCGTGAAGAGGTTCCGTTTTGGGGAGTGCAATCGTTCCCTCCCGTTTCCCTTAGGTACCTAGCAGTTCGTTCCGGTGCCGGGATTTATGGATGGTCAGGAAACGTGGGATTAAAGGGATATGGTGCGACCATTATATTAGGGGGATTGGTGACATCGGCAAAGTTGGAACCTACGGATCCTATTCCTCAAAGTGAGACATTTTGTAACCAGTGCAAGTTATGCGAAAAGGTATGCACTTTAAGGATGTTTGGTGGCGAAAACGAATCGGTATCCTTAGGAGGCCATGTGTTTAGCTTTACAAAAAGGAGGCACTTAATGCGTTGCTTTGCCGGGTGCGGAGGTTATTCAGGATTAGATAAATCAGGTAAATGGTCCACGTGGTCGCCTGGTCGTTATCCATATCCAGAAACTAACGAGGATGCCGTTCGCGTCTTGGCGCAATCGTTCAGTCTTAAAAGGAAGTGGTACATCAAGGGTGAAAAAAAAGGATATGATATTTCTAATTTGCAGAAAGACGCTGGCGTTACAGACGAGGAATACAAAATGCTTTTAAAGGGAAACGAAAAAGGTCTAAAGAGCTTGAAGAACGTAACACTCACTTGTGGCAATTGTCAATTGATATGCTGGGGAGATCCAAAAGAAACCACTGAGAATTATAAAATACTCACTAATTCGGGATGCGCAGTTCAAAAAAAGAACGGCGAGATTGTCATTCTCCCTCCCGATGAAGCAGAGGAATTGTTTCACGCCCTGGGAGATAAAAATAGAAAGGGATTTGGAGGTAAAGTCGTGTCTTGGATCGCTTATAAATATTTAAAGCGAGCAAATAAATACTTTCAAAGAGATTGAAGTAATAATAAAAAAATTACATGACAAATTCAGTTGTTTGTTCTTTTGGATATTCGATATCGGGATGTCGTTCTACATGTATTCGTCCATTCTTAACCACGATAAATCCGTCTTTAATGACCATGTCAACATTTCTTAATGCAAAAAGGTCCTGATCGGGATTTCCATCGATGACGAGAATGTCGGCTAACTTACCCGGCTCTATGGTACCTAGTTTATCATCCATTCCGAGAATTTCAGCGTTAATTCTTGTTGATGCAACGAGTGTTTCTTCAGTTTTAAAACCAACTTGCAAAAATTTGACTAATTCCCCTATATACGGGTCAGGTAGATATCGGAACATGTTTAATGATAAATCAGTACCAATACCGAGTTTAATCCCTGCTTTCTTCAATTTTTTCACGTGTTTCTTCACACCACGTTTAGTAATTTGAAATTTTCTCGTTGTAGAACCGTAATATCCTCCCACATACTTGTCTATGATGTCGTAAATCAACAATGTCGGTATCACATCAACCTTCTTTTCTGCCATTAACTTTACTGCTTCATCCGAACAGGGAAGGCAATGCTCGATCATATCTATTCCTGCTTCTACAGCCCATTGAACGTAATATCTTTCAGCATCGGACGTAATTTTGATGTTTAATGCGTGTGCCTCGTCAATGGCAGCTTCAATTTCTTCCCTGGAAAAATGACTTCCAGTTTTTATTAGATCTGCTCCATTTTTATACATCTTACGAACCGTATTTCGCCAATCGTCAGGCCCAGAAGCCTCAATTACCAAGCCATAAGCAGCATTTCGCTCGTCTAAAAATTGTGCAGCGTGTCCTCCAGTGCCCGTGATGAATTGTCCAGCAGCGAAAATGCGAGGCCCAGGAATTCGATTCTGTGAGGCCCATTCTTTGAGTCGAAATGGAACGATTCCGTGCGAACCCACGTCGCGCACGCTCGTTATCCCACTTTCAATGTAATATCGCATTCTTTCTAGCGCGCGTAGTGTTTGGTCAGCTTCGCTTAACGTGATGGAGATTGGAAGGCCTTGATCCGAATCTGTCAAGTGAGTGTGCATGTCAATCAATCCTGGTAATATCGTTTTTCCGTTTAAATCCATTACTTCTGCATCTGGCGACCAATCAGTTGATCCCGCGGGTAAAACTGCTTTTATCTTGTTGTGTTCTAACACGATAGATCCCTTAAATATGGGTTTATCGGTACCGTCAAATATACGTCCTCCAGTGAGAACTAAAATCCTTTCCGGTCCCTTAATGATTTTTGGATCTGCAGGAACTCGACGAGGATCATCTGAAACTATTACTTTTTCATCAAGCCATTCATTTTTCAATTTGGTTCACTTCTTTACTCGAATATGATATTATTTTTATAATAACACTTACTTCTTAAAATCTATGAATATAACACCTATTTAGCTACTCTTGTTTTTTCCAAAAAAATATAACTTTTAAATCGTAATATAACATGTATATTTCATTTTTGAATAACGAGACGATATTAATGGACGAGTTCTTGACGCCGGAAGGGATTTATGACCAAATTATTACTAAACTAATTAGTAGAGACGAAGCAATTGGACGCTTGATCTCTCTATTTGAAGGTAGCGATGATATAAGGCTTCGAGCAAGGAGTTTAGAAATATTAGATAAAATCGTGCTTGAAAAAGATGAGATATTCAAGTTTTTAGAGTCTTGCTTGATTTCAGACGGAGATTGGATAGTCAGAGCTACTGCTGCTGAAATCATGATTAAAACTTTCCCAATAAAAAGTGAAACGCCAATAAAATGGGCAATAGACAACGAAAAATCCTATCCATGCATGCTTAAGATTTTTAAAGCTCTAGAAAATACGAAAAGAGACGATACTAACAACCTCTTAAGCTTCATAGAGGACAAGTTCTTGAAGAAATATCAAGAACAATTTAATCTTAATAAGCGTGAAGCAATAGTATTAGGAATGTTGGTCTTGATCCGAAGCGATTTCGAGTTATTTGGTGAAATTGAACCTGATTTCAAGTTTAAAGTCGAGGATGGACACGTAGTGGAGTTAAACATTGAAGGGTTTCAATATGAGATATTTGAAGGACTAGAAATGTTTCCCATGCTAAAAAGTTTAGAGATAATGGGTGAAAAACTTCAAATAGTTAAAAATCTTGAAATCCTCACTAATTTAAAGACGCTCTATATCTACGACGCAGAAATAGAAAGCATTAAGATGTTTGAATCCCTTGAGACACTAGAAGAGTTAGGCCTTTACAACAACAAAATTTCTGATACTAGTGGCATTGAAAAACTCACACATTTAAAAAAGTTAGATCTTGGTTGTAATCCCATTACCAGTATCGAAGGATTGGATAAGCTCACTGATTTAACTTTTCTTAACATTCATTTTAACTCAGGATCAGGTCCAGTATCAGAAGAAAAGAGAAAAAAATTCGAAACTATTAAAAATAAAATTCTAAGTAATAGGGCAAGAAATATCATGATGTACCTCTTTTTAGATTGAAAAAATAAAAAAAAACAATAATAATTGGATTATTTATTTCGTTGTTAATTTTAGTTTCATGTAAACTGCCAAAATAAGAACAATCGTAAATAATACGGCTTGAATTATCATTGCAAGTATTAAATCAGCATTTCCTAAAGCGTTAAGAATGGTTATTTCAGGAAATATTAGTACGAAGAGTATGCCCCCAACCTGTCCAATCATCATTAACATTCCATTAGAACTAGCTTCAGGTACCGGTGTAGTTATATCTACAGCATATTCTAAAGAAACAGGAGCTGCCGCAAGTACTCCAAATCCAAAAAAGAATCCAGATAGGCATAATGTAATCTGATCGTAGGCAAACGCAAGTACAAACAATGACACGGTAGAAATCAGTAGAGAGATTATCAATATTAACAATGGTTTCTTGAATTTATCGTTCAGAGCGGAAGATACAAGACTACCAATAATTCCTCCAATTAATATTAGTCCACCTACGATTCCTGAGAAAGCCACATCAAAAGTCCCTCTTGGATCAACTAACTGTTGGATCAAGGTTAAGACCGTGTTAAAAATTCCCAATACTACGAAAAATGCGATAAATAGTATTATAAATTGTTTATTTTTAAACAATTGTCTTAATCCTTCAGTTAATACAACTCGCTCACTTATTTCTTTAGTTGTAGGTGGCGTGGGTGGTTTATCTTTAACGAAAACTACAAAAAGAATTCCAGAGGTTAGTGATAATATCCCATAAATTATCAGCATGACCATTAGATCATTACCTACTACAAGTTCAGGTGTCAATAACATTGTTATTGCGATGCCTAAAAATTGAGCAAGCATTGCCAGCCCTGTTGCAATGGTTCTTTCGTCTTCTGGAAACCAATTTGCTGACAATTTTGTTACCGCGTTTAGGATGAACGGTTGACCAATAGCGATAAAAATAGTAAATATTAAAGCTAAGGTGTAATCTCCAAAAGCAAATATCCTCATAAATCCAAAAATTCCTGCTAAGAGTGCTCCAATTCCCGCTCCAATTCTGAATCCATATTTATCAATAATCCATGCTGAAATGAACGTCACTGGAATATATACCACCATGAATGTTAATGCTAATAAATCGATCATTAATAAATCAGTAACTCCATAAAATGCCATAGCTTGCGCTCCAACCGATGCATAACATATCCATAACAATTGCATGGTAATGTTCGCAAACATGAACAACAATAACACAATCCATCTGTAGCTATATACTTCTATATCTGTTTTACTCATAAAATCAACTTTTTTAACTATATATGTTTAAAAAACAATTAATCAAAATAGTAATGTAATCATTTAATTCTTTGAGAATTTTTAGATTAATATTAAATATAAGAGATTTTATAGAACTTATAATTCTTTATTTGAATTTTGAGGTTCATATCATGGAAAAAATGATCGCAGCTGTTTTTCGTAAACATGAAAAAGGAGGTGGAGAGGTTAAATTAGAAGAAGTTGATGTGCCACAGATCAGTAGAAACGATCAGATATTAATAGAAGTAGAATCTTCTGGTATTTGTGGAACAGATATAAAAATAATTACTGGTGGTCATCCTGCTAACGATAATACGATTTTGGGACACGAATTTGCGGGAAGTATCAAAGAGGTAGGAAGTGATGTAACAGATTTAAAAATCGGTGATAAAGTCGTTGTAGATCCAAATGAAAAATGTGGATATTGTGATAATTGTAGGAGAGGATTATCGAGTCTTTGTGAATACATGGCAACCGGAACCACATTTGGGATCTTCCAAAACGGGGGATTTGCAAAATATTGTGTTCTCCCGAGAAGTTCCGTGTTTAAATTACCTGATAATATAGATATGACCGCAGCGGCATTAATAGAACCTTTATCTTGTGCCGTACATTGTCATAACATGGCAGATGTAAAAGAATCTGATAACGTTGTCATAATGGGTGCTGGACCAATGGGTTTAATTATAGAGTCTGTAATTAGAAAACACCCAATAAAACAATTAATTTCCGTAGAAATTGACGAGTGGCGCCTCAAAAAAGCTTTAGAATTGGGTGCTGACCATGTGATTAATCCTCAAAAACAAGATCTTCAGAAGGAGATTATGGATTTAACCAATAAAAATGGAGCAGATGTCATCATCGATGCTGTTGGGATATCTGCTACCTTTGAAAACGCATTAAAAATTTGGGCACACGGAGCAAGGGTGATTTGTTTCGGACAGGACACTCGTGCAGAAGCTATTGTGAGGCCAAACGATATCGTAAGGTATCAGAGAAAGATAATGGGTTCTTATATTGGTTATGCTGAAGATTTTTTGGATGCAATAGAATTAATTGCGAATGGAGTAATTGATGTCGATAAAATAATAACTCATAAAATACCCTTAAATGGTCTCTTAAAAACGGGTTTTGAGTTAATGAAAGAACGGAAATGCGTGAAAGTTATAACACATCCATGAATTAAATATAAAAAAAAAGATTATAGAGAGGGAATATATGTCACGTTTTCCCAGGGTAAGGTAAATGTAAGATCAGCGTCTAAGTTAATTTGAGCATATCTACCTTCAAATGAGAGTTCAAATAATAGATCTGTGGCAGTTACCATCAGGTAAGGGACATATCCTGGATCAATACTCATTGAAAAATTTTCACTCGTCGTCGATGTATAGTGTAAGAAAGTATAATCTCGATCAGGAGATCCACCTATTCTTGTACTATTAGGAAGTCTTATATCAACATCAAGACGCACATCAAAGATTGACCATGCTCCCCCATTATGAATGCTAAACATTAAATACATGGTAACTGAATCACCATCAGTAAAATTTAAAGGATCTGGTCCTAAATCATAATCAAAAGAAAAACCATCACCTTCTAAATTCGCTCTAATATTAATGGCACTTAGGGGAATACTGATAATATAACCGGTTAGTATAATGGATGTTATAAAACCCGCTATTCCAAAAACCTTACTCGCTCGAAATTTCCTCTTGATTGTTATGTGATATTCTTTATCCTTTTTTAACTCAGCCGTTTTAAAAACATGCTGTCCAACATTGATTAGAGTTCCTATCATTGACAAATAAGCGATGACTTGAATTCCAATTCTAGCTGCAACTGTGTATCCCGCGAGAGTCGTGCTAATAGCAAAATTCCCGAATCCGTCGCCTACCGTGAATCCTCCGAAGATATAAAAGGTAAAAATAGCTGAATAAATAGAATCAATGATCTTCGTATAACCGTGAGCAACAGTATCCTTTTTAAACGTGTGGGTAAGAACAGACAGTATAGTTCCAATAACACCTATTATAATAATACCAAGAACAAATGCGTCATTAAATTCCATTATAGGAAAATAAGTTTCAAGGAGAGTAATTACAAATAGTGGCAGAACGATATAGAACAAGAATTTTAATATCCCGTAAAAAATCATTGAAGCAAGT
>Ga0180433_10008687_pt1 | contig 12588 bp, 7 predicted proteins | sample SS_ome_8_FD_132980 | JGI IMG/M metagenome (GOLD analysis project Ga0180433, IMG submission 132980) | Hypersaline lake sediment archaeal communities from the Salton Sea, California, USA - SS_1_D_1 metaG | ecosystem: Environmental > Aquatic > Non-marine Saline and Alkaline > Hypersaline > Sediment... | reverse complement strand
GGCCCGGCCTCCGATAAGAGTCGCTTTCCAACGATCTCATCGGCATGCCGGGCCGCCTCGCTTTCATCTTCCTTGCTCCCTCCCCCTACCTGCAGTACCCTGAAAACCTGCGAAAGGCCAGATACTACAACGCGACGTCGGCATTTTGCGCGGTGGGTCTGGAGCACCCATCGCGCTCGAGAGGGCGTTTTCGGGGCTGCGCGGCGGGTGCGGAGATTTACCCGCCGGAGGCGGGCCCGCCGCGCACGAGTTAGCGTTGTAGTGCTAAGGCGCATGGCCGGGCCTTCTTCCGTTCAGCCCGCTTTGGGGGCTACATCTCCCGCTGGCCCCCTTGGGGGGCCTTCCTGAGGCCACGCCCCCAGGGCGTGGAGCCTCACTGGTCCTTCGTCACTCGTCGCACTTGCTTTCATGCACGCCGGGTGCGAGAATCGCGGCACGGTTCCAGGGAGCGCGCAGGCCATGGCCGAGGACAGCGATCCGTTCGATTCGGCGTTCCTGGCGCGGCTGGAATACCTGCGGATCGTCTCGCGGCGCCTGGTGGCCGGGACGGGCGCGGGCCGGCGCAGGGGCCGGCGGACCGGGCCCGGCCTGGAGTTCGCCGAGCACCGGCAGTACGTTCCGGGGGACGACTTCCGGCACATCGATTGGGCGGCGTTCGGTCGGCTGGAGCGGCTCCTCTTGCGCCTGTGCCGGCAGGAGGAGGACCTGGGCATCGACTTCCTCCTCGACGCTTCCGCCTCCATGGCGACGGGCGAGACGCCCAAGTTCGACCACGCCCGCCGACTGACGGCCGCCCTGGCATACGTCGGCCTGGCGAACCTGGACCGCGTGCGGGTCTTCGCCGTGGGGGCCGGCCTGCGGACGCACCTGGAGGCCGGGCGCGACCGGGCCAACGTCCTGGGCGTGCTGGACTTCCTCCGGGGTCTCTCGGCCGAGGGGAAGACGGACCTGGCGCGCAGCGTGCAAGGCTACCTGGCTCACGCCCTGCGGCCCGGCCTCGCCGTCGTCGTCACCGACCTGATGGACCCCGGCGGGTACGCCCGGCCGCTCGCGCTCCTGGCCGGCCGCGGCCACGAGCCGTGGTGCCTGCACGTGACGGACCCGGCCGACCTGGCGCCGCCCGGCACGGGCGACGTGGCCGTCGCCGACGCCGAGACCGGCGAGACCCTGGGCATCCACCTGACGGCCGAGGTGCGGGAGCGGCTCCGGGCCGAGGCCGAACGCTTCGCCGCCGAGGCCCGGGCGTGGTGTCTTGGCCGAGGCATCGGCTACGCCGAGGCGCCGACGCGGACCCCGGCGGACGCGATGGTCCTGGACGTGCTGCGGCGGGGCGGGCTGGTGCGGTAGGGCTCGAACGCCCGGCCTTGAGCGAGGCAACAGGCCGGGATGCGTCGCGCAAGTCGTTGCCTGTCAAGCAGTTGTGCCGAAGAAGCGTGCGGGAAAGGGGCCTTAAGGCCCGGGCGACCGTGCTGACCGTGAATTTTCTCTAAGCCCTTTCGCGACAAGGGCTTAGGCGCGAGGTGGCCCCCCGCCGGCGCTCCCTGCCGCTTTTTCCCTTGCATGCCCCGGCGACTCGGCGTATCATACCGTGCGTTCAGTGGACCAACCTGCCTCAGGGCCGGTGGTCGCCTCTGGTGACCGCTCAGTCGCCCGGCCCTGAGGTTTTTTTGCGCCCGCAGCACCGGTTTTTGATTGACAGGCGGCGCGGGGCATGGTAGGGGAGCACCACCGCCCTTCTGCCGTCCGGCCCGTTGCGTCGCTGTCGCGTCCTGCATTCCCGCGAGCCGAGGTCCGCGCCCGCGAGCCGCTACCGACCGCGCCCGAGCCGCCATCGTGAGATGGCGGGTATCTCCGTACGCCGGGCGCGTTATGAGCACCTCGCGGATTCAAGGTACCCGCGAACTCTCGTTCGCGGCTCGACCCGCCGCGCACAAGGACGTTTGCGCCTGTGTTGCCGTTGACCCGGGAGGAGGTCCGCGATGTACCGTCACATTCTGAGGCTCCTTGGCGGCCTGTTCGGCGACAAGGCAGAACTGGTGCTGGTGGTGGGGCTGGGCGTCCTGGCCGTCGCCGTCCTGCTGCTGCTGTCGCGGGCGTGGCGGGAGGGCGTGGAGGCCGCCCGCCGGCGCGGCGGCTGGCGGGCCGTCCTCATGGGCCTCGCGAACGGCCTGCTGACGCTCGTCGTCGGCGCCACCCTGGTCGCCGCCTTCGGCGGGGCCATGCTCGTCCAGTCCGGCCTCTTCGACGAACGCCACGGCCGGGTCACGCAGCGCAACTACGAGGCCATCCAGACCAACTGGGGCCAGCCCCACCAGCAGCGCGAACTCGGCGTCACGCATTACGTGACCGAGGAGAAGACCTTCCTCATCCTCAAGGACGGCCGCCGCGTGCCCGAGGACCAACTCGACGACGTCAACCCGGAGCAGATCGGCGAGAATCCCGTCAAGGTCACCCGCGAGGTCCGCAAGGCCGTCCCGCAGAATGCCATCGTCCGCAGCGAGGTGGAGGTGGACGTCCGCCTCGACTACCGGCCCAAGGGCTCCGCCTTCTACACGTGTTACCGGGACGACTGGCGCCTGGCCTACACCGTCCGCAACCGCAGCGAGAAGGCCACTGAAGCCGAGTTCCGCTTCCCGATGCCCGCCGGCCACGGCGAGTACGCCGGCCTCTCCATCCGGGTGGACGGCAAGGACTGGATGGATCGGGTCGTCCTGGAGAACAACGCCCAGACCTGGACCATGCCGATGGAACCCGGCCAGGAGACCGAGGTCGAGATCGCCTACGCCTCTCGCGGCATGGAGTACCTGCGCTACACGCCGGCGCCGATGGCCCACCGCGAGACGCAGAAGGTGAGGATGCGCCTCTTCCCGGACATGGCGGAGGACGGCGAGCCTGCGCGCGGCCCGCAGCGGTTCGTGTGGGAGGAGGACATGGCCCTTCCCATCGGCTCGACGACACCGGGGCTCCGCAAGGATTCGCCCGCCGACGGCGAGCCGATGGTCCTGGAGTGGAACCTGGCCTCGGCGGCCACCAGCCTCGGCATGGGCATCATCCTGCCGGACATCAAGCAGCCCGGCTGGTACGTGGCCAGGCTGCTGCACGAGGCGCCGCTCGGCCTGGCGCTGCTCGCCGGGACGCTGGTCGTGACCTGGGTGCTCCTGGGTCGGCCGATGCACCTCTTTAGCCTGGGCCTGCTGGTGGTGGCGTATTATCTCTTCTACACGCTTCTGGCGCACGCGTCGGACCACACGCCCTCGTTCGCGTGGTGTTTCGCGGTGTCGTCGGCGGCCGCGCTCGCCCTGTCGGCGGGATACCTGTGGCTGGGATGGGGCCAGACCTTCGCCGCCCACCAGTCGCTGGGTCTCGTGACCGCCTTCACCGTCTACTACCCGCTGGCGGTGGTCTTCGACGAGCACACCGGTCTGATGCTCCAGATTCTTTATTGGGCGCTGGCGGCGTACGCGGCCGGGCTGGCGGTGGTGATGCTCTGGCGCCGGCGAACTGCCGCGCGGCCGTAAGAGCCTCTCCGAATAACCCCTCGTCGGCCCGAGGCCGAGCGAGGCGGCCGCAGGCAAGGAGGGCGAAGCAGGCAGCCCGACGCCGCTTGCGGTCGCCGCAGCCGGCCGAAGCCAGAGTGTTAGTCGGATAGGCTCTAAGGCGGACGTGTTACGCATGACGCCCGAGGCCAAACGCCGACGCCGCTTCATCCCGGACGACCCGCTCCGGGCGCTGGACGGTCCGAGCCCGCGCTGCACCTCACCGTGGGCCACGCCCGAGCGGCTGGACCGCGGCCTGGTGGTCTGTCTCGACGGCGTGGGCGGATGGAACTGGCTGCCTCGGCTAGCGCGCATCGGCCTGGACCGCGGCGGCGTGAAGGCGGGGATCGTCATCTACAACTGGTCCGTCGGGCCGCTGGGCCTGTGGGTGACGGACCTGGTGGTGGAGCGGCGCAACCGGCGGGTGGCCCGCGACCTGGCCGACGTACTCGCCACCTATCGTGCGGAGCGGCCCGGGCGGCCGGTGGTGCTCGTCGGGCATTCGGGCGGCGGCGCCCTGGCCGTCTGGACCCTCGAGGCCCTGCCGGAGGATGCCCTCCTCGACCGGGCCCTGCTGCTGGCGCCGGCCCTTTCGCCGGGGTACAATCTGGCGCGGGCGCTGGCGCGGGTCCGGGACCGCGCTACGGCCACGTACTCGTGGGGCGACCTCGCCCTGATGGGCCTCGGGACCACGGTGTTCGGCACGATCGACCGGCATTTCGGGCCGAGCGCCGGGCTCGTCGGCTTCCGCCTGCCGCCCGGCCTCACGCCCGCCCAGCGCCGGGTCTACGCCAAACTGCGCCAGGTGCCGTGGCGGCCGCGGATGATCCTCGACGGTCACCTCGGCGAGCACGTCGGCTGGACCGGCATCCGGTTCGCCCGCCGCGTCCTGGCGCCCATCGTGCTCGGCCGGAGCGATCCCGGCGAGGCCGTGGGCGAGCCGGCATCGTAAGAACCCGTTTCGGGGGAGGGCAGCCACGTCGTACGGGCAGGGGGGTACGCCCCGGCGGCGTGGATTCCCGGTGGGGGGGAAGGTATCCGCGAACTCCTCCGCCTTCACCCGCCTCTCCGCTGAAGCAGGCTCGGCTGCGACGGCCGGAAGGCTCCGCCGGGCAGGCGTTCGGGGCGTGGGGGAGAGGCCGACTCTCAGCCGCCGGCCTTCTTGAGGAGTTTCTTGGCCTCGCCGCGGTGGCGTTTGTTCTTGGAGACCTCCAGCACCTTCTTCATGGCCTGGCGGATGGTCGGTTTGCCGCGGCCGCCCAGGTTCTTGGCGATCTTGACGGCTGCGGCGCAGGCTTCGTTGCGGAGGGGCTTCTGGTCGAGGGCGGGGATGACCATCTTGAGGGCGTCGACGGCCTTGACGTTGCCCATGCCGCCGAGGGCCTGCCGCTTCTCGTCGTCGCGTTTGGCGGCGTCGATGGCCTTGCGGTACATCTGTAAGCGGCGGTCGGCCTTGAGGCCCTTCGTCCCTGCCAGGCGGATGTACCCCCGCAGGGCCAGCACGTGATGGGTGGTCTCTTCGGCCGAGGTCGCGATCTTCAGCAGGGGCTCGGCCGCCGCCGGGTCGGGCCAGTCGGCCAGGACGCGGACGGCCTTGTCGCGGACGGTCTTGTCGCCGGCGTCCGCGTATGTGCGGACGGCCGACAGGGCCTTGTCGGTCGGGACGTGGGGCAGGGTCTGAAGGAGGGCGGCCTTGGCGGCCGGCGGGGCGGCGTCGAGGGCGCCGAGAACGGCCGTGGCGGCGGCATCCTTGTCCGGGACGCGCTCGCAGACCGTGGCCAGCGCGTGGGAGGCCACCTCGCGGTCGCCGTCCTCACGGGGCTCGACGACCAGTTTGACGAGTTTCGGCAGGGCGTCCACGCCGGCGAGTGTTTCCAGCGCCCGAATGGCCTCGTGCCGGACGGCCTTCTCGGCGTCGCGGGCGGCCTCGAGCAGGGCGGGGATGGCCTCGGTGCCGCCGCGGACGCCCAGGCTGCGGACGACCTCCTTGCGGACCTTCGGGTCGGCCTTCTGGGCCATCTTGACCATGGCGGGGGTGACGTCCTCGGCGGGGAGAGAGTCGAGGGCCTTGCGGGCCGTCTCGGCGAGGGGCCCGCCGCCGGCCGCCAGGTCCGTCAGCAGGGGCAGGCAGGAGGCATCGCCGAGTTCGCCCATGGCGGCGACGGCGGCCTTCCTGACGACCTCGTCCTGGCTCTTGGCGGCCGTTTTGACGGCGGGCAGGGTGGACGGGTCGCCGCGAATGGCGAAGTCCTTCAGCAGCAGGGCCTGGGTCTCGGCGGCGAGTTTCGGCAGGAGGTCGGCCAGGGCCTTGGGAATCTCGGGCCCGGCCACCTCCCGGACGAACCGGAGGGCGGAGGCCTGCATGTGCCGGTCGGTGCCGGTGAGGATTTCGGTCACCAGGGGCAGGCTCTTCTTGCCGCCGGTCGCCACGATGCCTCGCAGCGCCGCCAGCCGGACGTGCTTCGGCAGGTTAGGCTTGTACATTTCGTGATAGATGTCTGCGGCCTTGTCTTTCTTTCCCTCGGCGAGGAGCACGTCGGCCCCGCGAAGCCAGGCGTCGCGGATGACCTCCCGGAGCCGGCCCTCGGCCTCCGCGCGGGCCTTGCCGAGGGCGTCGACGGCCCTCGTGCCTCCGATCTTGGCCAGGGCGCGGGCGGCGGCGACGGCGACCGCTTCATCGCCGTCCTTGAGGGCCTGGATGATGGCGTCGAGGGCCTTCTCGTCGCCGCGCTCCCCGAGGGAGTTGATGAGGCCGATCTTCCGGCGTCCCTTGGCCTTGGCCAGGGCGCGGCGCATCGCCGCCACGGCCGAGGGGTCCTCGATCCGCTGGAGGGCGTAGCGGGCCATGTCCGAGAGTTTCTCGTCCGCCAGCAGCGGCGCCAGGGCCGGCACCTGCTTCCCCGTGCCGAAAATGGAGAGTTGCCGGCAGACCCACCGTTTGGCGGCGCCGGTGGCGCCGGAGTCGAGGAGGCCGGCGAGGCGGTCGCACATCTTCGCCCGCTCGGCCTTGTCGGCGTCGCGGAGGGCGTGATGGATGACCGTGAGGTGCTTGCGGCTCTGGCCGAACTCGTACTTGGGCAGGTCCTTCATGGCCTGCTCCAGCGAGATGTCGGCGGCCGGGGCCGGGGCGGCGAGCGGACCCAGGAGGCCGACGGCCAGGGCGACGGCGAGAATGACTCGGGCAAATGGCATGATTCGGCTCCTTGTGTTGAGGCGTGTACCGGGCGGGTCCGGGACGGGCCCGCGCCGTTTCGGCTTCCCATCGGCGACCCGCGATCCCATTCTATCGTTTGGCCACGGTGCTGCAACTGTTTCCCGGGCCGGAGGCGGGGACCGGGATCAAAAGTGCCAGGGCGCGCGCGACGGCCGGTCGCGCATGGCGCCCGCGCCCGGGTCGCCGACGAACGCTTCCTTCTCGAAGTCCCAGACGAGTTTGCGGTCGAGCCAGCAGGCGATGTCGCACAGGTGGCAGAAGGCGGCGGTGCGATGGCCGTCCTCCGCCGGCGCCACCGTCTGGCCCCGGGTCTTGATGGCCTCGATCCAGTTGCGCCGGTGGCCGGGGCTTCGGCCCATGTGGACCTCGCCGGCGCCGAGGCGGGTCCGCAGCAGTTCGGGCGGGTCGGCCTTGAGGGACCCGCCGTGGATGCCGACGAACAGCCAGCCGCGTTCGCCCTCGAACTTGATGCCCCGGCGGTCGCCCGTGATGCTGCACCGCACGTCCGACGGCGCCTGGTCGCTGGAGCAGATGTACCGGATGCCGCTGGCGTACTCGAACTCGACGTGGTACTGGTACGCCACGTCGAAGAGCGGGTCGTCGACGTACTTGCCTTTGCCGCGAATCGTGGCCGGCCCTTTGAGCAGCGGCTCGGCCGCCAGCAGCGCGATGTCGTTGGTGTGGGCGCCGCGGTCGGTCAGTTCGCCGTCCGAGTAATCGCGAATCCACCGGAACGAGCCGTGACACCGCCGGGGATGGTACGGTTCCCACGGCCGCGGGCCGAGCCATCTGTCGTAATCGAAGCCGTCCGGTATCGGCTCCGGCCCCTTGCAGCCGGACCTCCGGTTGCCGGTCGGCAGGAAGACGCGGATGGTGTGAATCTTGCCCAGGTACCCGTTGCGGACGAGTTCGCAGGCGTACCGGCACCCGTCGCGCGAGCGTTCCTGGCTGCCCGTCTGGAACACCCGGCCGTAGCGCCGGACGGCGTCGGCGGCCTTTCGGCCTGAGGCGATGGTGTTGGAGAGCGGCTTCTCGCAGTAGATGTCCTTGCCGGCCTGGGCGGCGTAGACCGTCAGCGGGCAGTGCCAGTGGTCCGGCGTGGCGATGACCACCGCGTCGATGTCCGGGCGGTCGAGCACCTCGCGGAAGTCGGCGTAGGCGTCGCAGCCGGCGTAGGTGGTGCCGCGGCTCTTCTCGTAGCGCTTGTCGATCCACTGCTTCATGCGAAGTCGGCGGCTTTTGTCAACGTCGCAGACGGCCAACAGTTCGACGTCGTCGAACTGCGAGAGGGCCCGCATGTGGCCGGACCCCCGCCCGCCCACGCCGATGCCGGCGGCGCCGATGCGGCCGCTGGGCGAGGGCCGGGCGTCCAGACCCAGTGCATCGGCCGAGGCCACGTACGGGGCCGCCAAGGCAGCCGCCGCGGTGCCCCTCAGGAACGAGCGGCGGGTCAGAGGGGTATGTCGGCTCATGGTTCCTCCTCGATGGTCTCGGTCGGCCTTACGCTCCGGCCTTGTCGCAGCCGTGCCGCTCGGGCCGGCCGCGGTGCCTCCTGTTTGAGTGAACCGCGCTTCGCGGTCCAGGTATCGGCAAGAACCGGGCCGCGGCCTGCGAGGCGAGGTCGCGGCCCGTTCCCGGGTGCGTCGTCGAGTGCGTCCGCCCGGCGGGGGACGGCCTTAGGGGGCCGGGGCCTCGGCTTCCGGGGCCACGGGCACTTGGCGGCCTTTGGCCCCGTCGGGCTGCATTCCGGGCAGTTCCAGGGTTTTGCCCTGGAGGCCCGCCTTCGCCAGGATCACGTACAACAGGAAGCCGACGATGAAGGCGGCCATCGGTGGGCAGGGGATCTTGCCCGCCAGGGGCGGGATGAAATTGGCCGCCCCCACCACGAAGCCGACAATCCAGGAGATCCAGCCGGCCACGTTGAAGCCGGCCCGCGGGCCCGGCCATTTCCGGCCGGCCAGCAGGTAGTCGGCCGCCATCGCGCCGCAGACCGGGCCGAACGAGGCGCCGATGACCTCGAAGACGCGGATGGCGTCGCCCGCCCAGCCCGTCACCGCCAGGACGATGGCGACGATCGCCCCCAGGCCGCACGAAATAATCGGCTTCACCTTGGGCATGGTGGCCTTGAAACTGTTGGCGGCCACGAACGAGGAGAAGCACGCGGCCGGAAACGCCGCCAACGCCAGCAGGTACATGAGCACCGCCCCGGTCTTCTCTCCCATGATGTCGCCCATGAGATTGGTGGTCTGGAGCACGCCGACGTTCTTGACCATGCCCAGGCCGTACGCCCCCGCAACGATGAGCAGCGACAGACCGCCCGCCACGATCGTGCACAGGGCAATGCCTGTCAGGCCGCCTATCTGCACGTCCCTGCCGTCGCGGCTGTTCATGCCGAAGTCGGCCCCGGCCGCCCCTGCCGTCGCGAAGAAGCCGATGATGTAGGTGCCCAGCAGGGCGATGACGCTGAACACGCTGAGCGGGGGCTGGGCCTCGATGGCCTCGCCTTCAGCCGGGGCGTACTGCCGGCCCGCTTCCACGAGGGCGTCGCTGTCAAACTCCGCCACGCCTCCAACGGTCGCTACGAACAGCACGATCAGGATGGCCAGTGGAATCAGCGGAATGAACGTCGCCACCTTGCCGACGTACTGAATCCCTTTCACGCCGACAAACGCGCCGAGGACGATCCAGCCCGACGACACCACCATTTGGGCCGGCGAGCCCACCACGGCATTCGGGTCGTCAAAGAACGGTGTGCACAGCAGCACGCCGGCGAAGAATCCGTTGACGGCCAGCCAGCCGAACTGGAGCACGCCCATCAGGAAGCCCGGCATCAGGAACCCGCCCGTCGCCCCGTACGTGGAGGTCCCCACGATGTACAGCGGCAGCCCGGTCTTCATACCCATCATGCCCGGCACGAGGTAGAAGAGGAAGTGGCATACCAGGGCCGAAACGATCAACCCCACCATCGCCACGCCGAGGCCCTGGGCCAGGGCGCCCCCGGCAAACCTGCTGACGCCGGTGTTCTTGACCAACTCCACGAGGACCGGTACCTGGTGCCAGAACACGAACCACAGCATCACGCCCGCGTACGCCGGCGCCGCCGTTTTGTACCACGGCACGCGGTTCGTCGGCGGATTGGGCGTCGCCGACGCCAGGTACCCCGGCAGTTTCCCGTTGGCCATGTCTGCTCCTTTCAAACGTTCGAGGGTCCAGGGTTAGTCGACGGGTTCTCGCCTCCCCCGCCACCGCGCGAACGGCCCGATTCGGATAACACGTTTCTAATCCGACGGGAACCGAGGTCAAGAGAAAAACCCCGCCACCGCCGACGCCGGCGCCTCCCGCTTCCCAACTCCCCAGCGAAAGGTGGACGCCCGCCCCGCCCGCCGATATGATGGTCCCGCGCCTGGCCCGGCACCGAGCCGCGGGCCGCGAACCGCAACCGTTAGTACTACAACGCTGACTCGTGCGCGGCGGGCCCGCCTCCGGCGGGTAAATCTCGGCACCCGCCGCGCGGCTGGTCAGGTTACGACCTCTCGGCCGCTGTGGACGAAGCCGCCTCCGGCGGGTAAATCTCGGCACCCGCCGCGCAGCCCCGAAAACGCCCTCTCGAGCGCGGTGGGTGCTCCAGACCTGCCGCGCGGAAATGGAACCGGTGTCCCCGCCGGGCACCCGACGGACCGCAAGGAAAGGCGCCCATGCCGCCCGGACCACGCAGGAAACGCCCCCGCCGAAGCGAGGCCTTCCTCGGCCTCCACTTCGCCCTCGAGCCCGTCCCGGCACGCGGGCACGTCGGGGCCGACCTGACCCGCCCCATGGTCCGCTCCCTCATCAAGACCGTCCGCCCCGACTACATCCTCTGCGACGCCGTCGGCCCCGCCGGCCTGGCGCTCTATCCCACCTCGGCCGGCACCCGCGCCCCGGGCCTCCGCGGCGACCCCCTCCGCATCTGGCGCGACGTGACGGCCGGCCGAGGCGTGGCCCTGGCCGTCCGCTGCGCCGGACTCGAAGACCACGAGGCCGTCCGACGCCACACCTCCTGGGCGCGGGTCCGGCCGGACGGCAAACGCGACCGCAGGCGCGCCTCCGTCTTCGGCCCGTACGTCGACCGCCGCCTCCTGCCGCAACTCAAGGAACTCGCCGACCGCTACGCCGTGGACGCGGTGTGCGTGGACGGCGACGGCGCGGCCGTTGAGCCGGACTACGCCGACGCCGTCCGCCGGGCCTTCCGCCGCCGGACCGGCGTTCGCCGACTGCCCACCCGGCCCGCGCACAAGCACTGGCCGGCGCTGACCCGCTTCTGCCGGGACGCCTTTCGCCGATCCCTCCGCCACTGGGTGGACGAGATCCACGTCCACGCCCCCGCCATGGAGGTGGCCGCCGCCGGCGCCTTCGCCCACGCCATGCCCGAACCCGTCACCGCCAACGTCGATTTCCTGACGGCCGAGGTCCCCCCCGCCGACAGCGTGAACGCGGCCCGGCTCATCGGCCGGTGCCTCCAGCGCCAGGGCAAACCCTGGGACCTCCGCCTCTCCGCCTGCCGACGCCGCCCCGACGGCACGGCCGGCAGCACGAAGTCCGCCGACCAGGTAAAGCAGGAGGCTGCCGTCGCCGTCGCCCTCGGCGGCGGCATCGCCCTCTCGTTCCCCCAGAAACGCGACGGCACGGTCCACGGCTGGCAGACGGACCTGATGGCCGAGGTCGCACGCTTCTGCCGCCTCCGCCGGCCCCTGTGCCACCGCGCCGAACCCGTCCCCCAGGTCGCCCTCCTCTATTCCGGGCGGGCCTACTACGACCGGGGACCGCACGTGCTCCGGCCGGGCCAGGGCCAACTCGACCCCGTGCACGGCCTGCTGCGGACGCTTCTCGGCCTCCACCTGGCCGTCGAGGTCACCATGCCCCACCACCTCGAAGGCCGACTCGACGCCTACCCTCTCATCGTCGTGCCGGAGTGGCCCGACCTGGAGCCGGACCTGCCCCAGGCGCTGCTGGCCTACGTCGAGCGGGGCGGGAACCTGCTCCTGGTCGGCCCGGAGGCCGCCCGCCCCTTCGCCGCCGCCCTCGGCGTCCAGTTCACGGGCGAGGCCGAGGCCCGCCGGCAGTACCTGGCCTTCGACGGACGACTGGCCGCCGTCGACGCCCTCTCGGCCGCAGTCCGCATCCAGGGCCCCGGCCGGCCCGTCGGCCGACTCCACGAGGACAACGAGGCCGACGGCGCCGGCCGGCCCGCCGCCTCCGTCATCGCCTCCGGCCATGGCCGCCTCGCCGCCGCCTACCTGAACCTGGGCGAGCGGTTCGCCCGCGCCGCCACCGGCGTGGCCCGGCGGTTCCTGGCCGCCCTCGTCCGCGACCTCTTCCCCGGGCCGATGGTCGAAATCGAGGGCGACCCGCCCGTCGATGTCGGCGTCACGCGGACCCCGGACCGCCTCCTCGTCAACCTCGTCAACACGGGCGGTCCGCACGCCGACCCCACGGTCGAGACGTTCGACCGCGTGCCGCCGCTCGGACCCCTCACGGTCCGCGTCCGCACCGGCCGCCGGCCGGAGCGGGTGTACCTCCAGCCGGGCACGCGGCACTTGCCGTTCCATTTCCGGGAAGGGGCGGTCGAGGTCGAACTGCCCCGCCTCGCCCTCCACGAGGTCGTCGTCCTGGAGCAGGGGGGATGAGGGAGAGGCTGTCGCCTGACGGCGGGCCCTGGTCCTTGGTCCCTGGTCCGTTGCCGTGGCCGTTGGCGGTCATCCTGAGCGGAGCGAAGGATCTCGCCGCGGCCGTTGGCTGTGGCCGTTCCCCAGTTTCGCGCCGTTGCCGTTCTCTGCGGTGAAAGCCGTGTTTCCGGCCCGG
>Ga0180433_10008686_pt1 | contig 12589 bp, 22 predicted proteins | sample SS_ome_8_FD_132980 | JGI IMG/M metagenome (GOLD analysis project Ga0180433, IMG submission 132980) | Hypersaline lake sediment archaeal communities from the Salton Sea, California, USA - SS_1_D_1 metaG | ecosystem: Environmental > Aquatic > Non-marine Saline and Alkaline > Hypersaline >... | reverse complement strand
TATTTATTTATTGTGAATTTCATACTTCCATTCCTTTCTCGTGGAAATATCTCATTATCTGGTTGACTACTTGTTTATATATATTAATGCCTATATGATTAGATAAGTCCTCAACTGTCGTGTTGTGTGCTTTATAATGGCATTCTGCACATAACATGATAACAGACATATGTTCCGGAATGTTTTTCTTTCTGTTGTTTCCACGTCCAACTGATACAATATGATGCTGGTGTAATATTGTACCTTTGCCGCAACCTGCACAGAAGTTGTAATTCTTTTTATGCCATTTTAGATAGTCTTTAAACATATTGTTTTCCTAAATTTAAATAATCACAAAATAATAAGGCAGTTTCTTGATCTAATTTTGATTCTGGATTCCATTCTAATTGAAAGCATTCACCATCAAAATAAATATCACTAGTATTAAATACATTGTCTCGTATATCATTAAATCTCCATATTGAAAATAAAGCACTTCCTTCTGGATATCCGTTATGTCCTAAGTGTAAAGATATTAAGCAGTCATATTTATCTGAAAACTTATCAATTAATTCCCAATATTTTTTCATTTGTTCAAATCTGTTTTTTTCGTTCTCTATATAGTTCATGTCATCTCCTTTAAATGCCCTCACCTGAAATTTAGGAAGGTTAAGTGAGGGCTAGTTAGTTATTATTTGAATCCGTTTAATCTAATTTTTATCGCTTCATGAAACTCCTTATATTGTTCTTCTGTTTTTAAATCACTAGGTTTATTTATTTCAAAGTTCTCTAATAATTGTTGTTTGAATGGTTTTAGTTCTGGTTTATTCCATGCAATAGAACAAAGTTTCTTAAATGTCATACTTGCATCGTTTCCGTCGTCATCTTTTGCTTCTAGTCCTAAAAGCGACTGTAAAGCATATCTACGATAATATGTAATTGCAGAACCCATCTTTTGTGGGTCATCATTAATGGTGAGAGGTATAGTATTTTCAATCATTTCTCCGCTCTCAGTATCTAAAATGATAGTTGTAAGAGCCTGTAATCCTCCAACGTTACTCAATGGTTGCATTAACAATAAATCGTGCTTATTTAGGGCTGGTTTTACAACACGAAGCAATTTGTTAATATCAAAATAACTGCTTTTGTAAAATGGATTTTTTGAATCCTTGCCAATTCCACTTACTTCTTTTTGTACTTCTAATAGTTTAGTATATACACTCATTTTACTCTCCTATTTTTTTTATAGATTCAATAATAACTTTTGCCATAACGAAGTCTTTACCACCTGTGTCTAAATCATCTTCCCAATAGTGATCTTCCTCAAAAAGTTCATCCAGGAAATCAAGTATTAACTCAAATTTAACATCAACAGTATAAAGTGTTAAAAGATAGATTTGCTTTGCGTGTGAGTAATGTGAACGACCTTGAAATGTATCCATTGGTAGCATCATATCAGCGTGTAGCATATCTATTAAAACATCTGATACAAATTGACCGCCTAATGTGTTTTCTTTTTCACACCATTTATGTAGGTTACTAACTATCAATTCATCTTCATCTTGTAGGAAGTATTGAATCTCAAGTAAAGCATCTCTACACATATCTCTAGTGTCTACGCTGTATTCTTCTGGTGGTGATAGTTTATAGTCCATTTCATCTCCTTTGTTAATCGTTAATTAATAATACAACCAATTATTTTAATTGTCAATAAAAAGTTTAAATTATTCATTCATTGCTTTTTTTTCTTTTAATATTTTGATATAATTTCAAATAATGAGGTTCATTGTCTTTAAGCCAATCATATAAATCAGTATATCCTTTTTGTATAAGTGCATCACCTAAATACTTACCTGCTACATGAATCGGGGCATTGCATATATTTTTTAATTCATTAAGTAAATTAGCATAAGGGCTTTTTTTATAGTTTTCATGCAACATGACATAACCAAAAGCACCATAATTGAAAAGTAACTCTATTCTTTGCAAACATTCTCTTATGTCTCTTTCAAAAAAATCACTATCATATTTATATTCCCTATCAAAACCAGTAAATATATAAAAAATCAAATTATGATGATATGGTATGTTTGAATAATAAATATTTAACTTTTTTTCAATTAAATCATAATCTTTTATATCATCGAATGCGAAAAAAAAAGTTCTCCCGCTTTTTGATTTTTTTCTTCCTGAATAATAATTTGATTTCCATAATCTTTGCATTTTTTTCAATGATAAAATCCTAAAATCCATTCCTTGCTTAAATATGAATGGTTTTCCAGTTGCATCTAATTCATCAAATACATCATAAAAACCCGAAAAACCTGATATATTATCATCAAGTAACATTATATACGGTCTTTTTATATCTAAAAATTCATCAACAAATGAATGTCTAAAAACCTTATCATAATTTTGATTTATGCAAAACATACACTTTCGAAAGCAACCCCTAGTAATAAATCCTATGCTATAGTTTGTGAAAAATTCAGTATTTTTAAATTGTGAATATAAATTATAATCAGGTTTAAAGTGTTCTATTTCTTTTGGCAACCCATGATTAGTGTCATAATGAAATCCAGAACCACCAATCATAATTTTTTTTGTATTTTTTATAAATTCAGGTGATATTGTATTGCTAAAAACTTTCGCAGCAAATAAATAATCATATTCGTTATAAAATAAACCATATGGATTTGCACTATCATAATTTGTCAAAGAAACCATACAGTTCTTATTTTTAAAAAAAGAGGATAATTTCATTAATGCAAGGTTAGGGAAATTATATCTTTTTTTTGAAATTAAATCACAATCTATAAGTCCTATTTTTGTATTATTTTTAATATTGTTAAAATTCATACATACCTCTGCTCGTTTATTAATTTTCATATTGTTCTACAAGTTTTATTTTTTCTACTTTTTTTACACAATAATAATCAAATTCTTCATTATATACTATTTCTGGCATTTCATCATAGTTCTGATAACCCATACAATCGAAATGTAGAAAATCATCTTCATTTGTTACTTCATCGATATTTATTTTTATTGAATAAATCCAACTTTCACTATTGTAGTTTCCAAGGTCATCAAGTCCAAGTGCATACTCTCTTGCAACATCAATATCAGGAGAAAAATACATACATCTATTATTAATTATTTCAATTTTGCTATTGCTTCCGTGATATAATGTTATTTGTTTTCTCATTTTACTCTCCTTTGTTAATCGTTAATTAATAATACAACCAATTATTTTAATTGTCAATAAAAAGTTTAAATTTTTTTCCAATTAGGTATAAAAAGTACTGAAATCTATACATATATAAACTGGTTGGATAAGATATTCCATATATGTCAGCAAATATGGTAAGTTTTAAACAAAAAAAACCCCTGAATCAACAAGGGCCGAAAAAAGCAAACTGTTAACAAAAAAAACGAATAGTTTTGTAAATAAAGATTCAAATAATAATAAACAAGTTGATCACTTCAAGTTATTATCGGAGTTATTTACAATTTTAATTTAACACCAAAATTATTAAAAGTCAAGTAAAATAAAAAAAGCCCTCGTTAAAGGGCTTCATAAGGAGAGAGAATGAATGATTAAATTAAGTCTATGATTTTATCTATCTTACTTTCAATTAATACTTGTTCTTCTTCTTCTGTCATTTCTTTGTTGTTGTATTTGTCGTTAATGATCTTTGCAATATCTTCTTTTTTGTTTTTAAGTACGAACTTGATTGCAGGTTTCAAAAACTTCATTGCTGCTGCTAATTTTAATAATAGTATTTTCATTTTGTATCCTCAAAGTTTTCATCTCCATAAGGGAGTGATTCAATTTTTGACCATCCAATTTTCAATTTATAGCGTCTGTCTAATTTTCCTGGCACTCTCTTAACTGCCATTGCTGGAAATCTTTTCCCTTTCTTCGGGCTTAAAAGTATCTCCTCCCACATTTTTAATTTGTTTATTCTTTCTGTCTCCGTCAGTTTCATAATATCTCCAATTCAAATTTATTTTTATCTCTCATATGTAGCATAAAATTATTAAATGCTTCCCTACTATCATATATAGCAGGAACACCGCCTAAAAAGCCGTAAGAATTGCCTAAAAGTATACATCCGGACGTGTCTTTGATAGTATTACCCTTATGGAGTAGTATATGTGTACGTCCTGAAACATTTTTCACTTCGAAAGTATCACCAAAACGATTAGAGTTTTTACGCTTGCACTCGTATTTACCAAAAGGAATACAAGATATATTCCTCTGGTTTCCTCGATAAGGTAATTCTAAAGTCAAACATATTGGAATATCATTGTCAATCAATACTCCGAATGTTCCTGCATCGCTGTTGCATACTCTTTTAAGTTTCATTCTTGATTAATTTGGTCTCGTAACCAATTCCAATTCTCTTTATTGTTTTTCATATCAGATTTTAAACCAGCAATATCTTCTTTTATTTCATTTATAAACCGATTTATTTTTTCATCAGATTCAATACTTTTCTTTGCCCATTCTTCGGCATCATATGCTTTATTAATTGCTGTTGAAATACCTTTTTCATACACAAGACATTTACGCTGTAGTTCTTCTATTTCTTTTTCATTGCTTAATGCTGTTTTTGCATACATTCCAGATACAAAGGTTATTGACAATATAGATAAAATGATAGCAACTAAACTGGATATATCTTTCACTTTCTTCATTCGTCTTCCTCTATTGCATCGTGTTCACATTCATTAAAACAAGCACCGCAACTAATACATAAGTCCTCGTCTATTTCGTATTTATTATCACCAGATTTAATTGCTTCTGCAGGGCAACTATTTACACATTTTGCACAAGAAGTACATTTATCATTTATCTTGTAAGCCATATTAACCTCATGTTAAAATATTTTTAATAAATTTGCTAGTAAACTAATCTGATCTGTCGTCAAGGTATCTGCTAAAAGTAGATTCCTATAACCACCGGCGTGAAATGTTGATCCGTCCGATTTGCCTAAAATTCTATCATTTCCATCTTCGTAATAAGGAAATGGAGTAGGCGCTGAACCTTGCAAAACACCGTTTACATAATAATCAGACCCATTTTTTATTATTATGTCTCCTAGATAATAGAAACTAACTGAATTAATTGTATTTGTTGTTGTGTATTTAATGTATGATGAAATTCCGTCAAGATTTACAACCGAATTATATGTTATTGAATTTCCTAATATATCTGTCCCATCACCAACATCAAACAGGTGTATAGTTTCACCATTGACTTCTTGAGTGTTGAATTTGCTTAGCGATACATGAAGTCCATCCTCTTGGGCGGTCTGCCATGCACCACCGTATATGGTGGTAAGTCCTACATCTGATTCAAAATCTGTGAAATTCGCAATATAATATACATCGCCATTAGCATCTATTGAACTAACAGAACCATCTAAAGGTTGTATATACCAATTACTGTTAGTTGCCGTGTCCGTCCATGGAACTATAATTAATATCTTAATCCACTTATTAAAATCTAAGTTGGCGTAATTGAATACAACAGAACTGCTATTATCGAATATTCTTATACCATCAACTTTTGTGTTTGATGATGGGATATATACATCAAACTCAAGTTTTATGATTTTCCCAGGTGTTTTTGTAAAAAAACTACCCTCATTTATCCAATGTGCGCTGTCACCATTGATTAATGTAGATTTTAATACGTTTGTTTTCCCAAAAATATCAACCTGATTTAAATCTATATTAAGTTTTTCCCAATTGACATAATCTCCATCAAAATATGTGTAGTCATTTCCATTGCTAATTATTTCATCACTGCAATAGCAATAATCCCCAGCACCTTCACCAAATGTACAGAAAGAAATATCACTCAATGAATAATGGTCAACTATCTGGTCTTTGGTGGCATTCGGATTATTAGCCAGCCAAGTTGCATCTGATATTACGTCAGAGGTCATTATCTGGTTGAATACTCCAATGTTACCATAACTTTGTCCAACCTTACCAAGTCGAAGTTTTCCAGTGACAGCAGTATCAGCAGTGACTTTTACTGTAATCCAGTCGCCTTTGTCTATAGTCTGTACTTGTGCGTTGTCGAAGCCTGTGGTTGTTACTGAGTCGGAGGATAGTGAGATGGTTGGGATTTCACGAACCTTATTATTAGCATCCAGAGTTTCAGTTCCATCACTTGTGAAGGTGTCATTCACAGCACAATCTGTGAAAAAGTTATCTGTTTCAGTGGCTGTGATAAGATAGGTTTTTCCACTATCACAAGTCCCAGTTGCAATCTCGGCACTATCTGTACTGAATATCTCAGCCAATGACAAATCACTTGCAGGGGCTATATTCTTGTAGTTGAAACACCATGTTTTGGAAGTGGTTTCTGGTGATTCTGTGTATTCACCAGTACCAGGCAAGAGAAAGTAAGTTCCATCATAAATATCGGCAGTTTCAGCATCAAAAAAACCATTCCACTTCAAAGTACCGTCCGACTGGACGACTGGTTTACCGGAGAAAAAATAACCATCACCAACGATTGGCTTTAGGTATGTTGCTATATTATCTTTTTTTCTTGGAAATATCAAAAGTAAAACCTCATTGCATAGGTTGTTAATTTTTCAACTATTATATCACCACTTTTATCAGATGTTAACATTAGTTTTATCTTGTGATTCGGAACCAAACAAATAACTAAATGACCAGAGAATGAATATTTTTGTCCTAAATTCTTAGCGTAAGTTCGCATAGATTGATTTGTATATGTTGAATCATCATTTTCTATTACTAGTTCAATATATGAACTCGGCATTGAATGACTTGCTGTTATGTCATAACCAATTAACATATTTACAGTATCAGATCCTATATAGAGAAGTGTATCACCATCATTACCAAATCCATAACTAGGACTATTTGTAAAAGAACCTTGTAGGAAACTAAGTTCACTTGCTACGACTGTAGTAGTGTCTTGTTCGTTTAAGAATGCATACAGACCAACCTTCTTCCCTGAAATTAAACTATCAACTGTTAATTTACCGCCAACCTCAAAATTACCATCAAAGCCAGCATCACCTAGAAAACTTATATTACAAGATGTTTTAACAGTATCGCCATCGGCATAAAATAGTCGAAGTGAATCTATCATAAAAGTATCAATTACATTAAAATTGCCATAATGCACATAAGTATTTGCTGTTAACAATATCATGCAGAGAGCCAATATTAAAGTAACGATTAATTTTTTCATTTTACAAACTCTGTTCTACTTCCTGGTGCATCTATCTCATAATGAATATCGAATTCTTTTAATAAAACATCTCCAGTAACAACATTATCATCACGGTATAATTTTACATCTAAAATACTAGATACATCACTTATACCAGAGCCTTCAATAAGTGGAAACTCACCAATCTGTAGAATTGTATCGCTTGTATATACAAATGATAATGAATCCATTATAATAGTTGTAAATGCCCCTGTTGGGTCACCCCCATTATCGTACCACCTATAATCAATCTTAAATACAGGTGTGTCTACTGATGTTTGATAAAAATGTATATGTGGTTCTAAGTCAGAACCTATCTTCATTGAATGAGGCATTTGTGCAATAATGTATGCAATCTCATCTGTATCATTTTGAGGGAAAAGTAAACCTAGATCATCAGTGTCGAAATCTGGCTTCTGAGTAGCACCTTGTCTAATTCTTGACGCTGGGAATCTCAAATCCTCCCAATAGGTATCTTGATACCATATACTATTAGTATATACGACTAGACTGTCTAGTGTGTCTCTTGCTGCTACGTTAGAGCCTATTTTAACTAAAAACCCATTACCATCTAGTTTAAGTGTGTCCTTTATGTCGAGATTACCCCAAATTGGCCAATCACCAAATAACATCAAAGGAATGATTAAAATTAATAATAGCCGTTTCATAAGTATTCCACCGTTCCAGTAAATGAAGTTGTACCAAAGTTAACAGTGAAAGATACACCATCTACATAGGTTATACTAAATCCAATACCATTGCCAGAACTATCAAATACACTTACTTTAGGATTGTAACCTAAATTATGTGTAACTGTTTTAGATGTTTCTGCTGAAACAGTTACTTGAGTTGAACTATTGCGAAGTGTTGCCTTAAATACATCATTCCAATAATATCTAAATACTTGACCATCTGAACTTACTATATCAATAATGTCTGTTGTCGCTGGTGGACGTGAATTGGGATTAGTTAACATTATTCTGCCGCCCATCGAATATCACCAGCATCTGACGCATTGTAGACATGACAATACATTGTTTGTGTGTAATCTTCGAATTTATCTACTGGTACAATAACCTCTGTTGGTATACCTGCCAATACTTTAGTAGGATAATCTCCATCTATACCGATATCTGTTATAGTTGCCGACCATGCAATCTTTAAATTGACATCAGAATCTATTGTAAGCCACCTAGTACCACCAGGGACTGTTAAATAAGTCTCTGTGTCAGCAGTCAAAGTAACGGCCGTCTTTGGTTCGTAAGTTCGTTGCATATATCTTAATTCTGGTTCTCTTTTTCCTAATGGAGGCATTATTCACCTTCCTTTTTTTCTACTTTCTTTTTCCTTGGTTTAGGTTTTGGTTTTTCGTTTAGTCCTAGTAATTCACGTAGTTTTTCACGACCCACATTAACACCTTTACCATCTATTGTAACTTGTAGTTGAAAATTCATCTTAACCTCTTAAATTGCGGGCTTTTACACCCGCTATTATTTTATTTGTAAAATACAAATGCATCAACTTTTTCAGAAACTTCACTTGCATCAGTTGTATATTTCAACTGTACGAAATCATATTCCAATGCTCTGAATAAATCTTCTGGGATTGCTACCTGGGTAACCAAATCGCCAGCACTGAAACCAAGTTCACCATCTGCACTTGTTTTGTGCAATAAGTAAAAATGTGCATCGCTTTCAGCGGTACCAGTATCAACACTTGTTTTCATTCCGTTGTTATCGACTGAGAATGGAGGTGTCGCACTTGCCGCTGTATCTGCTGTAAATCCTTCTAATTCGATATTAAAAGCCTGGCCTGTGGCAATTGTAATAGCAGTATTTGCATACACGTTAATCCACATATTTCCTTTGGTTGGGCCTGTAATATCTACCATGTTAGTAGAGTCTACACTTGTTGCATTTGGTAGTGTCTGAGCATCAGAAAGGATACCGACTACTGCACTAGTTGCTATTCCATGATAATTCATAATAGTCCTCCTTAATCCAATACTGTTGTTTCGACATCACTGATATTCTCATCGATCACTATTGGAACACCATTCCAATAGTCAAGACGTGTGTCATAGTTATTATCTCCGTTACCACGTTGGTATTTAGCATCTGCTAATTGTTCTACCATTCTACGTGCGTTACGTGACATATATAAGAAAGTATTAGGGCCAGCCTTAACATAATCAAGTAGTTTATCAAGATTAGTAGCGGTTGGTCTGTCATCAGCAGCATCTTGTAACTGTGTATAAGCAGCAACATCATATTTAGTTGAAGATACAAAACCTAAGTATCCCTGCATATGGAGTTCATATCCATAAATAGCAGCCTTAGTAGTTGTGTTGTCTTTAACCATCCGTGGAGAACCACCGAAAGTATCAACGTTCATCATTCTACCTTGATTGATATCCATTTCATTGTATAAAGTGGTACACCATCTTGGATCCCATGAAACTGCGAAAATAGTAGTTCTACTTCCTGTATCACCACCAGCCTGAATTACATTGCCATATGCTTTAGCATACTGATGTAGTCCTGCACTGTATGTTCCGTCTCCGAAAGTTGTATCATTACCGTAGAATATTGATTTAGCACCTGTTTGAGAGAATGATTCATTGTAAGTTGCAATCGCTTCTCTAGCATATCCTTGAATACCGCCAGGATACTGTTCATTATTAACTACATTTACAGGAATGATTTCATATGCCTGTTGCAATGAAAGATTCACTGAATAGTTGTTTTTGTTTGTTACTGTTGGAGCAACTGAACCATCGAGCAATGTGGATGTAAGAGCGGGTAACTCTTTAATCTTTGTGTAAGTATGTTTAATTCCATCATTAGCAAGGCGGGCTTGTGCTGTCGCCATTAGTCCAGACTGTTTCTGAAGATGATATAAAATCGGTGCATCTTTTTGATTTTTGGCCTGGATAATGTCTCTTACTGTTCTTGTAGTAGCCATTTTTTACCTCTTAAACTGTTTGATATTCTTCCCATGGCTGTTTTTCTGGCTGTGCATTAGTCTCTCTAACAGTTCCTGTAATTGGCGAACCATTACTATCCTTGAAATGCCCGAAAGATTCTAATTTTTCTAACTCGTTAAGATTCGACTTTAGACTATCAATCTCTACTGTATCCCAATCAAAGTTACCATCTTTTTCTTCTGCAAGTTTTAAAAATGGTTTTGCCTTTTCGAAATCAACGTGTGATTTAACAGTTTCAAACTTACTAATCCATTTCTGTTTCACTTCGTTGTTTTGGGTTGTCATGAATTCATCATATTTAGTCTTATAATCATCTCTTTCTTGTGTTAGTTCATCAACCTTAGCCGATAGGTCAGAGTCATTAAGTTTTGATTCAAGACTCTGTTTTTCTGTTTTTAAATTTTCCAATTCTGTACGTAATGAATTAATATCTTCTTTACGTGTCATTGATTCTTTGTAGATTGCTGAAACATCGCCCTCTACATCTAAAAATTCCCGATTTAACGAACTTAAAAGCCCATTAACTTCTTCAAGTACCTCTGTACTAAGTTTGCCCTTTAGATCAGACATTGCACTTGTAAACCTCTGTTTACTTTCTTTACTCATTAGTTCCTCGATATTGTTATGTTACCGACTGATGCACGGTTCTCCTCCACGTCTGGACGGATTTTTATTTGCCATTCGTCATTCTCGGCAAATGTGCCCTCAAATCGTATGTATAAACTATCTATTAATCTTTGATAATAATATTGTGTATATACGTCTGTTGTATCGTATGATTGCCCATCATCAGAACTTACATCGAATTTAGCAGTCTCAACGTCTCCGGCTGTGGTAACTTTTACCCTTAAAATATAATTCTGTGATGCATGACCGTATCCAGTTAAATAAACCCTGCCTGATGTACTTTCACTAATTGGAATTAATTGACCTATGAAGTCCTGCTTGGTCGGCTCAAAAGTAAATCTAAAATTACCGTTAATGTAATTCCAAATAATCCCGCTTTGTTCTTCATCATTCCAAACGTCATTATATAACTTATCGGCTAATTCACTCTCTGGCTCGTTTCTACGTATGATTTTTACACAAGCGAGTTTAGCACATGAATTAACTATATCTGCATCCCAGCCAGTAGAATTGAAGTCGAAACTTAAACTAGACTTTGGTATAGGTCGCTGGAATCCACCTCTTGTTATCATTGATTCTAAGTGTCCGCTTGCCCAACCTATAGCGTAATCCGTTAAGTCATCCCACGTAATTGATTGAAATTTGATAGTATGAGTAGATGGTACTCCGTCATCTGCACATCTTATATACAGAATATCGTTAGTACCGTCATAATACCATTCACCAACACTTAGCGTAGTGTCTGTTTTCTCTACTAGATTAACTTCGTCCTCAGTGACTAAAGATACTGTACCTGTACCACGTTTTATATAATTGTCACCTGATGAAGTCCAATCCGTCAAAGTTTCCAATCTGTGAAAATCTTCTATCTTGCCGTATGCGTTTTGTAAATCTGATTTATTGCAATATGTTATCATGTATTTAATTTACTAAAAAAACAACAAAATTGCAAGTATTACATATTTGTAATCATTACAAATAGACAGTATAAAAAAGCCCTCGTTAAAGGGCTTCATAAGGATAATCTATGCTTTTATCACTATTGTTTTGGAATTCTTTTTTGCCATGAGTTTTAATTCCTTGCCCATCTTTTTACTAAACTGATCTTTAAAGAATTGATACTCTGGTGCTTTTGGGTTTGTTCCCAGGATGGAGTAGTTTTTATGATTTTCAAGGTGTCGTATTGTATTACCGTTTGTCAATGATCCAATATAACCGCCAGTATTAGACACGTTGCTTACTTGTATGGAATCCATTGTAATTCCCGTTAATGTCATGTCAGGGCGTGCAGAATAAGATTGTTGAGATTCACCTTTACGTCTTGTCTTGCCTTTAGACTTTAACTCTGCATAACTTCTTTCATAAGCGTTAAATTTCTTATTATCGGCATTACGTCGCTTTTTCTGTACCCTGTTTTTTATTTTATTGGTCATTTCTGATAGCACAGCGAACCACCATGATTTAGTTAGTTTGATGCTCATATTTTATCTTTTACACTATCAAAGACTAACGAAAATTCGTGGCGACAATTCCATCCCCCACGATGCACAAAATCAACTCCGCATGGATTACCATTAATTTCTTCCATTGTCATTCCACCAGGTTCTTGCCATCCTAGATAACACTTGCACGCTTCACGGGTTTTCCCATCGTTTGGCCCTACATATAAATATTTTGCAGTGTCAGGTAGAAATTTCTTAGCGTTATCAGCAAATACAGCCGAGGAG
>Ga0180433_10008685_pt1 | contig 12589 bp, 10 predicted proteins | sample SS_ome_8_FD_132980 | JGI IMG/M metagenome (GOLD analysis project Ga0180433, IMG submission 132980) | Hypersaline lake sediment archaeal communities from the Salton Sea, California, USA - SS_1_D_1 metaG | ecosystem: Environmental > Aquatic > Non-marine Saline and Alkaline > Hypersaline >... | reverse complement strand
TTGGTCCAACATTTTAAATTACTAAAATTCTATACACCGGATAGAAAAAATGAAATAAAAATTGTTGGACCAAACGACGGGAACAATGGTCTCAAAGATAGACAAAAGTTGATCTATTAATAACTGTCTAACTTTTGTCTATCTTTGAGACCATTGTTCCCGTCGTTTGGTCCAACATTTTAAATTACTAAAATTCTATACACCGGATAGAAAAAATGAAATAAAAATTGTTGGACCAAACGACGGGAACAATGGTCTCAAAGATAGACAAAAGTTAGACAGTTATTAATAGATCAACTTTTGTCTATCTTTGAGACCAGTGTTCCCGTCGTTGGTCCAGCAATTTACATTACTAAAATTCTATCCGCCGGATAGAAAAAATGAAATAAAGGTTTTGGACCAACGACGGGAACAATGGTCTCAAAGATAGACCAAAGTTGATCTATTAATAACTGTCTAACTTTTGTCTATCTTTGAGACCATTTTTTTTTTTAAATTTAAAAGCATAATATTTTGTTCAGATAAGGGGTAAAAAAAAAACAATATTACAGAGAAATAATAATGGTTGTAGTGAAAATCCCCAAATGGCCGCCGTCATTTTCGCCCGAAAACTCGATTTGGGCGATTAATAACGCAACAGTGCGAAAAAACGATTGTCAATATTCACAGACTAATAATAAAAATATTGGAGATACAAATATGTAATAAATCAACGTTTTGTTCTCGCGATATTAAAATCATGGGATATCATAAGACGATCAGGACCAGTAATATGAATAAGCACATTTTTTTTTTTTTGCTAAATTACTTACATACCAATCAACAAGTTGATACATGGAATAACATGTCTGTAACCGGAAGAGGAAGAGGAGAGCACATGGCTGACGGGATTGGTGCAACATCACCACGGTTGATTCTGATGGGTGGGTTCGGCGGAAAAAAAGTGTATCCCAGTTGACTTGTCTCTACAGCAATTGTTGATATTGATGGCGATTTTGGGTGATCAAGAATAAAAAAAAAAATCATGTGTCAAAAAACCTTTGATAGTAAGAAACAACATGGCACCATTCTTTTATTTAGATATTATATGGGCGATACTGCTGCCGATTTTATTTGTAATATTGGCACTAACTAAAGTAATTTGCACTAATACACTTATCTTGTATTTTTACGGCGTATTTCTTGGATATATCTGGGAACTGACACATGCTCTAGTCCCTGACTTTATTCATATTAAAGGGGCACCAGTGGATTCGAAGTGGTTTATAGTGGGTGTTTATCCACTAATGCATGCTATACATGATGGGCTAATATTTATTATTGGTTTATGTTTAGTGTTTTTGCTAAATATCAATGTAACATCCTTAGCAAGCTTGTTGGTAATTACGAGCTTTGGATTTGGCGTTGCGATTATAGTTGAGTTAGTGTTTAATGGAAAACAGTGGGAGTATGATACTAACAAGCCGGGTAATCCTGTGTTATTTTGGAATAACAATATAGGATATACATTGTGGCCATGGCTCGAGTGGATTATTGCCCCAATTTTATTCTGGCTTGGGATTATTTTAGTGATCAAACTAAGAGGCCCGTGTGGCTTAACGCGTTAATCTTTTTTGACTTCAAAATATCTTAAACCTATCAATACTAAGGGAACAAGACCACGTGGAAGAATTTGAACCTGCCAGTGCAAGTGCACCACACTTGAGCCATATCGATGAGTTTGGTATTAATATGAACGCTGTGTAGATTTCAGCTTTATTTTTTTTTTAGCCCTTAATTTTCCGGTGACTCGCTGAGCTGATAAATAAATGATTTTTTGTCCAAAGTACCCCACCTATATAATAGGCTGAAGTAATTCTATTCGAAAATCAGTAACGGTTGATGACTGACAATACGCAGCTAAAGCAGACTGTACAAAATCTGGGTTTTTTTTTCTGATAATAAGTACGCAATCTTTCGATTTATTTTAGCTAAATCAGATCACTGGCTTAAAAGGTACGACATGTTCCAGCATTTAAAAAAAAAAGTTTCCGCCATGCTTCTGTATCTTGTGGTAAATCTGGATTTTCAGGATATGCATTCGTTTTCCAGGCCCCTATTGGATCTTTTAACTCAACACACAAATCTTTTTGAGTTCTTGGTGTTGGTGGATCACCCATTCAATAAGAACCGTACCAATAAACATAAGTAGTCAACATCTTCTTTGGTTATTCATGTCCAAATAAATCCTTTACAAAACACGTCCTTCGTTTTTTTTTAGCTGTAGTTCTTCTGGCATTTCGTCAAGGTGCCTTTTTTTTTTGTCTTTATTTGACTGTTTTTTCAATCATCCAAAATTTATTTTTTTGTTGACGGTGTGGGACAAAACCAAATTTCTGGTAGAACTTAATCAATTTTTGGGCGGTTGGTTTGTTTAAGTTTACAGCTAATGTTAATGGGCGATAGGCTGAAATACGCTGAACAAAAGTGATTAACTTCGTTGCGATACCCTTACCTCGCATATCAGGGCGAGTACAGATATTCCACAGACTACCATTGACATCTATCATTAAGGTCCCCACGACTTGGTCTTTGTAGCAAGCAACTGCCCAATTATCCCAATATTGAAAATCTGATATTATACGTTGAAAACATTGTTGGAGTAAAGTCTGGATTTGATGACCATAAAGAATTTTAGTCACATTACCTGGCAGCCATTGCAACAACAACATTTCCTTTTCTTTATTTGGAATAATTGTTTTCTAATTTTGTGCACAGTTTTTTATGTATTTACTTAATAATGATTATACCTTTTTCTATGTTCCCAGTACTTGCGTCCGCCGTCCTAAAATAGAACTGTTCCTTGTCCCCTTCCTCGTATCGTTTGCTACACACAAGGCTAATCGTTTTTCCTCCAGATCCAACAGCGTCTGACACATAATTACTCACTTCACACAAGCTATCTACAGCACCATTCAAACTTGGTGCTACAAAGTATTGCTTTTTTTTGTTCACAACCAATACAGAAAATGTTGCCGTTATTACCAGTTTTCTGGGGTCTTTCTCGCAATATCTATATATCCACCGTAAAGAACCGCCTGTGGCACTACCAGTAGCACTTGTAAAAGTTGTAGGGGTTGGGTCAAATTTACCGCTCATATCCGTTATATATACACTCTGGTTTCCTCCTGCTTCCGCATCGACAGCAAGAATCAGTGCTGTATTACCACTGGCTGTATCGGTTATTCTTTCATTTGCTACAAACGCAACAGTTACACCAGTAAGGTCTAATTGTATAGCAAACCTTGAGGATACATCCATAACTTCTACACTAGCATTATCTGCTGGTTCTAGTAATGTAGCAGTCGCACTTGATATACTCTGACTTCCTGTTACGCCACATTTTAAATTTGGCTCACCATCAACTACTCCTGCATTTGCAGTGATAGAGTAATTTCCAATACTCAACGGGTTGTAATTGTCAAATGTTGTCTGGTCTGTGTAATTGATGAGAGGTGATGTTCCACCAGTTCGTATAAAGACATTCCCACTTATATTACCAAGTTGTGTTCTACTATCGGCGTCAAAGTCTATACCAGTTTCAGAATTTCTGGGATGGAATACATTACCCATTATCGTCACAGCGTCAAAACCAAGAAGAGAAGACACTCTCGCCTTCATATTAAGCATTTTAAGCGTGGAGGCTTGTTGTGCTCCCAGCATAAGGACCACTTTATTATTATTGAATTCAACAGACAAACCATCCGACATAGATATACCTTCATTCGTATAATAACTTGTTGCTTGACCAGCAAGTCCCCCTCCTCCGTTGAAAGAGTTATTGGTTATGTTTAGTGTTTCGAAACCTTCTATAGTTCCTATTTTAAATGGTCGCAGAATATTTACATCTGTGACTTTGAATCGTTTGTCTCTGGCATAAATTGGTGCTGGGGCTAATACATCATAATTAGTAGCATTCAGTAAACCCCTTACACTTGCTGTATTTCCTGTAAAGCGTCCGCCACCAGCTACAATAGTAAGTTGGGATAAATAAAAATTATTATCTACTGCTTTAATATCGCAATCCCTGTTGGTTTCATCGAAAGTAATTTGTGCGGAAAAGTCAATACCCCTTAAACTACAATTTATGCCAAACTCTATACCATATTCTAAAGTGATTTGTCCTACTATTATCCATGTAGTATTATCCGGTATTACATAATACTGTCCTGCTGGTGTTCCCATATCTTCTATTCTAGATATATACTGGGTTGCTGTCAAGGACATACTGCGTATGTTATTAATATCCTTTGTTCCTTGAAGGAGTAAACTGGAATCAATTGTAATACCTGGATTAATACCACCAGTTAATACTGCTGTCGTTGTTGTTTGTGTATCTACAACATTAGCGGTTATTTCTTGTCCTGACGCATTCAAATTTACACCGGCTAATATTATCTCACCAATTTCAGAGTTACTCGACAAGTTATTACAAACAACAGTATCACTAGTTAGGGTTTCACCTGTTATCAGACTCATAGAACCGTTCACCCCTATTTCTTGAAACGTCGTGGTGGGTTCTATCGTGTTGGTTTTCAGGACATTTCCGTTCGTTACTTCCACACCATCGCTTATGAAATTGCTTGGATTAGGGTTCTGAATGCCACTGTCCAGTGCCGCTTGTAAGTTGACTACATCGGATATATTCAGTTGGGTGCTTACCAGTTGCTTGTCCGAGTTGGTCTTGAGAGCTTGGTTCGCAACAAGGTTCTCCGCCTTCAAACTGAGTCCGAAAATGTCCAAAGACCCATTCGTCACACCTGCATTATCTCCAGTCGGACCCGTGGGTCCGGTATCTCCAATAGGGCCGGTATCTCCAGTAGGACCGACATCTCCAGTAGGACCGACATCTCCAGTAGAGCCAGTATCTCCGATCGGACCCGTGGGTCCGGTATCTCCAATAGGGCCGGTATCTCCAATAGGGCCGGTATCTCCAGTAGGACCGACATCTCCAGTAGGACCAGTATCTCCGATCAGACCCGTGGGTCCGGTATCTCCAATAGGGCCGGTATATCCAGTAGGGCCGGTATCTCCAGCCGGACCCATGGAGCCGGTATCGCCAGTCGGGCCCGTATCTCCAGTATCCCCAATCCCAAGGCCCCTAGGGTCGGTATTCCCAAATCCAGGGCCCGTAGGGCCGGTTGGTCCACTCAGAGTTTCCAATTTTGTGTCTCCCACGTAATACGAAGAAGCCTTTATGACCTCGAAGTCGCCGACACATGCCTTTATGTTTTTAGCACGAACCGTTTTAGCACGAACAGTTTTACAGTCATCATTCATATTGATTATGTGTTTGATATTGTGATTGTTTTGTTTTAATAATAAGAATTTTTTTTTTTTTATCTCATTGTTTGCGACCATATTTCCAACAGAATTATTTAGGCTATAAACAACCTCAAAATTGTATATTTAATGCTATGTAACCCCAGCTAAATCAGGCAAGAACTGAAAGTCATGTTTATAACTGATTATTTTTTTCTTTCCGAATATTTTTTTTTTTTTTGATTCAGTTTATCATTATTTTTGTGCTTGGTTTATCATTATTTTTATGCTTTATTCTTTCATAATTCAAAGAAATGGAGCAAGCCAAGCGTATCTTCGAGCTTCAAATCAAACGACTAGTAGAGTCGTACATGCATTGTCATGGGTTGGTATCTCACCAGTTGGAATCATATGAACACTTTGTGCATTTTATGCTGCCTGAAATCATCATGGAGCACTCTCCAATCACGATACACTGCCCCAAGCAGAAAGTGATTCATCGTATATTTCTTTCCAATATGTGTATCAAGAAACCAACCATCCAGGAAGCCAATGGGTTTATTCGAGAACTGCGACCAAAAGAAGCACACCTCAGAAAACAGACGTATTGTTTTGATGTATTTCTTGATGTTGAGCACAAGGTGTACAAAACAAGCAATGGCATCAAATTCAAACTTATAGAGAACAAACTGTACCAAAATGTTCTGTTCTGTAAGATTCCATGTATGTTGAATTCATCGACGTGTCATACTTACAAGGACTTTGCTTACCCACAACGAAACTCTGGTACCTTTATCATCAATGGGTACGAGAAGGTGATCATCACACAGGAAAAGTTACGTTGTAATTTTCCATATGTATTTCCAATTAAGCGAGCAGCAAAATACACATATCGGTGCGAGGTTCGGTCTTTTCACTCCAGTAAGATCAGGTCAACTTCTACTTTGAATATTTACATCTCTGCCGAAAAGACAACGTCGGTTCCTGAGATCTCATTATTGGTTCCCTTTATCAAGCACTATATTCCACTACCAGTTATCTTTCGGTTGTTGGATGTTTGTGACATCAAGTCTATGATGTATTATATCGTTGGTACTGCGCCGAACTGTTCTCAAAAACTGCGATACAAGGCTCAATCCATTTTGTGTACCGATAGCTCTAACACTATCAACATGAGCGCTGATGAGCTGTACGATTGGATTGGACTCAAGGGCTCCACGGAAAAACAGCACAAAAAACGGATACAGTATATCAAGCATATTTTCATCAATGAGTTTTTACCTCACTGTGGAAACGACTATTCTACCGATGAAAAAACAGCAGAGACGAACGCTCAAAAAGCTTTCTATCTTGGTTATTGTGTCCGAAAGTTACTCATGGTGTCTTTAGATGAAATTCCGCCTGATGATATTGACCACTACACAAACAAGCGTTGCTGTGCCACGGGATTACATTTTGCCTTGTTGATGAGACAGCTAATCCGTAACTTTATCAAAATGTTGCACGTACAAGTGTTTAAGGCGGTTAACAACAACAAGTACATTAACATCGTCGATTTTTTTAATCAGCGCAAAATTTCGGCAGGGATCAAATATGCTTGCGCAACCGGAAATTGGGGCATTCAAAAGGGCATGACCAACCAATCGGGAATTTGTCAGGTGATCAGCAATATGAATTTGTCTTCCCGACTATCACATTTGCGCCTGGTCAACACGCCGATTAATCGTGATGGAAAACTCCCACGGCCTCGTCAATTGCACCGGAGTCACCTCGGGATTCTTTGTGCTGCAGAAACACCTGAAGGTAAGTCAGTTGGGTTACTTAACCAGCTGGCATTTCTTACACGAATTCGAATTGGCTGTCCGAGTCGTTTTATAATCGAACTTTTAGTGGAAGACATGGGTGTCATCCCTCTTGTGGCTACCGCTAAAGTACGGAATCTCACATTAGTGCTCGTGAATGGCATCATATGTGGTGGCGTAAGAGACCCGGTGAAGTTCGTGCAAACTTACAAGAAATACCGTCAGTGGTTTTCCGTACCCATTGATTCTAGTATTACGTACCGGGAGTCACACAAGGAGGTTTCTATTCTTACTGATGCAGAAGATTGCTATCGGCCATTGATTCGAGCAGATAAGCTACCACGCCTCTTGACCCTGTTCAAACTGTACGGCGAATACCTTCATATTCTCTGGACGCAGCTATTGATAGATGGAGTCGTGGAGTATATTAACAAGGAAGAAGAATCGACGTTGTATGTTTGCATGCAATTTGAGGACCTTACACCACAGCACACGCATTTGGAACTTCACCCCTCGTTTACAGTTTACGGGGTTTCGGCAGGGCTCATCGTCTTCTCTAACCATAACCAAGCACCCCGAAACATTTATCAATCAGCCATGGGGAAACAGGCAATTTCCGGCCAGCCTCTGGGGTTCCAAGACCAAATGGATACCAAGACCCATGTTTTGAATTATCCCCAGAAACCCTTGGTTACATCTTGGACATCAGGATTGATTGGTTTTGACGAGGATCCGGCGGGCCAATCTTGTGTTGTGGCGATTATGTGTTATACTGGCTTTAACCAGGAGGATTCTGTCATCATAAACCAAAGTGCCTTAGACCGAGGATTATTCAACTCCACCTTCTACCGAGCTGTCAAGGACACTGAGGTCACTCATGGGTCAGATGTGGAGCGTTTTGACTCTCAGCACATGAATGTTCTTGGAAAACGCAAAGCCGATTATACCAAACTTGACGAAACTGGTATTGTACCAATTGCCGCCGTTATTGAAAAAGATGATGTCATTATCGGAAAGACAATCGAGTACACAGTTGTCAACAAGTGTCATGATGAAAGCGAGTATGTGAGTAAACGTGTCAAGAGGGATCGAAGTGTGGTTTCAAAGAATGACGAGCGAGCCACCGTCGAAAGCGTAATCTTCTCGGATACCAAGGAAGGTCTCAGATTTGTATCTGTCAAGACAGCATCACCAAGAATACCAGAAATCGGGGACAAATTTTGCTTTACCGAAGACCACCAAGTGTTAACTCAGAATGGCTGGATACCCATCTCAAAGGTAACAATGGGAATGCGAGTGGCCACATTACAGCCTGAAAGTCATCAATTATGTTACCAAAAACCCTTGGAAATTATGACCTTTCCTATGGATAATGAACCAATGTACGAGGTTTGCACACAACAGTTTACTTTGAAGACAACTATGAACCATCGGATGTATGTGAAGAAACGGAACAGAAAACACTTCGAACTAGTCGAAGCCAAGGATGTGTTTGGAAAACGAGTTCGCTTCCTCCAGAACTGCAACGGGTTAGCAAGCTACAAGGACCCACCATGCCCCACACCAATCAAAGATTCAAACGAATTCCTCTACTTTTTAGGATTCTGGGTTGGTAATGGGTGGGTGGAAAAGAACCAGTATAATTACAGAGTGACGATCTGCCAGCCAAAAGCACATACCAAAGAACGCATCATTCGTTCCGCCATTGATCTTGGTTTAAGACCTTTTTGCTCCGATGATAAGATTCATATCTCTTACAAGCCATTAACAGATTTCTTACTCCCGCTCTCCGTTGGCGCACGGAATAAGTGTTTACCGGCCTTCTGTTATAATCTGTCTATCGGGCATTCCCAATCTTTGTTGGCTGGACTTCTCGATTCGGATGGATCTCGAAATGCTTCGGGTGCTTTGTGTTACTATACCTCTTCTGTCAAACTCAAGGACGATGTGCAACAGTTGGTTTTGCACGCTGGTTGGTCTGCAAATGTTTCAATTTGTAAGCCTATAGGCTACACAACCACGATTAAGGGTCGGGTGATTACAGCAAATTATGACCAGTGGCAAGTTCGCATCAATCGCAGAAAAAATCAACCTCCATTAAATCATGGTTATGTATCTAGCCAAAGCGGACAATGGGAGCGAGTAACACCGTTTACAGGAAATGTGCACTGTTTAACCGTTCCCAATCACGTTCTTTACGTGCGTCGACTTGGTAAGTCTGTTTGGTGTGGAAATTCGAGCCGGCATGGACAGAAGGGTATTGTAGGCATGACCTATCGCCATGAAGATATGCCTTTCACTGCCGATGGTATTGTACCAGACATTATCGTAAACTGTCACGCGATTCCTTCTCGGATGACAGTGGCGCAGTTACTTGAAACTCACTTGGGCAAAGTTAGCTGCATTGAGGGGAAAATAGCGGATGGTACAGCCTTTCGAAAGGTTACGGCAGAGTCTATCAACGAACGGACGTTGGATCACTTTGGGAAAGAAATCATGTACAATGGAAAGACCGGGCAAATGTTAAAAAAACGTGTATTCATTGGCGTTGCTTACTACCAGCGACTGCGTCATATGGTACAAGATAAGTTACACGCTCGTGCAAAAGGACCCAATCAAATTCTCACACGCCAGCCTGTTGAAGGGAGAAGTCGAAAAGGAGGGTTTCGGATGGGAGAGATGGAGCGAGATGCTCTTATTTGTCACGGCGCCGCAGCTGTCATTCAGGATCGGTTGTTACACCAATCCGATAAGTACCGAACATTCATTTGCCAGACTTGTGGCTTCCTGGCAGAACCTAATGCCCCAGAAAAGATACAAATTGTCAATGTTTTACACAAAAACCCGTACTGTCGATACTGCAAATCTAATGATAACATTTACCCGGTGGAAATCCCATATGCTTTTAAGCTTTTAACACAAGAGCTTGGAGCAGTTCATCTCGGATTGAAATTTAAACTCTCTGTATAGTAAGAAAAAATGGAACAATTGCATCAGATGGCAACACAAGGGAAGATTCCCAGAAGAAATTACAACCAAAAAAATTGTAATAGAACCTGCTTAATTGATAAAATTATGGAAAATATCACAAATAAAACAGATTTTATTGCAGTGGTACAGGAACTAAAACACCCTTTTCTCTTTAGTAAAGAATCACTGGTAACTGACAAGGAGAGATCTTCCTTACGTAAGCAGTTAAAAAAGGAGAGAATCTCGCGGTTGTTAAGTATTCTCGAGGTTGCTCACCCAGCACTCTCAGACAAAGAACTCAACAAGAGTCTTGTAAGTCGGAATTTCCCACATGTATCGGAAGTCGTGGCAACAAAGGAGTATCTACCCAGACACTTAATGTCCATTTTGGATCAAGTTCAACGACAGCGGCTGAATGACCGAGCTCTTTTACACGCATTCTTCCATCTTTCGCCCCGACAAATGTACACACTAATGCATGAAAAACCTGATTTAGTGCATGTCTTGAATTGTAAATATAATCGCGGCTGTGTAAGCCTGTCAGACATCAAAGAAGTACTTGATTGAATTTTCGTTGTTTTTTTTAATCCCTGTTTTGTCAATCCTTGCACTTGTTCTTTTTTTTTTCTTGCGTTTGTGATAAAATCCCAACTTTGGTTACAGGTCGAACCCGATATTTTCCCACTTATCACCAGCTCTGAATCGTCGATCACTCCTTTTTTTTTTTTAGAATAAACATGAATTCGAAAAGCAAAGAAATCAGTGTTACGAGTGTGAAGATTGTCTAGCCAAAGTGCACGCATACCTAAATACACTTGATTACTACCAATAGTACGAAGTCCCTAGGTGCAGTGGTAATTTTTGTATCTGCCGGTGTTCTGATTGCCAATGGCGAATTCTACCCTTGCTCTCTTTACCGACCGTTGTTATCCCAAGCAATGTATTGGCGTTACAAGTTCACTTCGAGGACTCAGGTTACTTTTTAAACTCCCATCATGAGTTCGTAATCACTCGTGCTCAGCTGTGAGATGTTGCCCATGTGTTGCTTCATGATGATTTCTTGACCTTTAGGATCTAGTAGAAAAAAAGCTTGGCGCAATATTTCTTGTTGATGTAATGCTAAAATAAAATTCAATGATTTCTTAACTTGTTGTACCACTATTTCCCAGAAGTGAGGAACAAATTTTACAACAACTTGCTCGCTATAAACTAACCCACGATGTTGAGTACATTGAATTAACACCGCTCGTTGTTTACCCAATAAAAACATATACGCGTGCAATTGAAGTAGCTCATATAATGGAACTCTTTTCATGATTTTTTTTCTCCGATGTTTGATTTCCATAATTATGTCGTCTTTCAGACCATCGATCCGGCCATCAATACACCACGTTATTCTGCCCTTAAGTTCTTCACCGGTCACAGTCTTTGAATACATTCGACTCACTCTTTCAATTTTGGTATCTTCGTGAATTTCATTAAATGCTTCAATAAATTTTGATTCACCTTGAATCCCGTAAGCGCAGTTACTTCGCTTTTGAATACCATAACACAGTTTTGATGACATATCAAGTAAGTCCAGAAACGGTGATAACCCATCCAGTACTAGTTCTTCCTTCTTCGCCCAAAGCTCCTGTAATAAACGGTAATAATTTTCATTATCAGTTATAACTTCGCTGATAAGTTTGCAGATTTCAGTCGCGTCATCAACCGGTATAAGTTTGTTTTCTGTTATTGCTCGCTGTACGGTTTCAGCGGCAGTCTGAATGTAACTGTTTTGGAAAGCTAACTTGAATGAAGCTAAATTTATGCGTTCAATGTCTTCCTGGGTACTGCACAAATTGATAGTACTGGCTAACTTTTTCCATATTTCGTAAATTCCCAACAAGTGTAAATGTTCATTTTCAGCTACCCAGAAGAAATTTTTGGGTGGTCGAAACGGAGCATAGCTATCTTTAAATGTTGATTTATCCCAAATTGTACATAATGTGTTACGTCGGCTATTATTTCCAAAAAGTCCTAAAATAGAACCCAATGACGAAGCCGAAATCCTAAAATCGGTATAGTCCATTTTTTTTTTACTATTGCTTTCTACATTTTCTTGTTTTTGTTTTTAGGGATAAAAACACACATAAGAATAGTCTAAATCCATAACAGTCTACATCCAGTTGTTTTGAGTAACCTCTGGGATTGCAGACTTTTTCTGTCTTAATGGAATATTTGTAGTTCATAGGTTTATGGGTATGACCACGAATCACATATAACATTGGTTTTATGTGCTAATAAAATACCTAAAACTGTCCTTACAAACGCTGGGTAGATGGTGAACCTTCATATGCTGGATCAATACTCAAATATGTAGGTTATTGATGTGTAATAACAACTCATGGTTCAGTTGAGACATCTAATGTTTTTTGTACTTGGTCGCGTGATCCTTTGTGCAAACCAAAGCGTGTCCTCATTGTTAGTCCCATTATCATGCTAATTATCATGTATATATCATTTGATTACCCTCC
>Ga0180433_10008681_pt1 | contig 12593 bp, 11 predicted proteins | sample SS_ome_8_FD_132980 | JGI IMG/M metagenome (GOLD analysis project Ga0180433, IMG submission 132980) | Hypersaline lake sediment archaeal communities from the Salton Sea, California, USA - SS_1_D_1 metaG | ecosystem: Environmental > Aquatic > Non-marine Saline and Alkaline > Hypersaline >... | reverse complement strand
AGTGGTGGTGGATTGAGTTGATTTCTAGTTGCCATTTTAGGTTAAACCTCTAAGATTTTGGATTGATCAAACGTTACCAATAATTTCTTCAAACGAGACGCCAGTTCTAGTAGCGACAAAGGTGAGACCGATGAAGTTGATAGAACGTGCTGGTTTGATGAAGATGTCAGCGACGAATTCGTTGTTGTCAATAACTGCAGCAGTGTTATTTGTTTCATCACAAATAACAACATAATCAAAGATGCCTCTCTTGGATTGAACATCGCGGAGGAATGGTTCAACAATGTTCACGAAATTAGTTCTCGTGATTTCATCGTTGAATTCAAAGAGTTGATCTTTAGCAGCAGCGGAGATTGCGTCTTCCAGATAGATGAAGAGACGACGGACGTTGATTCTGTCAAATGCAGATGCCTTGGCAAATCCAGTCTTGTCACCGAAGAGGATAATTCCATCACCAGGTGAGAAGATTACAGGGTTGACTCTGTTTGAATAGAGTTGATCTCTTTGAACTTTGCTTGGGTTATATGCAAGTTTGACAGCGTTGAGGATTGTACCTCTTGAAGTTCCTGCTGGTGAGAACCAAGGGAACTGACTGATATCGTTTCTTGCACAGGTTCCTGCAATGTCTCCGTTCAGAGGAACATAGCGGAAGGTGTCGCTAAAACGATCGTACATATACTTATAACCACTATCAAAGATAGCGTAAGTAGACGATGTGATTGGAGCATAGAACTCAAGAACATTGTCGGTGATTGCAGAATCTCCGTAAACGGTGACAGTTCCTACAGTTCCATCAGAGAGGAATGCTCCTCTATTTGGTGAGATGAATGCTAAAGCATCTTTTCTCAATTCTGCAACTTGAATAAGTTTGTTAGCAAGTGCTTGAGCAGTTGACTGAGTGTAGTTTCCAGATCCCATCAACAGGAAATCAACTTCATATCTTTCAGTGTTTTCAAACAGTGCATAACCTGAAGAAATTTTTCCAAGAGTTGAAGTTAATGCTCCCGATGCAGTGATATCTGTTCCATCATCATAGTTTTTACCACCACCCAACTGATAAGTGTTTGAACCAGATGCGGCAAAGACAATTCCTTCTGCATTCTGATCCCATCCAGTATCAGTTGCATAAGCGTATGTAGAAGATGATGTAAATCCAGTTGTTACGATTCCAGCTGGAGCAGCACCACCAAATACATATTCGGAAGTATTGTAAATATACTTTCTCCAATATGCGGTGCTTCCTACAGAGTATTCAGCATCCTTTGCTTTAGAGAGGCTAACGTGTTTCTCAAGAATGGTTCCTGCGTTTCCTGTAACTTCACCCTTACCGTCAATAACTACGGCATGAATTTCATCAAATCTTCCGTTTCTCTCTGATGCAAACTCAGATGTTCCTGGTCTATCAACAATAGTGTTCCAAGAAATCGTAGATCCAACACTAGTAAGTGTCAGAGTTTGTTGATCGAACCAGTCTGTACGTGAAGTAAATGCTGTTGAACCTAAAGCAGTTGAGTTTCCATCAATGGGGTGGAAGAACAGTGATCCAGAAGAAGCAAATCTGTAAATACCAGATGGTTGATAATCAACAGTATTTACTGTTCCTGATGCACTAACTTGAGCGATAACTTTAACGCCAAGTTCTCCATCACTGTTAAGTCCTTCTGTGACGATACCTTTGAGATATCCATCAAGAGTGCTGGTTGAACCATTGCCTGGTAGAGTTGCAGAGAACGCTTGGGTAACAGCCATACCCACTCTAATTGTTCCAATACCTGCAGCATCTGATGTAGAGATACCTGCCAAGATTTGGTCTGCTTTGGCATCAATTGTTGCGACTCTAATACCGTTTGCCCAAGAACCTGGATTTCTTGCGGCGAAGGTTACATCTGTAATTGTATTATTATCATAACCAAGTTGCTCATAATGCTCATCAGACTTGATCTTAACGCTGGAAGCTGCTCCAACGAAAGAGTTAGTCAGTTGATCATCGTCTGCTCTAACGACCTGCAGACTTCCACCATATGCGAGGAACGAGGATGCTACCATCCAAGATTCGTACTGTTTTCCTGTCTCGTATGGTTCTCCAAAAATTTTAAGAAGATCTGCCTCACTATTAACGAGATAAGGCGAATCTACTGGACCTTGTGCGAAAGGTGCTACTATCGCACCGATAGAAGCTGAAGTTGCATCAACTCTTCCAATCGTAAGATCTACTTCTCTTACTACAATCCCAGGAGATGCTAAATTTAGTGGCATCTTTCTGTGTCTCCTATTCCAGAATTTATCTGAAACTATTTAGAACAAGGGGTATTTTCAGCGGGAAAACACTGCACGAACACTACCAATCAGGGTATTCCCATTTATCAAAAACTTTGCTAATCATTCTATTAGCAACCACTCTCTTTATTGTACACTCCTTACACTCATATGAATATGATGATGGCAGCCCTTTTTTATTTCTAGTCTGATAGTAATCCTCTATCAAACTTTTGACTTGTCCACAGGTTCTACATCTTCTATCAAGAAATAATAGATGTTCTAAATCAACCTGATCTTCAAAGTCCATTACCGATATTCCCACATATAAGAGCGATCTCCATATTCATCGACGTGCCATCTGTCACCATCGTTATCTACAAATGTAGTTTCACCCAAACCGTCATCTAAAAATCCAAATGGTGCCATATCTTGTTCAATCTGATTCTTCTGTTCTTCGTAGATTCTCTTTCGGACATCGTTATCCGTCATCTCTTTAAAATAATCTTGTGCAACTAACCAAGCAAAGATGACAAGGCACATTGCAAGGTCATCATTACAACCTTCCTCTGCTTCAAATGAATTATGCCTTTGGGCAAATGTGGTCAACTCTGAAATAATTTCATAATCAAGTGTGAGAAGTTTGAAATCCTCAATCATTGTCTTGAGGTTTGAACAACCCAATTTTTTAACCTGTGCAGTTGTTCTTACGCCCATCTGTGATTTTTTACCAGAGAAACCGTGACCAACAACTTGACCAGCGCGACCTCTCATCGCCGCCATCAACATATTATCATATTCCAAATCATAATGGAGAATGTTCGCTACTTGTTCTCCAATATCATTTACTTCTACTAATACCCAAGCGTTATTATATCCTTTCGCTGTTTGTTGTATAATATTTGGGAATAACATTGGTTTTACTTCGTTATTCCTATATTTTGCTACTACCTTATATGGGAACTCTGTAATATCAAACACGATAAATGCAGAATAATCGTTGCCCAAACCACGAGCAACGTCAACAGTAATAAGGTAGTTATGTTCCTGTTTATATTCTTCGTAGACATCTAACCCAGCATTTCTTTTAATAGGATCTTCGTAGATAAGATTCTTAAGAATAGCAGGATTGATCAGCGTATTAACCGATCCAAGAAACTCACATTCAAACTCAACTTTAAACTGCTGTTCAGATGTGTTGGCAATAGTTTGTTCCTTCCAGATCTCATCTCTTCCAGGAACTTCAGACCAGTGAACATCAGTTGGAATATATTCATTCTTTCCCTTTTCTGCATCGTGCCACATACGGTAGAAGTGATTCATACCGTGTGGTGTGGATACAATAATTACTTTGGTGTTTTTACCAGAAGTAATAGTAGGATAAACAGATGCAAAGAACGAATCAGCGACGTGATTTGGCACGAACGCGAACTCGTCGAGAAAGAGGATGTTGAACGACATACCTCGGACAGCACTTGCAGACGTAGAAGCTGCCAGTATCTTACTGCCATTCTCCAACTCCATTGAACCTTTATTCCAGGATAGTATACCCTGTTGCATCCATTTAGGCAAGTTTTCGTAAGCAGTTTGCAATCTGCTTAATAATTCTCTAGCGGTTGCTGCTTTGTTAGCGAGGATGCCAATATTAACACTATCGTTAAAAACTGCGTAGTGAAGCAAGTAAGATACGACAGTTGTAGATTTGCCTGTCTGACGAGGCATCTTACAAATGTTAAATCTATTTTCATGGAAATTATTGATTAACTTTTCTTGGAAGTGATAAGGATGAAACTGTGTTAGACCCTCATCAAGAGAAACAATCTTGATATAATTATTAGCAAAATACACGGGATCTTCTTTACATTTGAGGAACTCAATAATTTGATCCTCTGTAAATTCAATCTCCGTGTTTGCTTTTTTTAGATTAGGATTACCAAGATATACTTCACTCATAAAAATTAATTGTCTACAACCAATAAATCAAACATTGATGAAACTGTTGCATTACTACCCGTATATGTCCTTACTTCAAGGTCTGTTTTTTCGGTGAAGTAAAGTGGAATACTAAAAGTAGTATGCATATTACTATTATATAGATTCAATTCGCTAGCGAGTCTGAATACGCCACCATCTGGTTTTTTCTGAAATAATCTAACAGTATTCTCCTGGTTCTTATTCATAGTTGCAGCAAATGACCTCAAATATCCACTCTTACCTGCTGGAATAGTATAGAAAGTGACTTGAGATTGACCCATTCCTGCCGCAATTTCGCATATTGTATCCGAGGATGGTGCATGTGTGAAACTAATAGTTCCTACATTATTGTTATCGTTGTTGCCAGTTAATATAAATGCTCTGTGAGTTCTTAAGAAAGAAACTGTTCCAGCAACACCGACAGTTCCATCAAGTGTAAAATCTTCTTCTACTTCATTATAGTTTGCATCAAGACCCTGAAGACGAACTGTAAGTGCTCCAGTACCACCAGAGTCATCTTGTGCAGAACTGGAAGTTACAGTGACGATTCCTGCCGTAGATGGAAATGTATAAGCACCACCAGCAGACCACACGGTATCATAAGTTGCTGATGTTGTTACTACTGCACCAAACTTGTGGACATTTGCTATCTGGGTTGTAATACCAGCGGAAACGTTTAAATCAAATTGTGTATCTCCACCACAAGCACCAATGTTGCCGTACTTGTCGGCACACATATAAACTTCAAAGTTTGTCCTTGTTTGGTTTAGATAATCTTGTGTATCTTTATTCCACTGAGCCATTAATCACTCCAACTTAATCTCTCTGGTTGATATCTTTGTGTGTTTTTAATATTTAATGATTTTTCTGTAGAAGGATAAATGTTGTGTACTACTGCACCAGGATATTCTGATTGCAACTGCTCACCAAGAGAAGTCTTAGATAACATTTGACCCTCTATTTCCATTCTATATATTTTTCCTTCCCAGACAACATCAGCAAAGAATGATTCTTGTGCTTGTTCTGGTTGAGAACCACCCATATTGATGGTTCCATTAAAATCACCATTGATGGTGATACTTTCGGATAGAAATTGTTGAAAACTTTTCATATCAGCAGTTCCAGGCGCGAAGAGACTTATTGATTCTGCTATCGGGATCGTTGGCAGTCTTGGCAGAAGTGAGTTTTTTCTTCATACCTTTCATTCTTGCACAGAATGATGCTCTACGAGGGTTCCCAACTTCCTTTGAAGGTCTCTTAAGATCGGATCCAGGGTTTTCACGCTCATAGGATCTTCTGCCCTTTTCGTTCAGTCCACCCTCTGGATCTTTACCGGACTTTTTTGTCCAGTCTTCTCCAAGAACATCTTCGTTAGTGATTAAGTTTGTGGTCTCATAATCAGTTGGAATAAAATCATCTCTCCAGTTAGAGAAACCTTCTTTCTTCACACAGTTATTGTAGGTCTTACCAAACATTTTTTTGGTGCCTTTCTTTTCATATCCAGACCAGCACTTTTTTGCTTCTTCAATAGCATCAGCAACATCAGCAACTTTTTTGGATTGTTGTGCGTGCATTTTAGATGCACCCGCTAACTGTTTTGAAATTTCTTTCAGTTTGTCTTTGGATTCTCCAAGTTCAAACTCTTCTTTTTTGGTTTTGTTTCCCCAGTTAGCAGCACCGACCTTACGGCACTTAACCAAAGCACCCGAGGCATATGCAGAAGGCCATACAGAATAACGAGATTTAACCTTATGGTAGCAAGCATCCTTCTTACCCTCATCTACAAGATCACCTTCCACTTCAAACGAGTTTGTTTGATTCTCGGGTCTAGCAGTATTTCTCTTAGTGCGATTAATTTTCACACCCATTTTTTCTAAACCACCTTGAAGTTTTTTGGTTACTTTATCAACTGTTTTTTGAGCGTCAGAACCAAGGAACTCATCAAGTTGATCACCTTCCATCTCATAACCAGCAGTCTGGACTTTCTTATTATTCTTTGCCTTTGCTTTCTTATAGAAATCGGGGATACCAGGAGTAGGAGGAGGTAGAGGTGAACCAGGAGCGTGTTGTCTAATCTGGCGGCGTCTATCATAAGGATCCATATCCTTCAGGTAGTTTACCTTGGGATCGGGGAGACCTTCATCCAGTTGCAGTTCTTGTCTCCAGTTTGAGTATGAATCTTGAGTCACGATTTTTGCAGCTCCTTGTCTATTTGGGTTTGGATCTTCTGCTCTCTTTTTAGCAGCACGTTTGTTTCTTTCATCTTTGCTCATTGATGCACGATCATCGGCATCACGGCAATATGGTTTTGTTGTTTGACCTGGTTGTTTTGCACAAGGTTTACCATCATATTTACCACCAGTCTGTTTCCAACCGCCACCTTTGAACCAGTCGCGAAGGGAATATCCTTTGTCTTTAGCAGACTTGCCGTCACGTTCTTCGTTCATTTTATCTGCATAACCAGCAGCAGCATCAGTATCATGTGCAGTATCGGTAATTTTTGCTTGCATCCAAGCAGGAATGTCTTTTTCCTTTTTACCAAGTGCTTTTTTCAACTTTGCAATATTTTTTGCAGATTTTGAAAGTTGAGACTGTGCCATAGCGATCTCGTGATCACCATTCTTTGCCTCTGGCAATTCTTTCTTATCGGGAAGATTTTTATGTTTTGTTGAAGCAAAATCTTTCACATCCTTCTCCTTCATTGATGCTGCTGCTTTAGCAACTTCCCCACCTATGTTTGCTCGTCCTTTTTGGACTGCTCTGACCATTCCGAAGAATCTTTGTTGCTTTTTAGAGACTGCTGCCTCAGAGACACTTCCGCCGTTACCACCTCCATTAGAAGATGACCCATTCCCGTTGCCATTGCCATTTGAGTGATTTCCATTTCCGTTCTTCTTTCCTTCTTCTTCGTGCTCACTATCACGCATCAAATATCCTGAAGGCATAACGTGATGACCTTTAGGAATCTTTTTACACTTCTTTGAAGTGTTGCAATAGTAATACCCCTGCTTACACCTTTTCATCCTTATCAGAGTTGGGACTATTACTATTTAGAAAACCTTGTTTTAATAGTTTCTGCAGTTCGGATGTAGAACCTACAAATACTGCATTGTTAGTAACACTATTAGGACCACTTTTACTATTATCCTCTTCAAGATCTTTGAGTTTCTTTTGAAGATCTGCTAGTTTATCTGTCGTATCAGCAACACTCTTGATAAGTTGTCCTGCAACTTCATATGCTCTAGGACTTGCACTTTCACCTGCAAGTTCCATAATGCCATTGATTGCTTCTTGCCCCTTTTCTATAAGAGAATATAAATTTGCTCTTGTATACTCATAATCTTTCTTTATATCATTACTTTCCTCTGGTCTCTTAATAGGACCTGGTTTTTCTGATTTTACAATACTACTTTCCACATTAAGTGCATCGTCAATAGAATCAAATTCAGACATAAGAATTAAATATCAATTTGTCTTGTGGGACTGTATGCTTTACTGTCACCAAGATATGTGAAGGATTCATTGAAACCAAAATCATCATCTGGTTCAATCAACGCATCATCTGCAGTAGTAAGAAGATTGATGATTGCATCTTTAAGGTGCGTTGCCTTGACTGTTGAATCGTAACCTCTTTCAACGTAAAGTTGAGTGGAGGATGGGATTGCTTCAACATACATTATCTCACTATCTATGATAATTCTATTTCCTACCTCAAAACCAGAACTATCTACAACTGCAATTAATGGTTCAGTATCATTAATTGTTGCTGTGAGATCTCCAGTTTGATCATCATCATAATCTTTCTTTGCTTTAGGAGTTACAATATAACGCATCTGCCTTGTAGCAGTTCTGGTATTGGTAGAAGCGTAGGTATCCACAGTAACTTTTTTGATGAGACCTTCTGGACTATCAGCAATTCCACCAAACAGATATGTTTTAGCAGTAAAGTTTAATGTGTATATAAGTGCTCTTCTGCTAGAAAAATCTCCCTCATAATCATCTTGCATTGAGATGTTATTTAAGACGATGGGAATATCTCTCTTTTCTCCAATAGACTCAACCAAATTGATTGTGATGTTAAATGCTGGTTGGAAATATGGAAGAATCTGTTCAACAATCTGTAAGGCATCATCATTTAACTTGCAGAAAATGTTTAACTGAAAACCAATATTATATGGAACAGGCATATAAACCTTTTTCATCTGACTATTGGTTGTAGATTTAAAGGTTTGAGTAACTCCTGCTTTTCTTGATGAATCATATTCCAAAGATGTCATCTCAAATGACATTCTTGGAAGTGTTATCTGAACAGCTTTATTCAGATTTGCTTGTTGTTCAATTCTTGCTAAAAACTTCTGTGCAGGTCCATATGCTAGAGCAACTTTTTGATCACTGATAACTTTTCCATCGTTATCTTTATGTTTGATTGAGATTCCATTAAACAGAGTTCCAAAACCAATAATGGTTTTTCTGATGATCTCGTGATAAAAATAACTACCTAGCATTAATATGTACCAAAGGGATTAGATTCAGAGAAATCTAGGATGAGATCTGACTCATCTTCTATTTCGTCGTTTTGTTGGTATTTATCTGTCAGTGTGGTAGATGCACCACCAACGTATTGAATATCATATGCTGCACTCGATTTAGCACCAGTAATTTGTTCTCCAGCAAAGAATCTTCCGGTAACGATGCCAACTTCCAGGATGTTTGTATCTGCATCCCATTTCTTGACCCGAGCAGTGGTGCTCGAATCTTGTCCAGTAATAATTTCGTTGAACCAGAACGTTCCAACTCCGACAGTTGCTGCAGTTCCAACAGTAACAGTTGGTGCGGAACCAAGATATCCAGCACCAGCATCGATGATGCGAACTGCACTAATAGTACCAGCAGCACTAACAACTGCCTCTCCACTAGCAGTAAGTGTAGGTGAAAGTGGTGCAGAAGCAACTGTTATTGAAGGAACAGTGCTATATCCAACTCCACCATCAGAAACACTGAATCTAACAACACCTCTCTTGTCGGTATTAATTCCACAAGTTGCTGCGGCACCTGCTCCACCACCACCTGTAAATGTAATTGTTGGTGCAGAACCTGTATATCCAGCACCAGCATTTGTTAATAAAATTCTATCAACTGAAGTTATTCCACCTCTAGTTGTTGTAATCGCAACGGCAGTCGCAGTAGTTCCAGATGCTACGATAGTTCCATCAGGTCCTGTTGGTGGAGAGAATGATACAACAGGAGCACTAGTATATCCAGAACCATCATTGTTTAAGAATAATTGTCTAACATATCCAGTTCCAACGTGTGCAGTTACAGAAGCATCTGTTCCTGTGGAGAAGAGTTGCAACTTGATGATATTGCCAATATCTTCAATTGTCTTATCAATTTCATCGATTGAGGTATCAATAACTTCATCTTCATATTCGAAGAGTTCGCATTGAAGTTCATAGACATAATTTTTACCTAACTGATAGAAAGGATTTTCGTGCTCTACAAACTTGACTTCAAACAATCTTTGCCCAAGAGGAAAATACACCAAGTCTCCTTCTCTTGGTCTTGATACAAGTTCAACTTCTAGATCATTCTCATCTTCTAAAAATGGTGAGATAAAATCTTCAAATCTTTCTTTAGATACAACTAAACTTACTTCATCTCTAACACTAACACCAAATTTGGTCATGATGTCGCCAGCGCCACCATAACCATCAAAGTTATTGAGATATGCTTCTAGTAAAAAGTTATCATCAAATCTTGAAGACTGAACTTCTTCTAAAATGGTCTGTTTTCTGACCATTTTTCGTGGGATATATGTAACTTCTACCCCATATATTTTTAACTGCTCATTGATGAGATCTTGAATAAGATTCTGTTCACTCCTTGAGCCTTGTAGAAAGAAAGGATTTAGTGCCATTATCCAATAAAGTCGAGGGGTGGAATTTCAAAGTCCATAGACATTCTGGACATCAATGCTTCGATTTCTCTTTCACCATCATCATATATTTGTCTTCCGTTTAGTTCGATTCCACCAGGAAGTTTAACTCCACCAAATTTGATGAGGTTCGCTCCCCATTGTCTCTTAATCAAGGAAGTGAGATATTTTTTAATGAAACTATCGTTATAAACTTGACTGAATGATTCTGGATCTAAAGCACGATAACAATCAATGATAATAAAATCATCTACTGTTTGTGCTCCCCAATCAATATCCAAATATAATCTATCCGATCTTTTGTTAAATCGTATTTGCTTGTCTGTCGTTAGCAAATGATCAATATCTTCAAGATATGTTTTTGTCATTGCATATTGTAAAAGTTCAACGGAGTTGAAGTAATACAAATCATTCAAAAACAGTTGATATTTAATACTGAACATTCCACCTGAAATGCTGCTTGTATCAAATTTAAATATTTTTTCAATCCCGATTACAGAGTCTGGAACTTGAATAAAGTTTGAGGTTTCGTAGAAATTTGATGTTGTAGTTCCATATCCACTGATTGATGTGGATGTGGCACTTGTAGTTACAATTCCAACTCCTGTAGTTCCCTTTGCTTCTCCTCTATTTTTATCTTCTTGAGTAATTTTGTACTTCAAGTACATTCTTTCGACACCATCATAGTGTCTTTCCTGATAAAACTGCAAAGCATCATCAACCAAATCATCAATTTGGTCATCATCTACGTTTATTTCAAGTACTGGAGCACCCAAACGTCTGAGACAATAATCAATCAGTCCTTGGCGTGTTGATGGTTTTGCCATTTAGAATTCCTCAGCATCTACAACCGTCTTTGGTTGTGGTTTTTTTCTTGTTATTTTATCTTGCGCCTCTTCAAGTTTCTGATTTGCAACAATCAATTTTGCTTCTAAGGCGATAATCTGAGAAAGCATATCAGCAGATTTTTGTTGATATACTGCTAACAAAGCTCTGTAGTCAACTTCATTCATAATTGGATATAAAAAAAGGTGGGAGTTACCCCACCTATATTTATAAGTTATTTGAAAGTTATCAAGTGAATGTTCCGCCGTCAATCGTAATGTTCTCAAGATTTCTTGTGCTACCAGTACAAGAAATAACCTGTGAAGCACCTGCACAGTCGTTGACGTAGAGTTCTTTAATCTCAATTCCAGAGTAACCTGTGTTAGCAGTTGCACTCAAGACACTACTGCTTTCTGATACATCAGATCCAAAAACAATTCTGGATACAGAGTCATCCCAGAATACTGCTGCTTTCTTGGCAGCAGATCCCGTGTGATAGTGGAAGAGAATACCAACGTCGATGTTTGCATCGGTAGTAGGTGCAACCAGATCACCACCGCTGTTAACAAGACCAACTTCAATTAGAGAGTCCTCAACTTTTAGGGTCTCTGTGTTAACAATTGTTTGAGCACCAAGAACGTTTAAGTTACCGGTAACTGTCAGAGTAGATGCAACAGAAACATTTCCTGTAGTATTGGAAATGGTCATTGCGCTAGAACCATCTCTAGCCTTAATGTCCGTTACTTCAATAGTAGGAACGTCAATTGCAGTCGTAACATTGACTGTATCAGGAAGACCAATAGTAATTGTTTGATTACTTGCACTAGTCTCGATCTCATTTGATGTACCAGCAATAGTCAGTGACTGAGAATCAAGATCAACAGCGCCAGTTCCAGAATCACCAGCAAAGTCAAGATCTTGTGCAGTTACTTGAGCATCAACATATGCCTTGATGGACTGTTGAGTAGCAAGTGCGGTAGCACTATTGCTCCCCATACCATCTTCATCAAGAATGGTAGTGATACCAACCAAAGTTTGTCCAGGAAGACCAACTTCAAGTTGCTTGATTGTAGCAATACCACTTACTGATGCATTGCCAGTTACAACAAGACCAGTTCCATCAGTGTGAGTCAGAAGTGCACTATCCTCAAGAGCACCACCTGTACCAGCAAGAACAACTCTTCCAGCAGTCAAGTCTTCGACAGTTGCAGAAGATAATGTTGACTCTGCACCACTAACAGTTAATCCTCCACGGAGAACTGCTGCGTGATTGCTATTTACTACGTTGGAGTTTGTTGCCAACGAGTTACCCATAAATCCATGGGAACTACACTGATAATGAAGAACTGTAGGTGTAGTATCAAGAACTTCAATCTGAGTCCATGCACCAGCACTACCAGGTGTTCCGTTTGTTGTAACACTGGTAGTCCATTCGGTAGTCTTATCAGACTCAAGATAGAATCTCAGTGGGTGACCACTGTTTGATGCTGCAGACTGATCGAATCTATAAGTCAGACCAGGTAACAGAGTCAGGAATGGAGATTCGGATCCATCAATAAAGTATGCGCTACTAGATCCTTGACCTTGATATCTGTGAGCGTCT
>Ga0180433_10008680_pt1 | contig 12593 bp, 9 predicted proteins | sample SS_ome_8_FD_132980 | JGI IMG/M metagenome (GOLD analysis project Ga0180433, IMG submission 132980) | Hypersaline lake sediment archaeal communities from the Salton Sea, California, USA - SS_1_D_1 metaG | ecosystem: Environmental > Aquatic > Non-marine Saline and Alkaline > Hypersaline > Sediment... | reverse complement strand
GTTGTTATACAAACACGAGAATATGGCCAAGATTTCTATAGAGCAATGCAACCAAATATCTCTAAAAAACATATTGACTCATACATTGAAGAGATTTTTTAAACTCACAACAAAAAATCATAAAAAATCGGGCGGGTAATTTTATTTGCCTGTCTATTGTTTCGCGATATTACACGGCAATGTATTGTCTGCAAAAATCGCCTTTGATAGGATTGGAACAAATAAATCAGTTCCAATTTTTTAATAGGGGAGAGGGGAATGAAAAAATGTATCACATTATCAATTTTATCACTTCTTGTTTTATCGTCTTTTACCAATGTCAACACAGAAAAACCAAACAATAAAAAAGGTCCATCCATTGCCAAAAGAAATAGTCCGTATAAACTGGACGAAAATCAGGCAAAAACAAAAATCAGTTACATGATTCGCAAAAAATTTGGGAGAATCTTCTCATTCATTTTATCCTTATGGCCGTTTAAATCTCAAAAACAAAAAGATCAAGAAAACTTGAGAAAAAAAGAACTGCAAGAAATTAACTCTATTGCTCAGAAAGAAATAGAATCTCCTGAAAATTACAAAAGAATATTATGCCAAGAGCCGTTTATCAGGTACATAGAAAAAATAATAAAAAAGCCGGTAAAAAAAATTATAGTCGAGTGGCAAGAGTGTAAAGAGCGAATACCGGTAACAGATTTTAAAACAGTAAGAAGAAAAAGATGGCATGAGGAAAAACTAAAGGCTAGCATTTTTGGCAAAATAGTTACCTTGTTGAGCAAAAAAAGTTATGAATATGCTCTGAAAAAAACTGGAAACCCTGTTATTGCAAATATCGTAAAAAGAACAATATCAAGCGAATTAATAAGCAAAATAGAAGCCAACAAGCAATCTTTAGCTGTCTACATAGGAAAAGATAGAGAAATTAAAATAGAGAACATAATAAACCAGATAGTGGACAAAGAAAGTTATCAAGGCCGCGCAGCAAAACCAAATCAAAAAGTAAGCTTTACCACGTATCCATCCAATAGATGTGTCCGATGCCTAAAATCATTCAAACAGGTAAAAAGAGTGTATCTGTACCCTTGTGGACACAATATATGCGCGCAATGCCTTAAAAGCTGTAATTCAAAATGCCCTATCTGCCGAAGAAGGATAGAACGCGGGGTCCCTGCTGCAACATAAACCTCTCTAAAGAAGCAAAACCCAGAATACATGAAGGCAGCAAATTATCTTCGCCGCCTTCTTTCTCTACTCCTGAGGATTTTTAGCTGTTTAGAAAGCTCATCTGTTAATTTCCTGAAATCCTGTAAACTCGTTTCTCTACGCAAATCTTTTAAGTTCCTTATGAGCTGCTCTAATCCTTCTTGCTCTCTTGTCGTTGGAACCAGCAACGACCTGGGAACAACAATCTTTCCAGGTTGGCCTGTTTGTACTTCTACAGCTTTTTTTGGCACCGAAGGCCACCGAATATATCTTTTTTGAAGAAATCCAAGCCGCTCTTCCTCTTGCTCCCGCCGTATTTCTTCCTGAAGATCAGCTCTCGACTGAAATGCAAGCGAGTGAATTCCAGATTTTCTTAATTCTATCTTTTTTAATACTTTCCAACCTTGTATATCCCAAATTATAATTACACTTTTAGGAATACTCATACCTCTTTTAATAGTTGCTCCAATAGCTAATTTCGATCCATCATGATTAAACGATAGTGAAGAATAAGAATATTGAAGGTTATTGTCATTCCGCTTCCCAAATAAGTCGTGCACACCTATGGTTCTCGATTGCCAACCTGATGTATCTAAAATTTTAATATTGGAACCATCATTGAAAGCTAACTTTTCTGCATTATGGTCAGAAACTAATAAGTTTTTGCCCCCGCGCGCAGAAATTTTTAAAGTTCTTTTTAATCTAGCACCATTGTTTAAACTCCAAATTTCAACAAATCCATCATCATCAATCCGAACAAACAACACTGTCCCATTACTATTAAATGCCAATGCTTCAACAGAACTTTGTGGACTTATGCTTTGTTTTAACCGCCAATCTGAAGTATCCCAAATTTTAATTCTTCTAACTCCTTTACGCGATCCAGAAGCCAATTTTTTCCCATCACCGCTAAATACGACTGATGAAATGGGCCTAGAATGCGCCCGAAAATATTTTATCATATTCCCAGTCGCCACATCCCTAACTTCGATATGTCCTTTTCTTAATCCAAAAGCCAATTTTGTCCCATCAGGACTAAATGTTGCTTGATTAATTCTTTCTTTAAATCCTGACAAAGTTCGAATTTTTACCCAATTTAAAGGATTTTCATCTGAAGTATCATAAATTATAAAGATATGACCATGGTCTGGCGTGTTTTCCACCGCCCTAAACCCCAACCTTGTTCCATCACGGTTAAATACCGCCAGCCCAGTAGAATATTCTAAATCTCTTATTGGCCTCTCAGGACTGTCTATATCCAAAATTTTAGCGGTTGCAGCAAATGGTACATAAATCAGAACATCCCTACAGTTACCCATATTGAAAATCACCAATAACAGCGTCATTGAACACATTTTTAATGTGTTTTGAAAATAATTCATAACTTCTCTCCCTGTTTTGGATAAAAAATTATTAATCCAACTATCAACAACACCTTATCAAATAAAATACTCAATTTGCAATAGTTTTCTTAAATGATTACCCACTACCTTCTCCCAAATTACCCCAAAATGTTCTTTGTTTTGGTTGTTAGCAGCTTTTTTATTACCTTCATGTTCATGGCATAATTTTCAAGTGTACCCTCAGGTGTCTCTAAAATCTTTGGTATGTCGAAAAATCGCTCATCGTTGAATATGAATTTAAACGCATCAGAGCCGATTTTGCCTTTGCCAATATCTGCGTGCCTGTCAACCCTACCCCCTAGATCCTTTACAGAGTCATTAATATGCATTACTTTGAGCCTGTGTAACCCAATAATCTTATCAAAAGCCTCAATAACTCTCTCATACCCTTTTTTTGTCCTAAAATCATACCCTGCGGCAAAAACATGGCAGGTGTCAAAGCAGACTCCTAACCGCCTTTTGTGCTTCATATGGCCAAAAATTTCTGCAATATGATCAAATTTGTAGCAAACGCCAGTACCCTGACCAGCCATGGTTTCTAACAATATTTTGAATGTTCCATGATTTTTCTCTAAAACCTCATCCAGAGCATTTGCAATTTGTTTTAAGCACTTATCCTCACCAGCGCCCAAATGTGACCCCGGGTGTAAGACTAAATAAGGTATACCAAGCATAATACACCGTTGAACCTCATCCTCTAATGAGCATACAGATTTTTTAAATACATCTTTTTTGGGAGAACCGAGATTTATCAAATAGGTTGAATGGCCAACAATTGATTTTACACAAGGAGAGTTTCTCCACGCATCTTTAAAACGCTTCACATATTGCTCGGTTAGATCTTTGCCACCCCACTGTCTATTGCTTTTTGTAAAAACTTGAATTGCCGTACAGTTTATTTCTTCACCACGCAAAATTGCTTTGTACATGCCACCGGCAATTGACATGTGCCCACCAAGCAACAACGTATGTTTTTTATTTTTTTCCACGATTTTTTCCAATAAAAAAACAAGCATAATATACCAAATCAAGTATATTATGCTTGCAAATATTCTTCTACAAAGTTTTTAAAAAATCAACTATTTAAAACCTTGGGGAAATATCGGCCCTTCTGTTTTTATTTTATCTAAAAGACCTCCAGAAAATATTTCTTCTATGTATTCTTTAAGCTCTGGTTTATAGGAGCGGTGATAAACAAGTCTGAGTAAAATTAATATTCTTCCTACTGACACGCGGTGAGGCTCTATATCAAGCTCTTCCTTTGCAGCATTTAAAAGCAATTTAATAGCATCTGATGATCTACTTGTTACTTCTTGAATTGAGGCTTTGGACCTCAAAGCATCTTTCAACTTTTCAATAGGGCTCATAACAACCTGAGGAGGCGCAGGAACCTTTCCTTTGGGATGCATCTCAGGCGGTAGATCTTCAGGAGAAACATGTTTAAGCTGAACTCCTTTTTTAATAGCTTCCAACAATCCTGCTCGAGGATCTTTGGATATTACAGGTTTTTTAGCAAACAGCTTACCTTTTGGTTTTTCAGGTGGCGGCGCCAATATCTCTTCTGCTTCTTCTACAACAGGAGTATCAGGAGGCACTACCTCTACTTCTTCTTCCTCTTTTATTGGCCTTATTCGCTCAACAGGCTTTTCAGGTAACTCTTTCATCTTTTCACGCAATAATAATCCAGTCGTTAGCCTTTTTAATCTTTCTACAACAAGATGCAAGTCGGGATAAAGCTTTATTTCTTCTATGTCAAACAGCCCTAACATAAAGGGCAATCTCAGTATATTTCTCAAAATCTCGAGAAAACAGATATGACATTTCTTTGCCAAATCCCCAGTAGCATCTATCGCAAAACTTGTACTCAGCCCAAGCAGAAGTACAACGTCATATATGCTCTTCAAATAACCCTTTTTTAATGCCCCAAGTAAGATGGGCCAGAAATCTTGATGACTACAAAACATAACTGCTTGCTCGATTAGCAAATCCCTTGCTGAATTAACTCTATTAATACTCTCTGTTAGGTCACGTTTTCGATCATCAGTCAATCTGTGAATATCTGTCAAACCTTCAGATTTAAAAACAATCAGATAGCTCTTATCGTTCTCAAGACTTAATCCTTTTGCAGTTCTACTTTCTGACAAATTCATTTTCTTATAGTGCCCCTTCTCCTGAAGTCTCTTGTACACAGCAACAGGAGAAAACCAAATGTCATCTGCATATTTTTGAGCTTCGCAACCTGTCACTCTCGAAGATCGTTTGTCAAGATTAACATCCTCAAAGATCAGGGCCTCACCTTTTGGAATAGCTAAGGTTTCTTTGCGACCTACAATTGGGCTTGCAAGTTCTTTTTGTTCTCCTTTTGCATAGCGCTTTTTAGGGCCAACATAGCCAGCCCTTGCCCTGTAAATGTCTCTGCCACTTACGTGCGCAAACTTGAAATCTTTTCCAGAATCATTAAAAACTATAAAGTTTGCACCTTTTAGGCTTTGACAAGCAAAGCTCAAAAGAAACAAACATAAAAATACTTTTAACTTATTCATAAAATCCTCCTAAAATCAAAAACTCACAACTAGTCATCCTTCTTTATTTAAATTATCAAAAAAATACTCTCCTTGTCAATATTGTTGATAGTCTTTCTCAAGGCAACCGTGCAAAGCCTAAACTACAAGGCTTTCTAAAAAACCCAAAATTTCTTTCTTGACAAAGCTTTATGACAAATTGTAAGTAGCAAAAAAATACAATAACAAAACAAACAATTAAAAAAAATATCATAATCTTGTACAATATTTATAAGCGCAAATCTTTTAAATTTTTGAAAAGGCAGGAATAAATGAGAAAAGCATATATATTTATGACCATAGTGTTTCTACAGATAATCACCTTTGGAGAGGGCACATTTTATAGCAAAAATATATCTAAAGTTCCAGAAACTTCTCCAGAAGCTTCTTATGAGTTTAAACAAGGAGAATACAAAGCTACATTAGAAATTTTTTACAATAATTCAACAAAAAAACATGATCATATATTCATAGCCTATAAGTGGCCAACAGATCAAAAGGGCAACTACCTAGATCTCGAGACATTGAAAGAAGCTGATCACCCTGAAGTTAGGGAAATTAAAGCTTTAATGATCGAATATTGGTGCAATGAAAAAAAAGGCCCTCCCTTTAAAATAAGAAAAAGGGCACTTAATACTTACGCCGATTTAGAAATCGAAACTGTAAGTTAATCTTAAAAAATTATTGAGTGTCCTGATCTGAAAACGAAGAAAATCTTCCGGAATCTTGGTGTGAATCTAGGTTTTCTGTTGGAATTCTAAAGCCAGCTTTTATTTCTTGAAATGCGTCATAAAAAAGACCTTTTTTAGGCTTCGCCTTTTCACTTCGGGCCTTCTTGCCCAATACATTTTTATCTGATTCTTCAACATGATTAAGTCTTAAAGCTTTCCTACGAATAGCTTCAAATAATCCCCCGGTCTCAACTTCCGGACGACGGCGAAACCGCTCTTCTGCTTGCCGCCTAGCATCTTCCATATCAATAACGCCTGCAGCTTCTTCCACACCTTGCAAATTTTCACCTGAAACGCCATCATACACCGTAGAGCCAAAATCTTCTGAAGAGGTCGTTCCAGAAATCGTTTTTTTTCTCTTTCTAAGCACCTTTTTAACTGTTGCCATAGAATCTGCTGCTGCGCAATCACGCGATCTATTTCCTTGAGAAGCTGTTGCTGCCTTTTTAGCTGGGGGCTTAGGTGCTGGTTTGCTCCTAAAAGCTTTTTCGATACTTTCTCTTCTTACAAGTTCTTTGAGAATTGTTCTCTTATGTGCCTTGTAAAGATCTCGGTCCCATATCTTTCTGAGCGAATAAACTGTTTGACCTTCCTTTTTTAAATCTTGGTCCGTCATTGCACGTATTTCCTTTTCATATTCTAAATTTTTTCTTTTTTCTTCTGATTCTAAAGACTGAATAACTTGATCGATTCTAGCCCGATCTTCTTCAATGATAAAACGCCAAAAACGCCCACGTATCTCTTCTAAAACTCGCATAAACTCAAATGCCTCGCCTTTCGCTTGATTCTTATATTCTGCAAGATTAAATCTAAAAACCTTTTTTAATGAATCTATTACGACATCAACATTATATTTGATTGTGAATCTCATCAACGCTTTAAGGCCATCCCTTCTTCTTAGCATCCGCTTTTCAGAATCTGTCAGCTCTCTGCTACCGATAGCAACACAAGCCCCATCTTCTTCAGGCACAACGGGCTCAGCAGCTTCTAAAACGGGTTCGCCAACAGGCACCCCATCGCTTGTTTCTTCATGCCTTCTTCTATGCCTTCGCCTGATCCCATCAGGAAGTTGCCCTGCCATGATACCTTCTATTTTTCTTTTAAAACGTTTAATATCTTTTCGCAAATTGGAATAAAAATCCAATGAACTATCTAATTTGAATAAATTTCTGAAAAAACCATTAAAGCAATCTATCTCTTTTATCCATTTCCCTAAAATCAAAATCTGCTTTTCTAACTCACTCTCTTTCCATCTACCTACATTTGATTCAAACGCCTCCTTTATACCTTTAATCTTTTTATCTTCTTCGATAAGTCTTTCAACTATTAAAGAGCCGCCCTCATGACAAACTTTATGTACTTCACTCATCAAACGACCATGATCAAAACCATTTATAAAAATAACTAGGTAGTCCTCACCACTTGGTAAGCCAATAGTAAAGTTACCCATTCTTGAAGACAGTATATTGGATGATTCTGGAACAATACGCATGCCCTCAGCACCATCCCTATCTGTGCTAATTTTAAATAAAGCCAACTCCTTAGATCCAACAATGCGCCATTTTGAGACCATGCAAGGATTATCTCTTTTTGTAAACGCAAACTTGGCCGGCTCTGTATGATTGTTTACCAGTACAAATTTGGTCGCCTTTGCGCCCTGAAAAACAAAGCTCAACAAGCATAAAACTGAAAATATTTTTAATTTATTCATGATATAACCTCTAAAATCAAACAAGCCTACAATGTGTACATCTTTACTTTAAAATTAGCAAAAAATTTTATATCTGTCAAATTTTCTAGGGAGATTTTATCAAAAAATAAATATCTCCCAAAACCCCCTCCCATAGCTAACTTATTGCAAAAATGACCTTTATGACGGAACAAGCAGCAAATTAAGTTAAAAATGTGTAAAAGCCTTTACAAAAATACCATTTCTGGCTACTTTATACAAAACCCTCACCAACAGGTCAAATCCAAAGATTTTGGCAAATAAATGCAAAAAACATCAGACCTGCAATAATTGTACTACTGTAAGTGTTATAAAATTTTTAAAAAAGCAGAATTATGAATAAAGCATATTTTTTATTATTACACTTAATTTTTCTTCACAACAATATCGCTTTTGGGGATTTTTTCAGGAGCATGTCTGAAAATAACGTAATTCAAAAATCTGAGAATACGTATGAATTACGTGACGGGGATTACTACGCTAACTTAGAAATCTCATCAGATTACCATTCTTATATTTTTATCGTTTACAGGTGGCCAAACAAACAAGACGATATAGTAGGGGCTAACATAGAAATTATCAACGAGCAAAACATTAGAGACGATAAAGAACTTTATAGAATTGAGAAAGTAAAAAAACTGTTGTTGCAATATTGGCTAGAACATGATGAAAATATTGAACTAAACGGTAACACCGAACTGAACAAAAAAGACATTCAAAGGTTTTTATCAAAAATCCCACCTCCTCATAAAACTCGATAAAAAAATCTATTTTTTTTCTTATCAAAATTTAACACTTTGTTGACAAACAAATGTAAACCTTTATCATTTAATCTATCTTGATAGTCGTAGCATACTTTACGGCCTTATTCACAAAAAGGATCATAGTAATAAAAGCGCTGTTTTAATGCATTAAAATATTAAACACTTTCAATGTAAAAGAGGGTTTTTATGAATCTCAAAAACATCAAACCGATAGTCTTATCTTTATCAGTTTTGCTATCAAACTTTTCGGTAAAAGCTGGTCCTGAATTTGAACTTCCATTAGGGAACAGCGAAAATGCACAATCTTTATTTTATGGCTTTTCGGGACGATTTAAACCCGGCGACTCGGTCTATGCAAAAAACATAACATTACTAAACAGCAAGGAACAAGCTGACAGACTCTTTTATATGAGGCATACACTTGATTTAAATCTAGATGCAAAATATGGAAAATATGAACCCGCAGCACAGATGAAATTATCAATGAGAAACAAGGCTAAATGGGGAACCCCACACATAGTCCCAACAACAAGAACAGATACCAAAGTTGTAGACCATGTAGGACTCAACCATAAGCACTCAATACCTCGTCACCTCTTTTGGATAAAAGAATGTTGGCTTGAACTTTGCATAAATGATATGGCAGATATTAGCTTCCATGGAAAAAGACAAACGTTTACCATTGGTGCATTCCCGTTCCAACTTGGTAGGGGAATCTCTTTGGGAAATGCATATGCGGTAGGCCCAGACTATATTGGATTTTACTCCGATGTTTTAGTAGATCAATATGCATTTGGCGCAAAGCTTTCTGGCGAAATTGTAAAAGATAGACTTTTTTATGATATCTACGGAGCATTGTTGAACAATAAGTGCAACAGTACAGGCAATACAGCAGAAAAAATATTTGCACAAGCCTATGGAAGAATAAACTGCCCAGAAAGAGGATTTGGAATTGTAAATGTTGTTATCGCAGGAAGATTAAAAATCGTGGCAGTAGATGATCCGGAACAAGGGACGCTTACTTTTGAGCCGTATGCACTTTACAATATAGACAAAGAGCAAAAGGTAGAATTTAGAAGCGATGCGATAAGTAATCTTGGAACACTTGGTTTGGCTTGTGAATATGAAAGTGAAAGGTTTGAATTTGGGTTTGAAGGAGCTTTCAACCTTGGACATCAACACGTGCTCGGTTGGGACAGAAACGTTATTGAGTTACAAAATAGAAACGGATGCATGTGTTTTATAAATAGTCACGTATACGTAGGCGTAGACCCATGCTCCGATGAAGCCAAAGATATAAACTTAAGTGCATACAAAGCTCCGCAAACTTCTATTTCTAAAAAAACAAACTTTGCCATAGAAAACAATGAGATTACAGTATCAAAAGAAATAAACAAGGTTGGCAAAACAGCACAAGATTTAATTCATGATGATCCAAGAACATGCAAAAATAATGCAAAACTCATAGGAAAAGTAGATGGATTTGCAGATACATTATGCATGCCTCCAGCAACACCTGCTGAAAGAAAAGATGAGCTTTACAACGCAAAAAATAGATATAGAGACCCTTACAAAAATAAATACAAAGGATTTATGTTTGTTGTTGACGGCGCAATATGCTTCATGAATAAAGATGTAAAAATTGCAGCCACTGCTGGTTATGCATCAGGGGATGCTGACCCTAACTTTGAACAAAAAGATGGTGACTACAAAGGATTTATTCCATTGCAAGAACTTTATTCCGGAAAAAGAGTCAAAAGCACATTCTACCTAGGCGGCGCAGGAAAATTAAGAAGACCATTAGACACACTTACAACAGAAGAAAAACCCGATAGATTTGCTGCAACAGTTTCTGGTTTCACAGACATAGCGTTTATTGGTTCGGGGATAAAGTGGGAACCACATGAGTGGAAAAAATATTTTTCATTAAACCCAAACATCTTTGCATACTGGGAAACATGGGCAGACAAAAAATTTGACGCTCTACAAAATAAATTCTTGTCGCAAAATGCAAGAAGATTCTTAGGTGTAGAGTTAAACGTATTTATGGAAAAAGAATTACTTAAGAACATAAAATTCTTCTTGATAAGCTCTCTATTTATCCCTGGTTCTCACTATGACGATGTGAGAGGAAAACCCATAAACAAAAACCAGCAAAAACTTATTGACAGATTAGACAGAACGGCTTACACAAGAGATTGCATTCCAAACCTTGGAACAGACACCGCATTTTCATTCAACGTAGGATTTGATTATAAGTTTTAATTTGTAAGTTGTTTTTCAAAATTAAAATAGCCTCGCGTTTTGTTAACAGCGAGGCTATTTCTCTTTACAAAAGTTTTTAAAAAACTTATCTTCTTCGTCTTTTACAGAAAGGCCGTTCATCAGAATTATCTTGACCGATTGTAAATATTTCAGCAAAGCAAAATCCCTTCATACATCCATCATTTTCCAATTCAGGAATTAATGAGTCATTTGGAGAAAAACCACAACCTAAATCACTAGGACATTCTTTTACACCCAAAATATCTGCTAGATCTTTCATACTCCAAAATGAACCGCTACACCTTTTTGTAACTTCACGTTGTTCTACTATTTCATTGGGACTCCATCCATTTTTTAAGAGTGTTTCAATATGTCTCCTATCTTTTGCAACATCGATACCATTACATCTGAAAAAAAATGAATCTTGCGGAGAAATTCTCACTCTTTCATGCTCTTGCTCTTGCAAATCTGCTTGCAAATCTTCTTTCAAATCTGATCGTAGATCTGCTCGCTCTGAAGTTAGACTTTCTTGCTTTTTGACAACACTTGGTACTGGACATGGTAGAATAACTAACCGCTCAACCTCTCGCAACTCTTCCTCCTCTGGCTCTGGAATATTTGGAGTACCAAATATATCTCCGCCACTAGCAACAACCTGCATAGGTAAAGCCAAAGGTCTCCACATTGCATGTGATTTGAAAAAAACAAAACTGAAACTCAACAATAGCGATAAAGAAAAACTTTTTTTACTCATGGTATAAACTCCCATTAGGTTAAAAATTAAAAACACTTACAAATAAACCGTTTTCCTGAAAAAATAAAACTTGTAATTTTATATTATTATTTTAGACCATACTATAATTATGCTTTATTTCCGCTATTTGTCAACTAAAAGCTGCCCTAAAAGCCAAAATCGTGATAAAATAGGCCCAATCTTCTACTTATAGAAAAACTTTACGCAAGAATCCGCACTCAAGATTACAATAAGAATTCTCTCGAAAAAGAGAAATCTCAGGAAATAATCTATCAGCTAGTAGTTTTTTAATATTTCTGTATAATTTACAAGAGTTATTAAGATGGCATTCTCAAATCTAAAGGGATAATAAATGCAATCATTCGAAAGAACCACTGGGTGTGGTCAAGTAAGTGAAAAATTTTTGGGCCAAACAGTTTCTTTATCCGGATGGGTGCACAGAAGACGAGATCATGGGGGCTTAATATTTATAGATTTGCGAGATCGAAGTGGCATAATGCAAATTGTGTTCAATCCAGATTTTAATTCAGAAACACACATGCTAGCACATTCATTACGCTCAGAGTTTGTCATATCAGTAAAGGGCGCAGTTGTAGAAAGAGCACCTGGGACAATCAATGAAAACATGCCAACAGGTAAATGGGAGTTACAAGTACAAGAACTTAATGTTTTAAACAAATCAAAAACTCCTCCTTTTTCGTTAGAAGAAGCAGAAAATGTAGATGAAGAGTTGCGATTAAAATACCGTTACATAGATTTGCGACGCCCTTTGGTAAACAATAGAATGAAAGTGAGACACGATGTCTGCTTTGCGGCAAGAGAATATTTGGATAGCAAAGAATTTTATGAAATAGAAACGCCAATTTTGACAAAAAATACCCCTGAAGGAGCAAGAGAGTTTTTGGTTCCTTCAAGAATTCATCATGGTTCTTTCTATGCAATGCCTCAGTCTCCACAACAGTATAAGCAGCTTTTAATGGCTGGCGGCATGGAAAAATATTTCCAAATCGCTCGGTGCTTTAGGGACGAAGACTTAAGAGCCGACAGGCAGCCAGAGTTTACACAAATTGACTTGGAAATGTCATTTGTAAACGAAGAGGATATATTCACGGTCATTGAAGGAATGTTGAAAAACATATTTAAAAAAGTTAAGGGCATAGACATTCCTACGCCATTTCCTCGAATG
>Ga0180433_10008679_pt1 | contig 12598 bp, 17 predicted proteins | sample SS_ome_8_FD_132980 | JGI IMG/M metagenome (GOLD analysis project Ga0180433, IMG submission 132980) | Hypersaline lake sediment archaeal communities from the Salton Sea, California, USA - SS_1_D_1 metaG | ecosystem: Environmental > Aquatic > Non-marine Saline and Alkaline > Hypersaline >... | reverse complement strand
CATGGCATACGGTAGTAAGAAATCAGGAATGAAGAAAGGAAAGAAGTGCAAAAAGCACGGCAAAATGAACTGTAAGAGTTGTAAGAAGTAATAGAAGATGGCGATAACGGCTATATCACATACGGTATGTCTTGACTGTAGTCAAAATGAGTTCACGGTAACTGGGTCCATAACAGGATCTCCAGATTCACCAACAAACTCATTGTCCGTTACTGATCCTAACGGAAACACTGTAGTTTATGACAATGCAACGATAGGAAGTGACCTTTACACGAGTCCATTTACATACACAGTCTCTGCTGGTAGCACTATCATCACAGGTGGTGGTTCGGTTAGTCAAGCGACATTGAATTGGACTACTACTGCAAACACTACATACTCATTTATACTAAGGACAATGGTTAACGGGTACGTTGAAGACTATCCTTTGTCTGTTACGACAGGAGCGTCACCAACAGCTACTGATATAGGTAATGATTTAGAGGCTGTTATAGATGCTTTACCTCCAGGTTTAGGACTTCAAGATGTTACTTATACGTCAGGAACGTCATTAACAATTACAGCAAACTCAGGGTATTACTTTGGGGTTGATGCGTTAGTAAACCTAACTGCAAGTGGTATTACACCAAGCCCATCAAGCGAAAGTAGCGCAACATTTGCAGACGGAAAGTACACTGTTTCTTGGACTCTTACAGATGACGGAACTACATACACATCAGTTACAGAGTCATACTTCCTTTGCGATGTAGAGTGCTGTGTAAGAGGTAAGATGGCAGACATCGATGTAAGTTGTGATTGTGTTGGAGACAAGAAGAACGATGCTGCGATTGAAGCAATGTTAATGTTGCAAGGAATCAAAGCCGCTGCGTCTTGTGGGAAGGATGCGAAAGCTAATAAGTTGCTTGAAGGACTTCAGGCGATATGTAATAACGAATGTAAAAGCTGTTAAAAAATGAGCTGTAATTCATGTTCAAATGTAACATTACCTGGAGTTCCAGGACCTGCTGGGTCTAATGGTGCGCCTGGTGTTGATGGGGTAGGAATAACATCTATTGTTTTTAATTCAACAACAAATCCAGGGGGAACTGCTGGTGTTGCTGGATATATTGACACATACAGGATAGAGTACACTAACGGTACTACACAGGATTATGATGTAGCAAATGGTTCAAATGGAGGACCTGGAACAGACGGAGTTGCTATACTTAAAATCATCGGGGATGAATCTAGTGATTATACGTCTTCGTCACCAGGAAGGCCGACTATTCCTGTTGGGGACTCTTTTCCTTGGACTGTTCCTTCTGGAACTTTAAGTTCTGATTACGATGCTCTTCAGTTTGAAGGGTTGATTTATTTTACAAAAGGAGACGCTTTAAAAGAAGCGCAGATAAAAATCAACACCACAAACATAAACGTAAGCCAAGGGACAAATCCTATGGCAGCGATAGGTGCTGTGTTTTCATTTCAATTTAAAGCAACCTTTATTAGAACATCTTCTACAACACTAAGGGTTGAATCTAGTACTGTTCAAGTGTCTGATACTGGAGGTGTGTTCAACTTTTCAACGAATGAAATGCTATATACTGACTTAGATTTTTCTTCAAACGCATTTAAAAACGGTCAAGTAGTAACCGTATCTGACATGGGGTCAAATAGTTTCGATGTCGATTTAGAGTTTAGCACCGCTAATGTAGCTCAACCATTAAAGTTGGTTAATTGTAAACTTTTAAAACTTAAGAAAGTATAATGGCTAAATCATATACACTACCTACATCAGGGACGGTTTCAATACCAGTAGATTACGCAACGTCTTATCCTGACATTGTTCACTCTTTGAATATTATGTCAGGAACAGTGACTTTAGTTGGTGCTTTAGCTGTTTCGCCAAGTGGAACTCCAGTAACAGGGCAAGAGTTCAATATCCTTTGGAATGCTAATGTTACTCCTGGAGTTAATGCGATAACAATATTTGGAGAGACTATTCCAGAAGAAATGGCTGCAAGTAACTTTGTAGCAAACTGCGTTTACGATGGGTCTGCTTGGGTTGTTAGCGTATTACCTGACTTTGCTGGTACAGGGATTATAGCAGGTAAGTTAATCCCTAATGATGCTATAGCAACTGCTAAAATTATAGATGACGCTGTTACAAACGACAAACTTGCAAATATTTCAAGAGGTAGTGTTAAGGTAGGTGGTGCTTCAGATGCCCCTACAGACCTTGATGCTAAAACAAGTGGGAATATTCTAGTCGGAGACGGCACAGACATTGCCTCTGTTGCTGTAAGTGGAGATGCTACTCTTTCTTCGGCAGGAGCGTTGACAATTGCAAACAGTGCGGTCACTACGGCTAAGATTGATGATGGTGCTGTAGCTCCTGATAAAATGAGTGCATCAGCAAGAAAGTCAATGGTGGCTATTCCAGTTTCGTTTGAAACGGCAGGTGAGATAGGTGTGGTAAAATACACCATGTGCTTTGACTGCACGGTAGATGGAATTGAAGCTACAGTGACAAAGCCAGCAGCAACAGACACCGCAACGATCATATTCAAAGACCACGGAGGGTCTGTTCTCACTGGCTCGCAGGTAGATATAACAACTGGACTTGTACTTGGTAACATTGTGTCAACTACGCCAACAGCTAATAACACATTCAGTGCTGGTGAGCAGATAACATTTGAAACAAGTAAAACAACAGCTGGTAGTGGAAATTGCACTGTGATTTTGTGCCTGACTCGTGATTAATGGGCTACAGGATAGAAAATAAAGCAACAGAGCTTCTCATCTACGATACAGATGGGAAGAACATCACTTACTATCCTAAGTCAGAACTGTCTATTTCTGCAAGTAGTGGCAACATTATTATTACCCAAACTGTAGGTGAATCAGTAAACACGATTTTCAGTCAGGAGGCATCTATGATAGATGATCCATCAGTAAACTCAGTGTATGAACTGGTAACTACGATTAAATCGTACCTTACATCTCATGGTAACGATGACATATCAGGAGGATTTGCAGACTACAATGATAATGCTACGTCAGGAACACCGTTAAATGTAACAGGTGGCGGTGCGGCAGTAGTCCTGACAAATGATACCCTTGGTGCTTATACTAACACACAGTTTCTACCTGAAGGAGTGAGTAGACTTTGGGATGCAAGTACGAATAACTTTGATTGGTCTGAACTGTCTGCTGGAGACATGGTTGATATCAGGGCTGATATTACCGTTACAACATCATCATCAAATACGGCCATAGATGTACTTCTTCATCTTGGTGCTGGTGGTAGTGCATACACCATACCTTTCATACAGGATTACAACTTCAAGGCATCTGGAACATATCAGAAGGTAATGTTCAACTCTATTTATATGGGTGATGCGAACACTTTGAATAATGGTGGTCAGTTCAAAATAACAGCAGATGCAAACTGTACTGTCGTGGTAAACGGCTGGTACGTAAGATGTCTTAGAAGAGGAGTGGTATGATATTCAACGAATCGAACATAACAAACAGAACGGTATTAGCGAGGTGTTGCTTTGCCGATATGGTCATTGATATGCTTGAGGCTCGTGCCATTGGAGATACCGAACTGTACGAGTGCAAGAAGAAAAAGGCAATGTTCCTGTCGTATGCTATTGGAGAAATGTGTACATATATAGACGAGGGTATATTCACATTAAACCAAGACACAGAAACAGAGGTTTCCTGTTTTAAGGATTCTGTTGCAAAGAAGTTTATTGCCCAAATGGATGAACTGTGTGGATGTCCATGTGGATGTTCTGACGCAAAAATATTAGACGATAATCTACCTAAATACATTTAAAATGTCAAAATTATCACCAAGCGAAGTAGAAAGCCTATCCAAGTTAAGAAAAGTTGTAGGTAACGGTTCTAAATTATTAACTGTTGGGGCGCATAGTAACCTTAACGGTTATTCATTTATAGCACAAGAAGATACCACAATTTCAGCTTTTTCTGTAGACGGAGTTGATTCTCGAACTGCTTATGGTTTGGACAACGGATTAAAAGCAGGGGCTTATATTGTGGTTCCAGAAGGGAGTGTAATTACAGCCTTAACAATCGACACAGCAGGAAGTGTGATTATCTACAATCTGTAAGTAATGCCAGGCATACACAACGGAATAGGAACTACTTTTAGAAGCCAAGCCTTTGGAGGAGGTGCTGCTCCTGTCAACCCTGATTTTGTATTTACCGTAGACACAACTCAGGCTGGTAGTGCTGCTGACACTATAGTTCTTCCTTTGTTAAGTGGAGGAACTTACTCAGGGACTATAGATTGGGGAGATACATCTACCTCATCATTATCTTATGCAAACAGAAGTCACACATACGCATCAGGAGGAACTTATACGATAACCATCTCAGGAGATACTTTACAGGGTTGGCAATTTGCCAATGCGGGTGACAAGGCAAAAATGACCGAGATAAGCAATTGGGGGTTATTTGAGTTTACAGAAATTAGAACATTTCAAGGGTGTTCAAATATGGACATCACGGCAACGGATGTTCCAACGATTTCGACTACAGACTTCTCAACCAACTTCTTTGAGTGTAATGGAATAACAACTACACAAGATTGGAGCGATTGGGATATGACTGGAGTTACAACATACACAAACTGCTTTGCAGGTAATACGGCATTTAACGGTGACTTATCAAATTGGGTTACAGCATCTACGACAGGAGTTTCCAAGATGTTTAATAATGCTACCGCATTCAATGGTACAGGTTTAGATACTTGGGTTACAGATAATATTACTGTATGGACTGAATTTGCAAGAGGTGCAACAAGCTTCAACTCAGATGTAAGTGGATGGGTTGTAAACGGAGCAATGACCTCAGCATTCCTTGGGTGTTCTTCTTTTGTAGGTAACGGATGTTCGACTTGGGATGTCTCAGGAATGACCTCAGCATCTGGCTTGTTTAGCCAATGCGTTCTATTCTCAGAAAACATATTTGGATGGGATACAAGCTCATTGATAAATGCAACATCTATGCTTAGAAATTGTGATGCGTTTGATAGAAACTTGGCTAACTGGTCTGTAAGTCAAATCACGTCACTTACAAATTTTATGACAGATGCTACAGGTCTATCAACCGCAGGATACGATGCGTTACTTGTTGGTTGGGAGGCAGATTTACAAGCAGCCTACCCTGGAGGTGCTGGTTATCCTGCTACTATTAACGTGAACTTTGGCGGCAGTCAATTCACGTCAGGAGGATTTGGAGAAACAGCTAAAAATTCACTTGTAACTAATTTCGGGTGGACAATTACAGATGGAGGAGGGATTTAAAAACTAAGAAGTAATGAACACAATAGTTTACGAAGGAAGTATAATTTACTGGATAGCGGTTAAAGACGGAGATGTTTATTCTGGTCATGGGTATCTTGACACTAACCCATCTGTTGTAACATCAAAATGGAATCTTGAGGCATACACAGACGAAGCTGTTTGGACTGCAAGGTTGATAAATGATTTTGGAATTGATCCTGACGAAACGACATGAACCTGAATCACAACATAGATGATTGGGCAGTTTTCAAGGACTGTGCTACAAAGTTTATGACAAGCTTTCTTGACGTAAAGATATGGGCGTTCACGTTCGTTATAACTCCACTGTTCACATTCACAGAGAAGTACCTATTTGCTGATTGGGAGTTTCTAAAGTGGCTAACAGTATTCATAATGCTTGACCTTGTAACTGGAGTAGCTAAGGCAATTAAGAATAAACAAGCCGTTACTTCTTACGGTGTAAGACGGACAGTGGTCAAGGCATTGCAGTACGGTGTGTTTCTTATAGTTGTTCACGGATTAGATAGCTTCGAGATTAAGGGAGAGAAGACAGAAATATTCGGATGGATAGTAACTGGAGCTTACTCATTCCTTATGGGAGTAGAAGGTAAGTCAATACTTGAGAATATTGTTGCTCTTGATGACAGGTTTGATGTAAAACACTTCATAGAAAAGATTGGAGAAGCATTCAAAAGAAAGTAAAATAGTGTTTTGTGAAATTGTTCCTGTCGAATGTGATAAGAAATGTTTGAGGACAGGAACGTGTTCAAGAAAAGGAAGAGAACCTAAAAAGAAAGATAGAAAAGATGAATTGGAATGATTACCCTAATTTTAGTAAAGAAGAGTTTGATTGTAAGCACTCAGGGGAAAACGAGATGAAGCCAGATTTTATGGCTATGTTGCAGGACCTTAGAACCAAATACGGTAAGCCTATGCGTATCACATCTGGCTACAGGCACGAATCGCATCCGATAGAGGCTAAGAAGTCTCGCCCAGGCGCACACGCTACAGGTCAGGCTGCTGATATAGGCGTAGACAGAGGAGATGCTTACGAGTTATTGAAGCTCGCATTTGAGATTGGATTTACAGGTGTTGGAATACAGCAGAAAGGAGGCGGCAGATTCATACACCTTGACAACATTGAGCCTGACACTAAAGACTTCCTCAGGCCAACAATTTGGAGCTATTGAAAGATTACGAATTTAGAATACTATCCATCGCAATATTAGGTCTATGCCTACTTGTGATAGCGATGGGAATGAGAGTAGAATCACTACAAGATGAACTGGATACTGAACAACGACATAGTAAAGCACCTGTTGAAGACGTACCTGCCGTATCTGATAGCCTTTCTGATGGGGGTTATTGTTGCATGGAAAGGTTGCGGAGGTGGAGTTGCAGATGGAGTTACAGATAGAGTTGTAATTGAAAAGCCTATACCAAAAATCGAATACGTAGACCGTTGGAAAACAGATACGGTTCGTTTCGTTTCTACGCGAATAGTTGAACGAGTTGATACGATATACCAAAACGAGGTAGTTAATCGCTTAGATACGTTATTATTGATTGATACGGTTAAGATTGTTGAAGCGTGGCTTTCTGAGGTGGTGCACTATGACACAAGTGCACTAGTTGGAGGTGGTGCACTTCGTTTACGTTGGCAGAATTACCAAAACTTTAGCGAAAATGTAAGTATTGAATACACGCCTAATATTCGCAAATCGCGATACGCAATAGGTGTTCACGGTAACGCTGGCCTGATATCTGACTTTGAGTCAAGGTATGTTCCACTCATGGGACTTGGCGTTCAAGCTACAGTAAAAAAGACGTACTTTAGTGTTGACTACGGATTCAACGGACAGCATTACGTTGGATTTAGGGTCGGCAGGAACATCATCTCAAGATAGTTTGTATCTTTGAATCTATGAGAGCTTCCACATACATCTGCACAAACATAGAGGAAATTGAAAGGGTAAAGGAAGAAAACGAGAAGTTGAACCTGCCCAATCCTCAACCACTTCCAAAGCCAACATACGAAGAATCAGTGGGTTGGTTTCACATAGACGATGTTACCAGAGCGTATGTTAGGTCTATTAATGGAAATGCAGTCGCATCTTTAATGTTCTCGGACGGTACTTACATGGATATAAAGATGACATCTGAGGTCGAGGAGATGTTAGATAATCTTTTTAGAAATACCCTTTAGCCTGTCGGATTCACGAAGGTCTTTGCTTATCATTACTCCTGGGTCTATCTCAAAGAACTTTGAGAAGAATGTTATCTCTACTAGCGTAGGGTATATTGCGTGTGTCTCACCCCATTCATACAGTCTGCGATGCCTGAATTTCAACCCCATATCAGTTAGCCAGGAAATCATATCTTTTATCTTGATTCCTCTCTTCTCGCACATATAGATTATGTTCTTCTTGAACTGTCCTGCGAGTTCCTCTGACTCATCAAATGCCTCTCTAGTCCACTTAGGGTTCCTAGCTTGCATCTTCTCATAAACTTCATCGTTTATCCTGAGCTTTATCTTCTTGTATCCCATACTTAAATATACTAAAAAGCCCCATCATTACGACAGGGCTTTCTAACTAACTGACAATCAAGTACTTAGAATGGGAGTTGGTCATCATCATCACCGATTTCCGCAGCAACTGGCTGCGCTTTCTTCTCTCCACCCCCAAGCATGGTAAGGTCACGAACCTTAATCTCGGTGTTGTAACGAGTATTCCCTTCTTTATCTTCCCACTTCCTTGTGGTGATACTCCCTTCAACGTAAATTTTGTCTCCTTTCTTTACATACTTGGTAACAACGTCTGCAAGCTTTCCAAACACAACAAGATTGTGCCATTCTGTATTTTCTTGTTTTTGACCACTTTTGTCAGTGTATCTTTCTGACGTAGCCATTACAAGATTGACAACTTTACCCGCCTTTGTTTCTCTGGCTTCTGGGTCTTTCCCAATATTCCCAAGAAGAATTACTTTGTTTACTGAACTCATATTAAATTGATTTGATTGTTTTTCTAATTATGTTTTCTGTTGCCTTATCAATGTCGTACATCTCAAGTGCTTTTTCTATGGAGCCTTTTGGGGTTAAAATCCACTCCATTAATTTGTTGTACTCAGCGGTTCCAGCCATTACTTTTTTCTTGACTCCAGCTGCTTTTTCGGTTGTGGTTGTTTTTCTGGTTGATGGTGCTGCTTTTTTCTGCATATTTGGATTATCGGGGTCACTAGCACTATCATCAATCAGTAATAAACCATTCAAGGCATACTTTCTTGCAAATGAAGAGGCGGCTCCAAAACATTGGTCTACTGTGACCTTCTTTCTATTTACATCTACAGCAGCGTAACCAGTTGAGCTAACTTGGTTTTCTGGAGTGTCCATATCTGTAACTGTAGCTACAGACTTAATAATTGGATACGTTCCTGACTCCTCAAAAACATCTGTAAGGTTTAAGTACAGATTATACTTTTTACACAGTGGCTTAATTGCCTTTAGAATATCCTCTGCTGAACGGTAGTCAAAACCAGCAAAGTCATTTCTTTTTGACTTCGGAACCTTCAGTTCGTTTTGCAATTCTATTAGTTTTTTCATTGTGCTAATGTATGGTTATTAGATGATATATCCTACTTTTTTGTCAATATTTTCAAGCTCAACACCTATGGTAAATTCATCAGGTTTTGGGATTCTTACATCAAGCATTTTCACATTATTGTTTGCCCGTTGATAATATCTCATGTATCCATTCCCAGGGAACTCAATCTTCTCTACCGATTCTTTTCTGAACTCGTTCTTTATCTTGTTTTCAAGCTCTCGTTTCTCTTTATCAAGGTTTTTAATCATAGCTTTAACTGTCTGAAGTCTTTGAGCTTTGTCCAGTAACTCGTCATCACCCTGCATAATCTCCTGCTCTACATTGTGAGTTTCAGACAGGAACGTTGAATAATTTTCGTTAGCGTCTGGTTCAGGTTCAAGAGATTGAATCATCCCCATCCAATGCTCGTACTCTTCAATGTCACCCTCTTCCTTAGCCTGTTCTGCTTGAATAAGAGCCTGTCTTCCTTGAAGGACCCTACCCCAAAATTGGTAAGTTTCCTCCTCTATCATTTCAACAATAGCTTCGTTTCTATGTATTGGGAATACCTTGAACCCTCTGCCGTCAATAAGTATAGCTATCTCAGCGTAGTCACACTCCATTATCATCATCTGTTGGGTTACCTGTAAAATATACATGTCAGGAACACCTTCATATTTCTTGTAGACAAAACCATTCATGGTCTTGATTTCCAACGGGCAGTTCTTTGTTGTAACCTCGTTCGAAAGCGTTCCATCATCATTCAATTTCCGTGAACCTTTAACGATCATCCTGTCTATGTTGCAGTACAGGTGAGGATACTTGGGGTTCTGAATGAATCCAACAAGACTACGTGCCTGACGTATTATCCTTTCATTCTCAAAATTCTCCATATACCCATCCTCTGTTCCGTCATAGTAACGCCAAAGGTTAGCAACGTATTCCTCTTGGTGTATTCCGTGAAATGCAGGGGCAGACATAGTTCTGTCTGGCTCCATAGTTCCTACCTTTTCATAAAACAACTGCATCGGTGTCGGTTTGTAAGGACTCAACCCACACACAATAGCTGCGGTAGATGCTCCTAAACCGTTTTTCCGATGCTCGTACCATTCAGGTGTTCTGTCTTCAATTTTTTTTATCCAACTTCTTTTCATGTGTATTTTGTTTGTTTTCGTTTGCTAATTTAATTATTCAGATATCAACCTATTTACGACCTAATTTAAAATGGAACTTCTTCTTCGTTATCATCTTTGTAGGGTAGCCTAGATTGTTTCATTGCATCTGAAAAACCAGACTCAGGGACCACAAAGGCAGTTTTGTCTTCATCAAACGGAGTATAATCCCCATCATAAAACCTACGCTCAAGTACATTGTACGTGAGAATGCACTCACCCGTATTACCGTTTATATTCTTCTTCTTGATTTTCTTAGAGAAAAACTGAGAGGTTGTATTGCTTGGTTCTGAGTTATAATACGGCCTGTGAAAAATCAACAAGTTGTCTGTCTTGTTTAAAGTCATAGCTCCACCAGCTATATTGTAAACACCTGGCGGCTTGTAATCTCCCGTTCTTTCGTCCTTCGTCATAGAACCGTTGGGGTGCATTATAATTAGCATAAAGATATTATTTTCTAAAGCAAACTTTTTTTGAACTCTAAAGAACTCTTGAAGATATTGGTCATCCCTAACACCGCTTCTAAAATCCCTTACAAGAGCATTGAAAGGGTCAATTAAACAACCATCAATATTCTCCTTAATCATTAATTCTACGAATTTTCTATTGATGTACTCTTGTGTCGGAGCCTTTTCATCAGGGTAGATAAAGAAAAAGTACTTGCTTATCTTTTCAGCAGCCTCTCTGTAGGTGTCTTCTGACATTTGATTGCTGTGATGCTTATGAACGCTCATGCCAACATAAGTATGTATAAGTTGATTAAAGAAGGATATTGGAGGATAGTTCTCAGGGCTAAACACTGCCCATTTATAGCCATCTCTTAACGATTTAATGAGCATTAACTGTAAGATGAGTTCTGTTTTTCCATAATTAGCAACACCAAACATCACAGTTATCTCACCTCTACACCATCTCCATCTTTCATCTATTGACGGGAAGTATGTTGTCTCTCCTTGAGTATCTCCAGAGTGAAATGTTTTAATCATGTCAGGAAAGATGTCATTTAGATAAATAACATCCTCCAGCGGTCCATCCAATGATTCAAGCTGTTCTTCAATACTTTCTCTTGTTACGGAGTTAATGAGCCTGTCATCTTCTGTAAATTCAGCAGTACCAAAATCAGAGATGTAATTTCTATAGACTGAGTTAAGAATAGCATCAAGTTCCTTTACGGTAAAAGAGCCACCACAGAAGTCTCCAATCATAGGGTTTCTAATGTCCTCTTTAGAAAGTCCAAATCTCAAACACCCACAAGAAAGTTTGAATACAAAGTTATTTCTGTTTCCCTCAAAGAATCCTTCTCCTTTGTTTATCATCCACTTCTTAAGCTTTTCATAAACAGTGTTTTCAGTTGTTTTTAATACAGGAACGTTGTCTCTTTTTTTCTCAATGAACCTGTCGTATACTTCCCATTTCCTAGCTACATAAATGTTAGGGTCGTAAGACTCAAAGCAAACCCTACTAAGATTTCTTCCTGAAGGGTCCAATCCTTCAAAATCCTCAAGTAGCGCATCAAAATGTTCAAGGTGTCTTTCTGGGTTAGATATTTCAACTAACGCTTTCACTCCATTTCCACTTGGTGATACCCAACAAGAAACCACATACTTGTTTTTCTTAAGCTCAGAAATTTTTTCTTTTATATTGCAGTAGTCGAAGTCTAAGCAGATTAAACCGCTATATGAGATGATGTTGTTGTCGTTCCTAGACTTAAAAACACCAGAGAAAAGAGGAGAGGGCAGGCTTTTCTTAATGCGCTCCCTTTCGTCTCCAGTTCCTAACCTCCGTATTTCTTCAACCTTATCCTTGCTCTTTCCCTTTTTTATGCGACTAAGAGCCTGTCCTACAGTAATTATGTGAGAAGAATCTACATCAAACAGGCTCTCATAAATACTTATCTCTTTCTTGAATATTTCGTTCATTTCAATATTTCTCGGTAAATGTACATTAGTTCAGCGTCTTTTGACTTATAACTCTCGAACCTTTGAATAGTTTTGATGCTGCGACCAGATAGGAAAGCTATTTCACTTTGCGATATTTTTGACCTACGGAGTTGTGTTAGTTGCTGAACTTTTGAACACCAATGAAGCTCAAAATCAGTTTTAATAAGTTCAATGGCTTGTTTATCAGTTTTTTGCATCGGTCTTTTTTGTCGTTACGATTAGTAAGTAGTTATGCCTAATATGGGCTACGTCTGTCCTTCGATTGAAAGTTTGTGCAGGAAAGTTTTTTAAAAATGCCCCACCGCACTTTTGTTTTTTCAAAACAATTTAGGTTGTGTTTCTGCTTCATAAATTCGTTTTTCTGCTATTTTAAAATATTGTTCACTCATCTCAATTCCAATAAATGAACGGTTTGTGTTCTTACAAGCTACACCAGTGCTTCCGCTTCCCATAGTCAAATCCACCACTAAATCATTTTCGTTACTAAAAGTCTTTATTAAATCCTCCAGCAATAAAACAGGCTTTTGCGTTGGATGGTAGCCGTTGTAATCCTTTTTGTATTTCAATATATTGCTTTTGTATTTATT
>Ga0180433_10008678_pt1 | contig 12599 bp, 10 predicted proteins | sample SS_ome_8_FD_132980 | JGI IMG/M metagenome (GOLD analysis project Ga0180433, IMG submission 132980) | Hypersaline lake sediment archaeal communities from the Salton Sea, California, USA - SS_1_D_1 metaG | ecosystem: Environmental > Aquatic > Non-marine Saline and Alkaline > Hypersaline >... | reverse complement strand
TCTGCCCGGGGTCGAATCAATCCTGTCGCTTCGATCCCTGTGGCTATCCCAGGACGGCCGTTGGGAGGCCCACTGGAATACCCGACCAGCCTACTCAAAGGCCGCCTAAACTGTCACGGACCCCCAATTCCGCCAATCGGGGTAGGGCCCCCGGTACCCGGGAGCCCGGAACCCCTCGATAGACCCCAGTGAAGCTTCACGAGCTTCTTTCGTACTACGGCTGGGTTGTCGGCTGCGTACTTGGCGGCTTGACCTTCAGCTTTTTCTCAATTTTTTTGATGGCATTGACGAGGCAAAGCACCGCGTAGCTATTTCGAGGTTTTTTGAAATGGCTATGCTGCAGCTCTTTGGGGGCGGAGGCAAGGATTTGCGTTGCCTTTTCCATTTCCCGAAGGGCTTCTTTAAAAAGGGCGATGATATGTAAACGCTCCGCGTCGGTCGCATCTTGGCCAAGATTGGCATTCAGATGGCCCGCAAGCATGGTTCGGTAGATCGCTGGCACCTCGAGCCGGGTGAATTGCCACAGGATCAGTTGGTACTCAATGCGTGTTCGGTAGGGTTCGGCTGCCGCGGCGATCGCATCCTTGAGTGTTCCTTCGATTTTGTCGAGATGCTCGTCGGTTACGAGCGGAGCCAGGAGCGAGACGTGCTTCTTGGTGTAAGGCTCCCAGTATCGCGGGTAACGCATATCAGCATCCATATTGTAGTCACAAAGTTGCATTACGGTTTCACAGAGTTCAGATAGCAGGTGGAAATATTGCTGCATCACCTTCGCTTGAGGACCATAGACGGCATCATAGTATTCTTCGATATCCCGGGGGTCGCCCTTGCCACGCCACAGGCACTTACCAAACAGGTAGTAGCTGGGTCCATAGGCCCACTCGCTGAAATCCCCAAAAGACAGCGAGCTAATTCGGGTGACACCCGCCTCACGGTAAGCCTTGATATCCTTACCGATCACTCGATACAGTGGCATGGGCAAGCCACGAAACAAGATCAGGTCCTGGTAATATTCAAATATCTCGGGCTCGTTGGAAAACAGGGGGATCTGCGATTTAAGGTTTTCCAGGTAAGTACGATTGATCGGACACTCGCCCATCGGATGCTTGTAACATCGCTCGCGCGGTGCGTATAAAAGCCGAACGTTTTTCTCTGGTTTGATGTTCGTGGGCGCGGAAATCGTTGTGTGATACGAAAGGTGGGCAAGGCTGGTATTGCCAAGAGGCAGTCGCTTGGCTACTTCATTGATGATTTTCAAGGCTTGATCCGATGCGGTAAGGCCTTTGCATTTGTCGCAGGAACACCAGCCCCCCTTGAGGAGATCATCTGGCCAGAGGTGAAGTACCTCAAGTCGTTCAAAGCCACAAAGTTTATCCCAACAATCCTTGATGAAGTTCTTGGCGATAATGTCGGCTGCTTCGGGACTGGACGGGCACATGTTGAGTTTCTCTGTCCGCTTGCCGTTTTCCATCCGAAAATACTCGGGATGCTCCTTGAATAAGTCACGCGGCAAATACTTTGCTAGCAAATGCATGCCCCATTCCAAACCCATATCACGAACGGCAAATGCTTCTTTAAACTCCGGCAGTCTGTGTGAATGGATCTTGCTGCTGCAGAGAAAGACGAAATTAAGTCTGTTTTTCGCAGACCAGTCAACCAACTCCAGAACTTTATCGCGATCATCGTTGGAATAAAAAAGAATCATACCTCGGCCAGCAATGGCTGGCTCGGATTTTATTTTCGTTTTTGACCACGAGATTCTTTTGAGCTTGGGTACCACTTCATACTCTTTGCCCGGCAGCGGCCACCGGCAACCGAGTTCGTTCAAGAATGCGTACGCTCCATACAGGCAACCGCGCGGGCTGCCGCCGGAAATACAAATGGTCTGGGCATCTCGATCGATACGGTATCCATCGTGGCTGAGGCTCGCATCGACCTTCAAGCGGACCAGAGGGGCGTTGCCCTCTTTTTCTTCGTCGGCGACGGGATAGTCCCGGCCCGTCATAGCCTCGAAGTACTTCGAAAGCTCCTGGGCGGCAAAGTCGAGCGTCTTGTTGCTTTCCGCAGGAATACCAATCGTGGTTGGCTGTTGCTTCTCCTCTGCAGCGTGAGTGCTAGTAGTGACAAGGACGCTACCCGTCAAAACGAAAAAAAATACCAGAGCTGAGTTGCTGTGCATTACCCTATTCTCCGTTAAAGATTTCCTGCCAACCTCGATCGCCGCGTCCATAACGGTGTTTTTTGTGTGCGTGCCACGTTTGGCTGTTTTTTGTTACTCAAACTTACGCATATCCTTGAGACGATACAATGTTTCGCCGGCCTTGGGGACGAGTAGGATACCTTCATTCTCACGATTGGCGTAGTCGTCCGGGTTGATCGTGTCGGGGTCCATGTAGCCGAGGTTGATCTGTTTACAGCGTGCTGCGGAGATGCGGGTGGCCAGGACAACGTTGACGCGGGGTTGTTCGGTTCCGTTGTCGTATTGGCCCACCCCTTTGACGTGCGTGCTGTGGGCGAGCACACCCCATGGATGATGCTTGAACTTGTCCCACTGTTTCACGAAATAATCTCGCGTGTGGTAGCCGATCTCGTCCAGTACTTGGCCGTGCGAATAGGATACCTCGTCAATATGAGGCCCGTAGATGATCAATGTCCCGTTGTCAGCAACGACCGGTTCGAGTTTGTACATACACTTGCCCGCGGTCCAGATATCGTCGTACATCGGCGGTGCACACGAGAGCACCGTTTTGTAGGGCTTGTCGTGATAGACGATGTGGATTTTGTCCGACAGTTCGGTAGCCGCCTTCCAAGCTTCGCGCACCGGGCCACAGAACACGCCGTGCGTCTTGGATCCCGTGACGACGTAACCGATGAGACTGCGTTCGATCGGCACCATGTCGGCCGCCAGCTCGATCGCAGCACGAACCCGGGTTTCGCGGTTGCCGTTGACCATGGGATTGGTCAGCAGCGCACCGACCCAGTGCGTGAAGTTGATGATCTGTGGTGCAGCAATGCCGGGAAAGAAATACTTGTGTCCGCCGGAAAAACCCACCACCTCATGCGGAAAAATGGGGCCGCAGATGATCACATGGTCGTAATCGAAGACCAGCTTGTTGATCAGCACCGGTACTTCCAGGCTGAGCATGCCGTTGGTCAGTTGCTCAACCTGCTGGGTACGGATGGTGCCGACCTGTTTGAGAGCTGCGGGGTTGTTCCATTCATGGTTGAATACCCGAACGGCGCCGTATTTCACCGTCCGCTCATCGGCGGTGAGATTGAGGAGTTCGTTGATCTTCTCTTCAGACATCGGAGGATGCGTACCGAGGGCGATCAGAAAGTCGATTTGGCGGGCTCGGTCCATGAGTGCGTCGCTGATCGCGCGGAAGAATGTGCCGGTTGGACCGCTACGCGAGTGATCGGGGATGACCGCCAGGACACGTTTGCCCTCGAGAGGCATCGCTTTCAAACCTTGCTCGACCACATTCCGGATCTCGTCTATGGCAAGGTGGGCTGTCGTCGATCCTTCCGAAATCACCATAACCGATTGCACTCCTAGTCCTTGAACAAGCGTACCCGGAAGGGATTATGCTGGATTGTTTCAAAAAAGTACTCGAAAGGCCTTTGTTTGTGCGTATATTGGCCATGAAAGCAACCATCACTCTTATACGCAAGGAGGCACTTCGAGTGAATGATAGTAGACACAAAAAGTTGGCGCGACGCAAGCGCAGGGTTTGGGACCCGTTGGCTGGTACCAGGGTGGACGAGGGACATCCCATGTTGACGGCGAGCAACATTCATTACGAGTTGGCGGACCGCATCCGGGGTTTGAAGCCGGGCGGTATCGGGGCGATTCATGTGCATACCTTCCGCCTGAAAACAATGGGGCTGCTGCTATGAAAAAAGGCCGGCCCCGATTATCCCCCCCGTATCGTGGTGGTTGCTCCCGTCGGCTACCGTCCCCGCAAGGGAAGCAAATTGCTGTATCGCCAACCCGCCCTCGTGGTAGCCAGCTACGCGATCCTTCTATTGGCCGCAGCCAAAGACTCACCAACGGGTACTGCCACCATTCCCGGCCCGTAACCGTTCACAGAAATAAAGGATGATTCTTACCTGTCCAGTTGGCCAGCACACCAGCAAATTCTTATGCAGCTTGCTCACGTTGATGCCATTCGTTGCACTGCAAGATGGCCTCCATGAGCGTTGGGTTGGCACAATTCGACCACGCGGCCATGACACGGGTGCACGCGGCGCGTTCAGGTGAGCGTTTAGATGAAGTCGATTTCGCCGGCATCGGGGATAAGGCCTGCTCGGTGGCCTTGGCGGAGGAGTTCGCGCACGGCAGCTTGGCCCACGTTGCCGTAATCGAGCGTCCAATGATTGACATACATACCGACGAACTTGTCGGCTAAGTCGGAACCCATGTCACGCGCGAAATCCAGCGCGTATTGAACCGCTTGTTCGCGATGGTCGAGCGAGTATTGAATGCTGTTCTTGAGGATGGCAGCGATTTCGTGCATGTTCTCCTGTCCGAGATCACGCCGAATCGTGTTTCCGCCAAGCGGTAAGGGGTAGCCTGTTTCCTTCTGCCACCACACACCGAGATCGACGACGCAACACAGTTTTTGGTTCTGGTACGTCAGTTGCCCCTCGTGGATAATCAAGCCTGCATCCGCTTTGCCGTCGGCGACATGATCGAGAATGCGATCGAACATCACCACTTCATGTTCGAAGCTGGCCTTACCCAACAACAAGTTCAACGTTAGAAAAGCCGTCGTCATTTCGCCTGGGATGGCAATCTTCTTGCCCTTCAATGCTGCTAGGTCCATCGGCGATCTCGCGACGACCATCGGTCCGTAACCGTCGCCCATACTGGAGCCGCAGTTAGTCAATTCGTATCGGTCGGCGACGTAGGGATAGGCATGGATGCTGATCGCGGTAATCTCCAATTCGCCGCGCAAGGCCCGTTCGTTGAGCGTTTGGATATCCTGCAAGACGTGCTCAAACTGCCACCGCCCGGAATCGACTTTCCCCTTGGCCAGACCGTAGAACATGAAGGCGTCATCCGGGTCGGGACTGTGACCGAGACGCAGTATCGTGGGAGTAGAGTCAGCAGACACGTTGGCTTTCCTTATGGCGTGAGATAAACCGCGTTTCACTTGTTTAGCTTGAGTAGCCGGTCGATATCACGTTTATCGTTGGTGGCTGTTATGCGACAATTCAAGTCGAGTGTCTCGCCCGGTTCAAGGTGGCGTAACCAACCTTGCACTTCATCTTGGGGTCGCCCTTGAACGCCCGCGGTCATCGGCTCCAGTGCGCCCACATACGAACCGCCGGGGGCCCAATGTTGCCAATTGCCGAGCCGGGGATATTCCTGCTTGTTGTATTCGACTTTCACCGCGATGCTGCGTTTGGTGTTGACGACGCCCGCCAAGACATTGCCATTCGCGTCGGTTTTCGCGTCCACATAGGTGAAACACTCGCCTGTGCCGCGGTGTGCTTCGAGAGGTTTCGGCGCCGCCCGGAAATCCTTACCGGTTTTCTTGAACCAGGCGATGCTCGCTTCATCACGCGGCGAAAGCTTGCCCTTGTAGCAGTAGGTACTCGCTTGCGGCTCCAGCAGGGGGTAACCGAAGTTGATGTGCAGGAGCCAGGCATGCGGCACCGGTTCATTACCCCGGTTGATAAAATGGTCGTGGATGCGAATCGAAGATTCCCCCAGCGTGCTGCTGATGGTTCGGCGAAGTTCGAGATTGGGATTGAATACCATGGCGGTTCGGACGATGCCCGTGATGCTTATTTCGTAAGTCCCTTGTTTCGGATCGGGATTGACGAGGGATTCGACAGTGGCGCGGGTGTTGGAGTGTGTTCCGTGCGCGCCATACTCGATGCCGTCTTCAACAAAAGGAGCCCCCGTATTCAACGGACCGCAACTGACCACCAAGCCGCCATAAAAACTCCGCAACCAATGCGGCCCACGCGAATAGCTAAATGACGGCGATGTAATGCCCGTCAGCGAATGCCACGTGAGCGACTGCCCAAGGAACTCCGCATCTGCGATATCGAGTCCGCGGTCGATCACAACTTTGTATCGCAGACCGGTGCCGGTATGGATCCACGCGATTCGTACACCTCGGCCAGGCCCGTTGTCGAGAACAGAGGTTTCGATACCGCCGAGTTGGAAAGGGTTGATGACAGGTGCGTCGGCCAAAGGAGATGGCTTGGAACGAACGCTTTTTGGGGGAAGGGTTTTCTTGTGGGCCATGAAAACTTCTCCTGCGTATCAGCATCGTGCGCGATGGATATCAACCTTCAATCCGGAACGAAGTTACCAGCAATAGGCTCCCCAAAACAAGAGGGACGGCAGCTACGATACTCCAAAACAAAAGCGTCAACCAGGATTTGCCCCGTGTTGGGATCATGCACCAGAAGTACCCCGCCAGGATCGTCACACACAGCGAGATCGGGACGTACCACTGAATTCCGATTTCTTCTTGTCCTGTCAGCGCATCCCAGTATCCCAACAGCGCAGCGGCCACCAAGCCATAGAGTGCACCGAACGTGGCGCCAAAGGGGGTTGCGAAGGGAACAAACATCGCCATGAAGAAGAGACCAAACAACGGTGCGACAAAGAGATTGCACGTTTTGAATGTCACCGTGAGAAGATTGCCGCCCACCCTACCCATCTGCGTGCTGGCAAGTACGACGATAAGGCCCACCGTAAACGCGACGGACCTGGCCGTTTTGACGTGACGCTTTTCATTGGACGTTCGTCCTCGGATAGGATCAATAATATCGGCGGTAATGACCGCGCAAACCGAATTGACACCTGCCGAAAGACTCGACATGGCTGCCGCCAACAATCCGGAGATCACCAACCCGGCAGCACCAACGGGCAGCGCGTCCGCAATAAAGCGTGTAAACAGTTGGTCGGCATCGGCGACGACGCCTGCACCTTGTGCAGCGGACGCTTTGTAGTGCATGTAGTATCCCAGCAGTGCGAGTCCCACGACTGCCAGGAAACCACGAACCAAGATATTGGCAACACTGGCGATCAGGAACGATCGACGTGCCATCTTGGCGTCGCGCGTGGCCAAGTAACGCTGGATCGCCAGTTGGTCTGACCCGGCGGTGCATAGCCACCAACAAAATTCATAGATAGCGGCGCCGAGGATCGTCAGGCGCGTGGCGGGGTCCAGGCTGAAGAGCTTTTGTTCTGCCCAGTGGGGTGCCCATTCGGTAGGCCACCATCCGAATCCGCCCATACGAATCGTGATGAGGGCTACGGTCAAAATGGCGCCGGCGAAAAGAATGAACGATTGGAGCACGTCTGTAATGACGACCGCACGAATGCCGCCGATCGTGGTGTAAGTGATGGTAATAAAACCAATCACCGCGCATACCCACGGCGTTGCATCGGAAGACCAGCCCAATACGACGACAATCACCTTGTCCGCGCACATGTAGATGAGAAGCGCCATCCAGACGAATCGGATGAGCAGGAAGATGATGGAGCCGAGCAAGCGAACCTTGAAACCAAGCTTGGTCTCAAGAATTTCGTAGGCACTGGTGACCGGCAGTTTCATGAAATGCGGAATCATAAAGTAGCCGACGATCACGAACACGAAGGGGATCGATGCGATGCCCCACAGGACGATTGGGCCGTGAGCAATCATTTCGCCCGGCAGGGCAAGGTAACTGATAGCACTGAGCAATGTGGCAAACAAGGAAATGCCCACGGCGGACGGGTTCATTTTTCGTCCGCCGAGCAGATAGTCGTCGGTGTCCTCCGTTCGGCGCGAGCAATACCAGCCGACCGCCAACATACCCACCATATAGAGGGCGACTACGACCCAGTCGATGGCGCTCAAGGTGCTATTGGCGGCTTCCGCGGTGGAGGCGGCAACTGATTGCGCCTCGGCGGCTTGGGATAGCTCGGCATCAGCATATGCAGGTGCGGTTGCCCAGAGCATGAGCAACATAACCGTAACGTGACAAAGAAGCTTTGAACGGGCTGAATTCAATAGGTCACCCTCCAAGTGTGACTGAGCGTCCAACCGCTTGGACTGAAGAGATCGAGACCGTGGGTTCAGTATTCGTGCGGGCGAACGAAACAAACTCGGGTTGTCATGCCAATGACGTCGATCTTTTTTCAGCATACCTCCTGCGGCCCCATAAGCGCGGACCCTGTTGCCGGAGACAACGTCCCCTTTCCACGCCACCCGCACACCAACGTTATGCCGTTGGTGGACGATTGATTAACGCCACATCCGCAGGGAAAACTCGTCCGGACGCACCTAACCTACACGATTGACAGGTAGGGTACTAACGTCATAACATTAACGAATTATTGGTCGAAATATAACGTTTTCGAAGATCCCGTGCAATTCCCTGGCTGAGATCGGTCATGTTTCTTCGATGGGTAGGGTTGACGTTGCCCGTTTCTATGGCGGTGGGGCGCGACCATCGCCATTGGGCTTTATCGAGGTCGAAGAGGGTGATTCTGGGGCGGAAGCGGAGCGGGTGAGACGTTCGGAGACCGGGGCATGAAAAAGCACGTCCTCAATAATGCCAGACTTTGGATCGGTGATGGTCGTGCGTTCGATGGCCACGTCGTGATCGAGAATCGGCGCATTGCCGCGGTGGAGCCGGGGCCCTATCGAGGCGATTGGCCCGTCACCGATTTGGAAGGTGCGCCCCTGTCTCCTGGCATGATCGATTTGATGGTGGTCGGCGCGCTGGGCCATAGTATCTTACGTGATGATCCACTTGACTTGGCACGCGATTACCTGCGTCTCGGCGTTACCAGCTGCCAGTTGACTATCGGCACGTTACCTTGGGACGCGATGCGTCACGTGGCGGATCATACCCAAAAGGCCATGGGGTACAACGAAAGGGATGCAGCACGTGTGTTGGGCTTGTATTTGGAGGGGCCTTTCCAACACCCCGACTTCACCGGCGCGAGTATGCGCGAGCATGCGTTGCCGCCGACGGCTGAGAATGTGCAGCGCGTTCTCGATGAACTTGGCCCTGCCGTCACGATGGTCAACGTCTCGCCGAAGACCGAGGGTGATGCCGAAGCGGTACGCCGTTTTTGTGAAGCCGGTAAAGTCGTTTCCATGGCGCATTCGGATGGGTCGGCCGAGCGTGTTTTCCGTTGCGTGGAGGCTGGCACGTCGGTCCTCGGGCATGCGTGGGACAACAACTTCGGCCTGCTCGGCGGCGAAACAAAGCTGCAACAGCCCACGCTCGAGCATGTTGCCCTGACGGATGACCGGGTCCGTTTTATTCACGTGATTTGCGACGGCATACACGTTGATCCGGTCATCGTAAGGCTTATACTGCGGTGTCGGGGTGTGGAGGCGATTTGCTTGGTGACGGATTCGGTGAACCGAGCCGGCTGCCCGGATGGCCCGTACCACCATGATGACGGTCGACTTTTCATCAAGAAAGGCGGCATTGGATACACGGATGCGGGTTGGGTGTGCGGCAGTGCACTCTTGCTGCCGGATCACTTGCGGAATTTCGTGAAGTTTACGGGCACCCCGCCCGAGCAGGCGATTTGTACGGTGACAAGTAACCCCGCAAGGTCACTAGGCCTGTTGGATACGATAGGAATGATTACCCCCGACCAAACAGCGGATCTTGTCGCATGGGATAACCACTTGCGCGTTCGTCGTGTATGGCGGGCGGGTCAAGAAGTCAACAGCATCTCGGATTATGCAGAGGTGAATCTGTGAGCGCAAAAGAACGATTTGATCTGACGGGTAAGACGGCTCTCGTAACCGGCGGAAGTCGCGGTATTGGTCGCGGTATCGCGATCGGCTTGGCTGAACATGGCGCGGATGTCGCGATTGTGTATCGGTCGGCAGAAACCGAAGCGGGCCAGGTTGTCGAGACCATCGGCAAACTTGGGCGAAAAGCGTGGTCCTATCGGCAAGACCTTGCCGCTACGGAAAAGATCGCGTCGCTGGTGGATCGCGTGTGGAGCGACTGTGGCCGGATCGACATCCTCGTCAATAATGCGGGCCTTGGCTACCAAGAGCGATTCGATGCGATCACGCTCGAGCATTGGCGTCGCGTCATGGCGGTCAATACGGAAGCTGTTTTCTTCCTGGCGCAACAAGTTGCCGTTCGCATGATCGACGGAGGCGTGAAGGGACGCATCATTAACATTTCCTCGAAAAACGCTTTCGTCGCAGAAGCAGGGCTGGCGCACTACAACGCTTCAAAGGGAGCCATGGAGCTTCTGACGCAAACACTAGCGATTGAATTGGGCGAATTTGGGATCACGGTCAACACGCTTGGGCCCGGGGTAATCGAGACGGAGTTGGACGAAGCGTTTGACTTCGATCCGAAGTTTCTCGACTACTATCGTGAACATATCCCGCTCGAACATCGCTTTGGGAACGTAGAAGACTGCGTCGGAGCAGCAGTCTTTCTCGCCTCTCGAGCCGGCGCCTACATCACCGGCCAACACCTCATCATCGACGGCGGCGTACTTTGCGAGCAAGTACCAAGACTCGCATTCATGCCGCCAAGGAAGAAATCCTGATTAAAGCCATTCAGGCTTGGCACGGTCACTATTCAATTTGGCGTAGGGCCGCAAAAATACTCCTAATCGTTTCATCAATTTCACTGAGAGCTTTGCGTGACGCCTTTGTATCAAACCCGGGGTTTTGCTTTGCTGCTTCAGCAATTGATTCGCGCTTTTCTTCCGACCATCGTAGGCGCTTTTTGAGGTCGCGTCGCCGATACCACCTGGATAGTGCCGGCCAAGCGGCATAGGGAGGTGCTGTGATAAGCACGACGATGACCACGACGAATTCAAGATTGTTAATACGTTCAGGGTTCGGCTGGAGACCGTGATACCAATACGGCACGGGCCAGGCCCATCTCTGAGCGAGCCATCCATAGAAGCCCCATCGCCCCATAACCCATGTTGCTGAAACCGCCCATGCGATCGAGGGGTATTCCTTGAGGATCCGAACGATCCATTCGATCGCAGAGAAAAAAAGCGTCAAGTTGCTTTTCTCTGGTGAAGGCGTCGGCTCCTTTTCTATTTGATTGTTGTTCATTTCACTTTACCCTACTGCGCAGAACGTTGCCCCTAACAGCAGCAGCAAGTTGCCACTACCGAGACACGCTATGCTCATTTCTCAGTTGGATGCATCAGGACAGCGATGCTACCGAGTATGGCCGAAGCAATCCCGAGTAGATTGGCCCAGAAGGACGACATGCCCATACTCAACGAAATGATAAGTACCATCAGCACGAAAGCCAGTATGCCGAACGCATTCTTGACCAATGGCCTCGGCGTCGAGGGTATTTGTATGATGGAATGCCGTTGGCTGATGATGGTTTCTCTTTCTTCGGCCCATGGGGCTATTTCGATTGTGGACGGTAGACTCTTTCTCTTGCCCCGTCTTCCAGTCCCTCGTTGAGGGCAAGCGTATACAAAGTTGGGATTATTGGCTAGGAGTGAGGGGGAAGGTACGTCCACGCTTGGAACGGCGATGAATTTGACATTGCATGATTCGGGAGCAATGAGTTGGTCTCTTTCGATCGCCTGATACGCGTCCTTAAACCATGCTGGGAAAACGATATTCTTCAGCGTGATCGGCGCCAGGATATCTGCGGAGGCGAACGGGTTGAAACCCGTAAAGTCCATGTTCGTGAAAGAGCCCCCTTGGACGTGACCGAATGCACTCTGTTCGGAGCCACTGAAGTTGCAATCGTCCATCTCGACGTTCCAAAGGAGAGCGCCGCTCAGCTCGCAATCGATAAAGGAGACCCCCCTAAACTTGCAACTCGCCAACATCCGATCGCGCACATCGTGAGTCTTCGCGTAATCGCGATTTCCCCAATGACTGTTCTTTAATGTGCAATCAATGAACGCCACATCGTCAATGCGCGGCAAACCAAAATCGGCATTTTCAAGAACACAGTTTTCAAATCGCGCGCCCGTGAGGACCGTATTCCCCACAAATCGACAAAACTCGAGAATACACCATTGGAAGCACGTGCTGGTACACTCCGCCCCGTCAAAAACAAAATCGGGCGGGAAACGGAGTCGGCTCTCCTCGCTGCCGCCAATTCTCGCCTCAGCCAAACTGACTTTGTTTAAGCTACCTGATTGTCGAATATAGGCCGCGATTGCATCGCGCCACTGTTCCTCTCCAATCTGGATCCGATCGAGATGTTTGAAACAGTACTGATTCGTCTTATCAGATGGGAGAAGCGACGGGGGAACAAACACGGCTTTCGTTCCGCACACGCCATGTTCATCTTGTTGTGTTACCGGGCAATACATCAGGCTCAAACCATCGGGACCGAAACCCTGTCGTTTCCGCTCTTCTTTTTGCACTACTCATCCTCCGCCTCACGCTGTGTTTATCGGTCACACAGTGTCTTCGCGTGAGGCTACCTTCGCGAAACAGGTCCCGTACGATGCTTGTCCACGCAAGCAAACACCTTGCTAACTAGTTGCTGTTGCCTGGGTCTTTCGGGCCCGTTGGAAGGTCCAGGAAAGCCTGAAAAATGGGGGAAGATTCAGCATCGTAAAAAACCGGGGGGTCTCGATTCGCGTACTTAACGGTAGG
>Ga0180433_10008675_pt1 | contig 12601 bp, 12 predicted proteins | sample SS_ome_8_FD_132980 | JGI IMG/M metagenome (GOLD analysis project Ga0180433, IMG submission 132980) | Hypersaline lake sediment archaeal communities from the Salton Sea, California, USA - SS_1_D_1 metaG | ecosystem: Environmental > Aquatic > Non-marine Saline and Alkaline > Hypersaline >... | reverse complement strand
TGGAGGCGGAGTTTTTCAGCGATACGCAAAGCATTGCGGTAACAGTCAGCAAGAAGAACTTCAGCTGGTTCGTCCCGTCCGTAGACCGGACCCAGGCAGTGGATGACATACCGGTTGGGCAGCCCGTGCGCGCCGGTAACCACCGCTTGTCCGGGACGAATGGGCGCGAGGGGCCGGCATTCTTTCTCCAATCCCGGTCCCGCTGCGCTGTGTATTGCTCCAGCCACCCCCCCTCCGATTCGCAGCTGGGCATTGGCTGCATTCACCACCACATCCATTGCGGGCTGATTAGCTATATTCCCACAAACACATTCGATGGAGATGCCCTTGATCTTCTTTACAGTCATAAAAAGCTTTTCCTCAACTGAACGGCTGTTGATGGATAATCCAGATTACTGCCCCCAACCATTTTGGGTAATCCGCTGCAACCCTCAGTTTTGCCCTGGGGTATCGTTTGTCCATTCCATGCAGCTGAAGACTTTTGTGAAGTGTATTTTTTATACCATCTAAAATCACCGTTCCTCTGCATCTTTATCCCACAAAATAACTGGCAGCCAACGTGATGAGGCATTGTCCGCTGTAATAAAATACCAGGTTGACACGGTGGTATCTGCAGGGCTTCCAAAACCTGTTTGCCGCAAGGACCATGTCGGAGAAGTAAAACAAAAGCGCGCCCAAGGCGATCATCAAGGCTTGCTGAGCATTAAAAACAGGACTCATGAATGCCGAAAACGCCCGGCTTACCATAAAGGAAATGATCATGATATATGCGATCACTGGATATTTCAACGTGCCAAGGCCAGGATGGATCAGTCTGTAGAAACCCACACCCAAAACTGCCAAAAGCACTGCCGGAAGGACATCCCGGGAAGAAAATTGTCCTAGAATCAAAAAAACTACTGAATAAGCGACATGAGCCACGACGAATAGTCCCAATCCCGTAATGAAGGCCCTCCGCTTCTCCTGAAACATCAAAAAGATATCACCTCCCAGCGAAAAGAACAACCCCGCCAAGATGCCCGTGGTGTAAGTCAAGTTCTGATGGATTTCCAGGAATGACGCAAAAGCCATGGCGATCACCATCAACGTGGCAAGCGGCTTAAAAATGTAGACCTGCCGTCGCCGCTTTAGGTGTTCAGCCCGGATTAAAAAGAACACAAAAACGGCTAGCACAGGGACTAAAAAAATCGCTGCTTTCATGTGATCTGCTCTATTGCCGATGATACCCCAAACGAAAGAACTTGCCAAGATTGGCTGACCTGTTCATATGTCAGGACATGATATGCAGCTTAACCCGCGCCCAGATATCTTCTATGGCCCGCGTGACAGATGATTGTGTGAATTCAACCACGGAGAGTCCCTCCATCTGAGCATCCGTTATTTCTTTGTCGTAAGGTATCTTCCCAATGAATTCGGCATTGGAATCCTCAGCTAATGCTTTTATCCTATCAGTCATTTCCATGTTCAAATCATACTTGTTCACCACAATCCCAGAGGAAATGCCAAAATGTGCGGTGACATTCAAAATGCGACCCAAATCATGGACGCCCGACACAGTGGGTTCTGTGACAATAAGAGCATAGGTCGAACCCGTCAGTGTAGCAATCACAGGACATCCTGTTCCAGGAGATCCATCTATGATAGCCTCTTTCGCATTTGCCTCTTGAGCCAGCTGGTTTTGTTTATTTCTGACCAAAGTCACCAGCCTTCCCGAATTTTCCTCCGCTATGCCCAATTTGGCATGGCTCATGGGACCATACCTTGTATCGGAAATATACCATTCTCCGTTTATCGAATCTTCGATCTTCACAGCCTCATCTTCGCATACAAGATGACAAACCCCGCATCCTTCACAAGACAATTGATCGATAAAAAAGAGGGTTTTGCCTGCCGATATTTCTTCTTCGATCGCCGAAAAACGACATTCCCGTTTGCATTTGCCACAAGACGTGCATTTTTCCTGATCGATTTCAGCAACCACACCGCCGCAAAAATCACCTCGTTGCTTGACCTGAGGCCTTAAAATGAGATGCAGGTCCGCTGCATCGACATCACAGTCAGAAATAACCGTGCGCTTTGCTAGAGCAGCAAAAGAAGAAACGATAGACGTTTTACCTGTCCCCCCCTTCCCGCTTATCACCACCAGTTCTTTAGGTTTTTCCGCTGCATGCGTTTCAATTTGTTGAGCCTTTTCCTTTTTCGGCTGATCCTCATTCGCTACCCGTTTTTCCGGTTTCCTAACGGGCTTTTTTTCCTTGCTTTCCATCAATATCCTTTTGGCGATTTTTTCAAAAACCTCCCTGTACTGGAGGAGCTTATCCACAACCAAATCTCCTCTGGAATAGACTTCAGCTATCCTGCGGTCATCGGGAATCTCTCCCACCACGTCCAATCTTTCATTTTTCAAATATTCCCTGAGGTCATCATTCTTGTATTCAGCCCTATTCACCACCACCACGGGTTCTTGCCCCACTTCCCGGGACATATCCACCGCTAGTTTTAAATCGTTGATGCCAAACGGAGTAGGGTCTGTCACAAGAACACATAAATCCACATCTTTAACCGTCTCCACAACAGGGCAGGCCGTCCCTGGTGAGGAATCGAGGATATTGACTCCTTCGCCTATTTTTTCTTTTACCTTTTTGATCAATCGGGGAGACATCCCTCCTTCTGCGGTCTCGAGAAGGGCATAATGGAATGCGATGGGACCACTTTTACCGTGTTTCAAAACGCCAATTTTTCTTTCTTCTTCGATGATCGCATCGGTGGGGCAAACCACCTGGCATGCTCCGCAAACATGACACAATTCCTTAAAAAACAAAACTTTTCCCTTTACGGCTGCAATAGCGTTGTAATGACAGGCTTCAGAGCACTCACCACAGTCGATGCATTTGTCCTCATCGACTCCCACGGGCGATAAAATCATCACATCTTCTTCCTCATCGATACGGGGATGAAGAAAAAGATGACCGTTTGGCGCTTCCACATCGCAGTCAAGATACCGGACTTTCTTCCCCTTCTCTGCAAGAATGGCTGCGATGTTGGTAGCAACAAACGTCTTCCCGGTCCCGCCCTTGCCGCTTGAAATAGCTATTTTAGTGGACATAAATCTCCTTTCTTTGTTCGTTTGAATTTTATTCAATCCTGATATGGCTTAAGCTTTTCTTCCAAGGCAGGCTGAGGCATGGCACCGACGATAGAGTCGACATTCTGTCCGTTTTTGAATACCAGCAAAGTAGGAATAGACATGATTCTGAAGCGCTCGGCAATTTCCCTGTTCTGGTCTATATCCAATTTCGCAAAAGCTATTTTTCCGGTGTATTTTTTAGCCAAATCCTCGATGATGGGATGAACCATTTGGCAAGGTGCACACCATTCAGCCCAGCAGTCGATGACGATAAAAGGATATTTTTGAAGCGCTTCTTCAAAGTTATCGGTAGTTAGAACAACCGGATAATCGGGTTTATCCGCCAGCGTTTTTTTCCTTTTTTCCTCTTCTTCTAATTGAGCTAGAATAGAATCCTTATCGGAACTGCCGTAAAGAACAACCTGATAGAGCAGCTTTTCTTTTGAAATTTGTCCGGAGAGAAAAGATTTGAGATTATCATTGATCACAACCAGAGGCAAAGCGGGTATCTCGGAAATTTTTCTTTTTTTTATGGCCTCCTCTACTTCGACAGCCCGACTCATGATCATACCTGGCCTTTCGACGGCCATTCGATGGCTCAATAGAACGGCCTGGCTGGATGCAGGAGAATCCAAAGAAAAGTATGTTTCAATTCGGATTTTTTTATCGATGTGTTTTAATTTATCCCTCAGCGGTTGATCGAGACCGCTTTTCTTTTGAGAGACGATGGGTATCGTCTCGATCAATGAGCCTGCTGCTTGACCGGCTGGAACTCCCCAGTACTGAATGGAATAATCGCTGTCTTTACCGATGACAATGGTGGGCGAAAAGGACAAATCCAATTCTTTCGCACTATCATCTCCGAGATTAAAATATTCTGCCTTGATTTTGCTGCTTATTTGAGAGAGTTCTTTGACGAATTCTTTACTGAACCGGGCATGCTCGGGGTCTTCATCGCTGGTTATGATGTCTCGAGTGAAAACCTTTATATCCACATCTTCTGCCAGTTCCTCCTTGTATTTTCTCTCTAAAAGCACTTTCGTGTTTGGATCGATTAACATTTTCTCTATTCTCCTTTCATTTTTATCCCCGCTTTAGCAAGAAGCGCATGGGATGATATGGTGTTGAAATCAAGGCCTAGCTCATCCTTCGGATCCCCACCCATTGCCAAACCGAGCAGTTGAGGATAAAGAAGAATGGGAAGATGGTATCCTTTTGTGAACCGCTCGTTTATCACCCTTTGGAGACCGCTATACATGAGATAACAAGTCTGGCACTGAACAACCAGACAATCTGCTTTTCGGGAAATCACATTATCGAGCTTTTTCTTCACCAGATAAAACGCCGTTTCCTCGGAAACTGGATAACTTTTTCCCCCACAGCACAAATGGAGGCTCTCGTAAGGGACGGGCCTGGCTCCTGCTGCAGAGACAAGCTGATGCAGGCTTTTGGGATTGTCCGGATCATCCAGTCCACCAAGTGCAGATTCGGGCTTCAGATAGTGACAGCCGTAATGGGGAGCGACTCGTAGAGGCGATAGGTCGATTCTAATCTTTGCTTTTATTTTCGCTATTCCAATATCTTCATACAGGACTCTGGAGATATGTTTAACTCCCGTTTCACCCTTGTATTCCAATCCCACTGTTTTCAATTTTTTATTGATTTTATCCCTCGTTTCCTGATCCTTCAATCTCTCGACAGACTCGGCCAATTGCCCTGCACATGCAGCACAAAGAGTGAGTACATCTGAACCGCATTCTTCAGCGTAAGCCAAGTTCATAGCGGCCAGCAATAAACCGGCCTCCTGGCTTAAATGGACTTGATTGAACCCACAACAGACAAAATCTTCCATATCGACAAGCTTGATCCCCAGCTCTTTGCACACCCATCGAGAGGCGAGTTCGTACTGAAGCACTTGGGTGGGCGTTGTACAGCCTAAAAATAACGCGTAATCTTTCATCCTAGGACTCTATTCGCGATTTGATCTTATCAATGCTGGTTAGTTTGATTAATCTTTTCGCCTTTGTGCCATCAGCTTTTATTTCGCGAAGGCCTAGAGCTTGCCTTCTTTTTTCCCATTTTCCCCTTTTGGGGAATATCATTCCTGTCTGCATGATCTGTTGTGTCTGTTCTACCCATGGGGCAGGAGAATATCCTTCTTTAGCGGCCATATTCTTCAATACAGTCAAGATGTTGAAAAATTTGACATTCTGGGGACACCGGTGTTCGCAGTTATGGCATGTCACACAATACCATATAAAGGGACTGCTCAAAACTTCCTTCCTCAATCCCAGTTTGATCATCTTAGCCAATTTTAAAGGGCTGTACTCTGAAAATATTTCATGAACAGGGCATCCAGCAGTACAGGTTCCGCAAGAGAAACAAGCATTCAATCCTTTCGCTTCCTTATGTCTCATAACTTCAGTTTTAAAACCCGGGCCCAATTCGGACAGTGGAATGGATGGCCTGTCACTCGCCTTGTGTTTCATCCTGTTTTATCCCTCTCCCTCGAGTTCCTCCATGATCGCTTTTTCCAATTCTTCTTTCCGAGGAACCCCCATAAATCTGAGGATCCCGTTAACAGCTAACGCGGGGACCGACATTATGCCATACTGGGCTGCTCTGGTCGTGTCCTCTGTGATGTCCACTTCTTCGACTATCAGTTTATCTCCCAGCTTGGCGGATAATTCTTCCAGCATTTGCTTGACCGCAGGGCAGCCAACACATCCTGGAGACATAAACTCTTCCACATATACCTCTCCCATAGCCTAAGAACCTCCTTGATTTTGTCCACTTGCCTGTACCAAGAACGCGGGAAGTTTTATCTTAGCACCCCGCAGTTCACCATCGGCAAAAGAGGCGGCTGCCTTGGCTTGGATGATGGAGTCGGGAATATCCTTTGGGCCTTGGGCAGCACCGCATATATAAATTCCCCGCACATTTGTCTCCACCGGGCGGAGCTTGGGATGCAGTTCTTTAAAAAAACCTGCTTCATCGCGTTTGATATTCAGTACCTGTGAAAGCTGCTCGGTGCCTTTCGATGGGACCATGGCGCAGGACAAAACCACTAATCCTGCGTCGATTTTCAGGAGAAGACCTATATCGGGATCTTCCACCTCCAGAAAAAGGTTCTTCGTATTTGGATTTTCTTTAATCTCGCTAGGTCTTCCACGGATAAAATGAATACCCAGTTCCCTCGTTTTTCTGTAATATTCTTCAAAGCCCTTTCCTGTGGTCCTCATATCGATATACAAAATATAAATTTCAGCATCGGGCAAGATCATTTCTCTGATCATTTGGGCATGTTTCAAGGCATACATGCAGCAGATATTGGAACAATAATCGTTGGCTTTTTTATCGCGGGAACCCACACATTGAATCATCGCTATGCTGTTTGGCTCTTTTCCATCGCTCGGTCTTAGAAGCTTTCCCGCTGTGGGTCCATCGATGTCAAGAAGTCTGGCCAATTGGAATTGAGTGATAACATTGCCGTACCGGCCGTATCCATATTCACTTTTAGGGGATGGATTATATTCATCAAAACCAGTGGCAACCACAATGGCACCAGCCTTTACATCGATCGTTCGGGACTCCTGGTCAAAATCAATAGCGTCCGAAGGACATTCTTTTTCGCATAACCGGCAGACACTTTTTCTGAAATACAGGCAGTTTTGGGCATCGATAACAGGTTTTTTAGGAATAGCTTGATCATAGGGAAAATAAATAGCTTTTCTTTCTCCCATGCCGGCTGCGTAGACATCATCAACCACTCGAAAAGGACAGGCATTAACACACTCCCCACAGCCGGTGCATTTTTCAGCATCGATATACCTGGGAGTCTGGACAACTTCGATGTCAAAGTTCCCGATATGACCTTTCACACTCTTCACTTCTGAGCTGGTCAACAAATTTATTCGAGGGTGGATATTGGCGTATGCTGTTTTGGGAGCCAATATGCATGGCGCACAATCGTTTGTCGGAAAAACCTTGTAAAGCAGCGCCATCTTTCCCCCTATAGTGGGCAGCTTTTCCACGATGTGAACCTCATAGCTTCTATCTGCCAAATCCAAACCCGCTTCCAGACCAGCAACACCTCCTCCTATAACCAAAACAGATTTTGTGGCCCGGACTTCAACCATAGGAATCAATCTTTTCAGGCTCATCCTTTTGACAGCTAAAGCGATCAGTTTCCTGGACTTTTCCAGCGCTTCTTCCGGGGAGACTTTGTGAGGGCTTCCGTGCATGGTCCACTTTCTGATGTCGATCAAGTCCACAAACTGTATTTCTAGTCCTGTTTTTTCTCCACATCGCTGAAAAGTCATTAAATGCAACGACGGATCGCATGCTGCCACGATCACCCTATCCAGTTTGTTGTCCCGGATAGCTTCCTGAATGGCGACCTGACCATCTTCGGAACAGCTGAATTTGTTATCTCCGACGTATGCTACGCCCTCTATACGCTTTGTGCTCTCAACCAGAGCTTCGATATCCAAGCCCCCTGCTATGTTTTTGCCGCAATGGCATACGAAGACTCCGATCTTCGCCTTATTTTTAGTTTTCATTTCGTTTCAGACAATCGTAAAAAATTTTATCCTATTGATGTCCTTTGTTGATATGCTGCACTACGTCCAAAGTGGCCACCGCTGCTTGTGCTGTCGCCGTAACGATCAGCTTTGTTGGCGAAGCGACCACATCACCAACCGCATAGACATTATCGATGTTTGTCCTTCCTTTTTCATCGACAAGAATATAACCATCCCTGTCGGTTTCTACCCCGGATTCTTTTGCTATCTGGCTGTTGGGAATACCTTCCAATTGGACAAATACACCATCTGCTTCCATTTCCTTAGATTCTCCAGAGGACTTATCCATCAAAACCACGCTGTTCACTTTGACATCTCCTCTGATTTCTTTAACTTCCGTATCCCCTAAAAATTCAACTTTTTGTTTTTCAAGATCTTCCAACAGAATCTTCTCTGCACATAATTCCTTTTTCCCGCAAACCAATCTCACTTGAGATGCCATACGAGAAAGAAAAATGGCCACTTCTGCAGCCCGTCTTTCTTCTCCGATGACGACGACATTTTTATCTTTAAAAAAGAACCCATCGCATACTGCACAGTGGCTGATACCTTTTCCGTGGAAACGATCTTCACCAGGCACATCAAGCATTCTTGGGTATCTTCCCGAGGCAATGATGACGGCATTGGCTGAAAAGCCAGATTTTTCTGTTCTAACGATGTGCTTTTCCCCTTCATGCTCCAAGCCCATCACTCTTTCGAACTGACGGATCTCTGCACCCGCTTTTTGACACTGACCGACCATCTTATCCACCATATCTTTTCCACTGATACCTTCCGTGTAACCGGGGTAGTTCTCTAACACAGGAATTTCAGCCGCATATCCTCCTGCCACTTTCTCTTCAAAAATGATGATGTCAAAACCATATAAAGCCATATAGTAACCAGCCGTTAGCCCAGCCGGGCCTGCACCTACTACGATAATGTCACGATTCTGCATCCCTGCCTCCTTTTCCTTAATTTCTTACCTTCTGTCTTTCCATATAAGGAAATTTTGTTCTCGGCGCCAGACGAATAAAAGATGTCTTGAATGCCATGTCTATTCTGAAGGGATTTTGCATGTGGGACAGACCCCATCCATACATGCGGAACTGCCAGCGGTCGAAGATGCGAACACAGAAAATTGCTTGATGGGCTTCGAAGCGCCACATTTTGGACAATTCACTCCTTCGTTGGTGGCGCCCAATTTTTGGAGCAGTTCAAATTTTGTAGCACACTTTTGGCATTTGTACTCATAAATCGGCATTTCTAACCTCCTTGGAACCTTTCTTTTTGCTGCATTTTTTGCCCAAATACAAATCTCCTCATCCACAGCGGAGTTTCGCTATCAGATTTATTCTTTTCATGCTTATAAATGGGCCCTTCTCATTTGCGTCTTTGATTTGCCGGGTGCTGAAGGAACGAATAAAAGAGGGAAAACGATATCACTCAAACAGCAGGGAAGCCAAACAGCCAGGAATAAAAAGACAAAGATGGTTATCACTGTGAGCAGATTTATTGTCTGGCCGACAGCCATGATAACATGAAACAATGAAGCCCAAGTGCTGATCAATACATGGCCGGAATGGGGGAATTTGGACATCGGTCTCAAAAGGGCAATGGAGATACCCAAGAATGCTGCGGGATTTGTCAGCCACGGCTTTTCGATAAAACCCAAATGAATCCCTTTATTAGGCAGGTCGAGCATGAGTTCCCCAAGATAGGGTATGATGGAATCACTCAATGTCGCTATTCCTATTGAGCCAACAAAGCCGATCAGAATACCCCCTATCAGATTGAATTTTTTTGAATGCAGCTTGTACAAAGCTGTGGTCACTATGGCGCTCAAAACGATGTGTGTGGGATGCAAGATGTAAAAGATAACGGATGAAAATTCGGATACTCTGGATAGTGATTCCGTCAGTACGATAAGGGTCAGTATGGCAATACCCGTGACTGCTCCGAATGCGGTGAAAGGAGCATGGCTTCTCAATTCCATGAATATTTGCTTGAACATTTCACCTCTCCAGTGAATGATCTAGGCCGCCTTCGCTGTTTCATAACCGTCTTTTATGGCATCCTGGGCATTCCCGATATTTTTTGCGTCTCCGATGACATGAACAGGCACTTTCCCGGCCAATCGTGCTTCCAGGGGGTTATAACTGTTCATGCTCGTGGAGACCACGATGATATCGACATCATCAAATTGCATTTTTTCGCCCTTTCTTTCAGCATAAACCGTATTCCCGTCTATTTTTTTGATATGCGTAAAATCGCTGAAAACGGTCCCCTTTTCTTTCATCATTTTGAGGGAAAGCGTCTTGGCGATCATTTCCATATCCTCTCCAAAATCAGTTGTCCGTTTAACGATAATGACCTTGTTGTTCCTAGGAATAAGGGCCGTTGCGATGTCCACACCGATAAGCCCGCCCCCGATAATCAATACTTTTTTATCTTCAGGTAAATTTTCTTCCAACAGAATATCGGCCCAATAAAATTTTTCCAATCCGGGGATATTGGGAACGGCGGGTTTGGAGCCGGTCGCCAGGATAACGCCATCATATTTGGAAACAAGGTCTGCTTCGGTGGCTTCTTTAAAGATAATATTCACTTCATGATTTTTCAACTCCTCCGTAAAATAGGGAACGAGTTTGTCCATTGATCTTTTATGGGGAGTCAGCGGAGCCAAATTGAATTGTCCGCCTAGGGTATCTTTTTCAAACAGGTCGACTTCATGTCCTTTTTTCCTCAAATCTAATGCCGCTTGCATCCCTGCTAAACCTCCTCCCACCACGGCGAATTTTTTTAGCTTTTTTGCAGGCTTCAACGCCTCTGTTTCTTTTCCCACTTCAGGATTCACAAGACATTGAAGACCCTGTCCTGATTTTACTCCTCCCAAACACCCTTCAACACACGCCAAGCAATGCCTTACAGGACCTTCCACTTCACCTAAATACTTGCCGACAAAATCCGGGTCTGCTACCATAGCTCTTCCAATAGCCAGGTATTCTGCTGAATATTCCTTTATCAACTTATCGATATCCTCGCGTCTGTTTATCTGTCCCACAAATATGACTGGAATATTTATCTCTTTTTTGACTCTGCCCGCCATTTCCCAGGTTTTTCCTTTGGGAACGAACATATGCTGAAAAAACCAAGGGGGCGAAGAACAAACAGTACCGGCAGAAACATGAACGGCTTCCACTCCTTCTCTCTCAAGAATCTTAGCAAGTTGTATCATTTCAGGCAATTTTATGCCATCGGAAATCATCTCATCGCCGCTTATTCTGACTATGACCGGCAAATTCACAGATCCCATGACAGCTTGCAGTACTTCCAATGGGAACCTTTTTCTGTTTTCAAAACTCCCCCCATACTCATCCGCTCTATCGTTGACAAAAGGTGATAAGAACTGGGCGAGGAGATAACCATGCCCGAACTGCAGCTCTAGGATATCGAATCCCGCTTTCTCGGCCCTCACACTTCCTTTCACAAATTGATCGACGACTTTTTTCATATCCTCAGTATCCATTTTATGTGGAACTGCTCCTCCCTTCTCACAGGGCCTATGAGTCGACGATAAGAAATAATTGCCCACTATTTTAGGATTGGCCATTCTGCCCGGATGATTGAGGTGGGCTACACTCTTTGTGCCTGAATTATGCAGCAAATCCACCAATTTCTTCAATCCGTCCAATTTGTTGTCATGGTCGATCCCCAACTGAGTCGGCAGTTCCCTGAGGCCTTTATCCAGATAAAAGGGCTCGGGAATAACGGCACCGAGATAGGGAATTCGTTTTTTATAAAAAGCGAGATGCCTTTCGGTGATGACGCCATCTCCGTTGCTGTAACCTGTTTTGATAGGGGCAAAAATAAACTGGTTTTTTAATCCTAACATATTTTTCTCCCTTTTGGTGTTTTCATCGATCAATTCTTTTAAAATTCAGAATATATCCTTGATTGTAATAATCATCATGGATAAGCCTTTTGTAAAACCTTTTGGTCAAGGAATATCCCGCTTCCTCCACCTCCATTATGACATCTTCCAATTTCATATGTGCAAGTTCCATCAAAGGATAGTCATTTTCAAGATGCTTAGGATAAAGAGAAAAAACACCCTCCTGTCTCAAGACCCTATGAAATTCACGATAAAGCGTTTTTCTGTCTTTCAAATAATGGACAACATCGTAGCACACAATAAAATCAACCAGGCTGTTTGCCAGCGATATTTTTGATTCTCCTCTCAATACCTTGATATTTTCTATTTTCTCATCATGGACTAGGCGCACCAGCCGATGCAACGCCTGTTCATCTTTATCTAGCGCATACACTTTCCCCTTGTCTCCGACAATTTTTGCAGCGGGAATGGCATAATGGCCTTCACCGCAGCCAAAATCGAGCACCGTTTGTCCCTTTTTCAATCCCACATCCTGGAAGAACTCTTTACCATCTTTATCTATCCATTTTCTGACATCGTTTTCCACTTTTTCCTCTTCTTCCTTCATATCCCTCATCGAAAATGGCCTGTATCGCATCTCATTCGCGTTCTATTCAAAATCTCCTCCCTCTATTTCTCCTTCTTTGCCCGCGGTATTTCTTTCGCCTTCCTTTCCAGTTCAGGATCGGTGATGGGGTGGGTTCAAAAAAACGATCCCATGCTTTTTTGAGCTTATTCGTGAAGACCGGTTCTTTTCTGTTCTGACTGGACCTCCGATCCGTGCGCAAAAAAGATGATCGGTCTGGTTGGGATCTCTGCCGAGCTGCTTCATTTCCAGGTATCTGATGGATGGCGTCTGCCGGGCACTGCTCTTTGCACTGCATGCATCCATCGCACCTTTCCTGATCGATGAAAGCCCTATCGCCGACCATGGAAATGGCCTGTACCGGACAGATGGAAACACACAGGGCACATCCT
>Ga0180433_10008674_pt1 | contig 12602 bp, 8 predicted proteins | sample SS_ome_8_FD_132980 | JGI IMG/M metagenome (GOLD analysis project Ga0180433, IMG submission 132980) | Hypersaline lake sediment archaeal communities from the Salton Sea, California, USA - SS_1_D_1 metaG | ecosystem: Environmental > Aquatic > Non-marine Saline and Alkaline > Hypersaline > Sediment... | reverse complement strand
TGTGCTAATAATCCATAGAATATATATTTATTCTACATTTACATTTATTTTGAAGACATAAATTGAGTTTCCGGTACGGATAAACAAAATAATAATGTTAAGGAGGTAACTATTTAAACCATCAAATATATATGCGATCTTTCCCTTTTATTTATCTGATTCTTTTTGTTATTTTATATTTCATTGTTGCACTGGCAGCAATGAAATCAATTAAGAAGGTCATTGCATCAAAGCACTATGGTTTTGTCAGGATAATGATTATGTTTGTGCATTTGGCTGTTATTACTTGTTTTATCTTGTTTTACTTATTTCCCCGCAAGCCTGGATCCGACCCCGGCTACCATATTTATTCATGCTTCAATGCGATTTTGTTTATTATTTTTATTGTCAATATTCCTTTATCTGTTTCATTAATTCTTAATTATATTTTTCAAGACAGAAATAACATTATACCCCGTATGGGATTAATTATTTCGACAGGTATTGGACTTGCAATGATATACGGTACTTTATTCGGAGCAAAAGATATTAATATAAATCATATTGACTTGCATTTCGATGACCTCCCCCGGGAGTTTCACAATTACAAAATTATACAGATATCTGATATTCATTTTGGTAATTCAGGATATTCGGAAAAGATCATCGAAAAAACAAATAAGAAACTTGAAGATATCGACTGTGATCTTTTGTTGTTCACGGGAGATCTGGTAAATAATTTTTCCGGTGAACTAGATGGTTTTGTTAGTGATTTCAGGGAATTCACTGCAGGGAAGCAATGCTATTCTGTATTAGGTAATCATGATTACGGGAATTACACAAAATGGGAGAGTAAAGAAAAAAAGCAGAAAAATTTCAATGAAATATTATCTTATAATAAGCAGTTAGGATTTAATCTTCTGAGAAATGAACATATTGTAATCAAAAAGCAAAAGGATTCGATTTTTTTAATCGGAACAGAAAATTGGGGGCACCCTCCTTTTCCCCGGTATGCCGATCTTGATGCTGCTATGCTTAATATACCCCCGGAAGCTTTTACTATTTTAATGACACATGATCCTGCTCACTGGGAAAGCAAAGTAAAAGATAAAAAGGATATTGATCTTACTCTCTCGGGGCATAGTCACGGATTACAGTGGGGAATTAAACCTGCCGGCATTACTTTCAGTCTTGCATATTTAACGGTATGCCACTGGGGCGGTTTATATTACAATGAAAAAAGGATTCTTTATGTAAATACAGGTCTCGGTACGGTAGGAGTTCCCTGGCGTATTGATATGCCTGCAGAGATCACCATATTTATATTAAAGAGAGGTAAAATCGACGGAAAATAGGAATTGTAACGTAATATTTTTGTTTTCAGGAAGATAAGAAGCGCGAAATCCTGTTTCACAAGGTGCATAGAACCGCAGGAAATTTACATCTGTAGTTATTTCCGCCCCAAATGAGGAAATGTCCTTTTCGAATTCACCTGTTTTTTTCCCTTCACTATAATAATTTCCTTTTAAACGTGTGTAATCGGCAAACAGAGAAGTAACTATTCTGCGCAGGTATAATAATCCGAAAAAATTATAATCGGGATATGCCAAAGGAAATTTGTAATCTGCTCCTACTGTGTTTATACCTGTAGTATTTATTCGTGCCCATCCTCTGGCATATCTTACAACATCACCGAATCCCGGTCCGCTCTTATTATTTTTATGCTGTATGCCTGCATAAATCTTAATTCCGTGGTTTTTCATTATTCCCGGTAAATACAACTGTGACTGCCCTGCCGCCAGATAATTTTTTCTGTTCGATTGATTTAACATGTGTCTGAATGTCCCGTCGATCACCAGACCAAAATCGGGATAAATATCCTGATAGCTTCGTCTTAACAACTGATGAAAATAAAGACGGTATATCAAAGAATGATAACTTCCGCTACGGAATTCCTCTGGAGTTGACGACCGGTGTTTATAATTATTGAAATCATAATGTATTCCCGGTTGTAAAAACCTGTAAAAAGCTCCTTTTGTAAAATCAAAGGGCAATTTAATACCGGCAGTGACAGCAGATTCGCGCCACATAAAACGTTGTTTGGTCGTATCTCTTCTTATTACCCCACCCTGATTATTGACGGTCGATTCTATCAGTGTGTATTCGGAAGCCCTGTTACCAAGACTCAAATTAAGATCAAATACCGGATACCAACCTTTGAATGAATAGTTTGCTAAAAAACGACCGGCATTTTCAGACAGATCCCATTTGTATCCTAATATAGTTTCAGATGTACCATGTATGTTTTGCGACATAAGACTTGCACCGGGAGATATTTCATATTTCACGGCATCAATATAAAGTGGTGCCCAACTATGAAAATTGAAAAGATTTGATATTTTGTTATATTGACTTGAAAGATAATTGCCTGTAGAATTATCTTGTAAAACAGGAATACCTGCTTCCTGTTCTGCCAGCTCTTCAGCTAAAGGATACATTCCTTTATCTACTTCAGATATAGGTATAATTTTATCATGCTCTGCAGTGATTTGAATCAACCGGTAACCATCCGATGTGTAATCACTTAATATAATCCTACTGCCGTCAGGTGATATGGCGGGCGATTCAACTCCAAAGCGTGATTCATAAATTCTTTTTATGGAAAGATTGTTTAAATTGATTTTATATAAACTGTTTTTACCGCTGTATGAACTTATAAAATACAATTGGTTTTCAGCAACTCTGAGTTGTTTTATATCTCCCAGGTCTTTTTCAGTCAATATTTCCGTATTTTCCGAATTTAAATCAACTCTTGCAATCCGCTTGCCATGACCGGTGAGAAGTACGACCGCAAGTGAGTCATTATTAAGCCATTGAGGCGACAAAAAATAGTTGTTGTCAGGCGTTTGGAAGCGACTGATCAGATTACCTTCCGGGATACTATAGACCGACAAATAGTAATTGTTGGAAAAGTCGGTTTCAACTGTAACAACAGCACTGCCATCGGGAGAAATTGCGGGACCGAAACATTTAAACTCAGGATCGATCTCGATTTTTCTTTTTGTTTTTGTATTCAGCATTCGCAGAAGTGATTTACCACTGTGCTCCCAGCGTGGATCGGGGATTTGCTCTGACCAGATGATCCAATCATTATGGAATCCGGCCGACTCATTAAATATGTAACCGGGAACAAAAATCCTGTTTTCAGAGCCATCTCCTTTTATTGTAACAAATGATGGAATTTCCTTATAGGATGTTTTTAAGGAAATTATGACTGAATCATTTAGCCAGTGATTATATTCATATTCTGTATATGTATTCGAAGCCGGTGAGATTATTTTATAAGGACAAGGATCAAATTCTTTATCCGTTTTTGTCCATACATTTTCCAGACTGTCAAATACCGACCTATAAAGCCGGACTTTGCTGAAACCCGTCCTGTCTTTTAATACCTTATTTAACGGATTAAGGGACAGAGGTTTTTTTCCTGTAAAGGTTAACACATCATCCCATAATTCCGTACCATATCTGGCACGGGTAGTTCCGACAAGATAATAACCCAGTTTATAATGGTTCGGTACAAAGTCGCGGTAAGATCCCAAATAGGCTTTATCATACGAAAAAGCACCTTTCTCCACCAATTGTGCCCGGTGTTCCATTAAAAAAGAAGGAAATCGTCCGCGTCCGTAATTGCTCAGGGCAGTTTCAGTTACAACAGCATCTCCTTCGATGAACCACCATGGAAGATATCCCCCGAAAACCAGTGCGGTTATCTGTTCTCCAAAAATAATTTTCAGCAAACGGGGCATATTACTATTTACCTTGTCGATCTGGACTATATGGCGAAATTCATGCAATGACAATTGTTTCAGCCAGTCCTGCGGATAAATGTCCTGGTGTGGTGTAGTATAAAATTCGGACCGCCGGGGAGCCCATGCCACAAGTCCGTTAGACTTCACCGTTTGGGTATGAAGAATTACGGGCATTTTAGCAGGATTGTGACGCAGGGAGTAACTGCCATATTCATAAACTATTTCAAAATAAGAAGCTAATTTCTGAGCCTGTTTTTCAAAATATACGGGATATATTAACTGAAAATTTTTTGTGTTGATCTGCTGCCATTTAATAGAAGCCGGATCTTGTCCGGTCTGGAAATACTGAGCATGTCCAAAATAAACGGTAACACTGAAAATAATTAACAGAATATATTGCTTCATCATCTTTCAAAAGTAATAATTCCGTATTATAAAAAAATAAAAATAAATGATAAATAACTGCATTTTCAGGGATTGGCAGGACTTTTCAGCAATTTCTCCGAACCATCCGGATTTTTTGAACAAACACTATGTTTCCCATAGGATCTTTTTGTAAACAATAATTGACTTCAGGATTCACGCACTTCAAGAACCGGAATAGGATTATCGGAATCGTCCTGGTTCATAACCGACTGATAAAGAGTTGCAAAAGCAGAATGTATCCACATGAATGAAATTATAACTCCTACAAAAAAACAGATTAATCCGCCGATTATAATAAAGAAAGAAATAATACCCATCCAGAAGACTTTCCAGCCATGGCCCCGCGTCATCTGCCAGCTTCTTTCAACAGCATGCACCGGTTCCATATTTTTATCCATTACCAGGTAAGGAACAAAAGCTAACCTGCAAAGTGCGATTATACCCGGCACGATTAAAAGGGCAAAACCAACAATTACAAGAGCAGATACTATAAGATTGGCTAATATTATTTTAAGGTATTTATTTTTAAAACCTTCAAAGAGATACTTCAAATCAGTCTCTTCATATCGAATTGCCTTCAGAAAGAGATACTCCAGACCGTAAGAGATAACCGGTATAAAAAGCAGGCTGTAAGCCAGACTGAACATAGCAGCCGGGAAAATCCACATAAGATTAAACCAGTCCGCATCTTCTGTCTTAAGGTTATAACTCATTGGTCCTTTTAGCAAACCACTGATCATTACCGCAAGCAACAATATTAAAAAAGGCTTGTTGAATATAATACTCCACCCATAACTGAAACTTTTTCCGATTGAGGGTTCAAGACTGAAATAATTTTTATTTTCCATATTATTTAAGAAGATTTTTAAGGCCTTCGCCCAGCTTGTTTAATGATTTTTTGATATCTTTCCGGGTAGATTTTTTTATTTCTTCTGCAATTTTTTTCCTGGCCTCTTCCCGATTAACTTTAACTTCAGGATTCTTTACAGGTCCTATGATCTCCACAGCAGCAGGAATATAATCTATATGTTCCTCTCCCGGCAATGCACTCAGGATATTTTGAATATCAGAACCGAATGCTCCTCTCTCAACATTAAAATTCATTTGCAAATCTACTATATTTTGTGTATTTATATTTCCTTTGATAGTAGTTTCCTGTCCTGCTATTCTGGTAACAAACGGTTTCAAATCTATTTGTCCGTTTTTTATTTCCACATTTGCTCTGAAGTCACCCACCTCTACATTATTCAGTTTTTCTTCCCTGAGTAAGCCATTTAACTGATTAAATAAAGGGGATTCAATTATACGGAGGTTTTGAGTCATGATTGATCCGCTTCCGTTTACCGATGAAGCTATCAGGTTAAAACCTTGATTCATTTGTCCGTCGACTTGCAAATCACTGCTGAAGTTACCCTCGCTGTAACCGGCGACTGGCAGCATTTTTTGAATTCCTGTCAAAGTTTGATATGCCTGTGGAATATCAAATTTTTTCATTTCAAGGCCAAAATCAAACAAAGGCTGGTTTGCCGGTGTATTTTGATAAGATCCAGTAAGTACCATTTCTCCGTTAAGCATGTTCATGCTTAGTCCGTTAAGCACCAGTTTACCGTTTCTGGCCGTAATAAGTCCGTTTACATTTGTTATGGGCAGTCGTTCAAAAATCACTTTATCTATTTCCGAATGAAACGTAAAATTAATATCTGCAGGAATATCAAAAACAAGTTTTTCCTTTATTTCTTCTCCATTTTCTTCAACAACTTCCGGCTGTGGCTGAGAGGCCGGAGATTTTTTATCAACCTGTAACCGCAACAATTCATTCAGATTTACAAGGGGTGAGGTCAGTTCCATTGTTCCTGCAAGAACACCATCCTTCAAAATATATTCAAGATAATTATTCAGATTACCTGATAAACGAAGGTCACTCTGCCCCACTTTCATATTAAATCCGGTGAGCTTCACCGCGCTTGGTGTAAACTCAAGATTTCCATTGGGAATAACAATATTCTGAGTCAACCCGGTTGCTTCGTAAATAAAATTTGAAAGAGTTATATTTCCATCCGATTTTATTTTGTTGTATTCCTCATTTTCAATAGAAGAATAATTACCTTCAACAATGACATTAGCATCTATTATGCCTGTAATATTAACGCTATCGAGAGGAAGTGCATCTTTTACATCATTGAAATCAACATTTCCCGTTAATGATCCGTTAAAATACGGATCTGAAACAATATTTTTTAATAAAAGGGTTAAGTCTACCGGACTATTTTTCACTTCGGCATGAGCCTTTCTGACAGATATTTCGGTTAGATCGAGCACCCCCCGAGGTTTCGTAACCGAAACATCGGCTGATATATTTCTGATTTCCTCCGGAAGGTCGGCATAATGAAGGTTGCCTTCTTTTACATCAAGAGCTACATCCACGGAGGGATATTCCTCATCAAAGTACCACCCTTTTATAGCGCCATTTATAACCGCAGTACCGCTGGTTTGAATGTTTTTAAGATATTCTTCGTACTCAGGCGGCACCAAAGCAAGGAAATTGTCGAATCCCGACTCTTTGGTTTTTAGTTGCAGATCGAAAAACATACTGTCTCCGGGTACCTGGATATTACCGGTGACTTCCATAGGGAGGCGGTTTACAAGCAATTCATTTTCTTTAATACCGATATCCATTTTATCGTAATCCATAGCCAGCAAAGAGCTGGTTTCAACAGACAGATCGGAAATATAATTAATTCCGCCGTAAGCAAGGGAAAAACGGTTCGATTTTCCTTCGGCACGCAAAGTAGCTGTTGATCCGTACATTTTACCCGAAATATCAATATTTATCTCTTCTATATTGAGCAACATATCAGTTTCGCGATCGTCATAGACAAATTTTGCATCTGAGACTTCTATTTTATCAAGATTTAGCTTTAGTCCGTTTTCGTCAGATTCCGGTGCGGTTTCACCCGCCGGTACAATATCCCAGTTGACATTCCCTGTTTTACCGGCTATAAGTTTCAGGTGAGGCCGGATAAGTATTATTTCTTCGATGCCGATATTCTCCCTGTTAAATAGCTGACATAAGGAAGTTTTTGTCCTTAATGACTCTACAGATAATAGAGTATCGGTAAGGAATTCCTCTTTACCGGTAACTATTACATCGGTTAATCCGAGTGTTAATTTGGGAAAATTTCGCAGGAGGGATAAATTAAGATCATTAAATTCTACTTTGGCATTTATATTTTTATTGATTGCTATTTTCGTTTTATCAAGCAATGTTTGTCTGAAAAAGAGGGGCGTAACCGCAAGCAAAGCCACTAATATAATTATAATGATTCCTGCAATAATTATTATTTTCTTCATATTTAATTTTTTATAATCATAATCTGAAAATCTAAAATAAAAATCTATTACAGTTCTTCATGACGATTCCACTTTAAATATTTAGCCATAATTTAGTAATTTCCCCGTTCATAACCTAACATTTCCCGTTTTTAATCTTTACTGATAATTCTTCTTAACATTTGCAGGGCAGTCTGGCTTGAAATCACCATATTCCGCATATGATCATCTCCGAATACAAATTTTTGCGCTACTGTACCTTGCGGATCGGCAATTGCAATCCATACCGTTCCGGACTGTAATTCATCTCCTCCCCCGGCAGAATATGAAATCCCTGTTGTAGCCACCGCATAATCAGTTGCCAGAATTTTACGTATACGCCTTGCCATTTCAATAGCTATAGTCTCACTTGCTTCTCCGTGTTCACGGATAAATTCTGGGTTTATTTTCAAAAGATTTTCATTCGTTTTGTCAAGACACAATGTTATTCCTCCTTTATAATATTTCTGTCTTTGTGAATCTGTATTTATAAGATGAGAAAGATATCCACCTGTATAATTCTCTGCCAATGCTAATGTCTTTCCTTTTGTCGTCAGTATATTTCCGACAACTTCCGCCAATGTCTGGTTATCATAGCCGAAGATATAATCAGGAATAAGCAGTTTTAATTTTTCTATTTCCGTTTCCACCTGTTGTTTAAGCATTTGTTTATCCGATCCCGTTGCCGAAAGGCGTATACGCACCGCAAAAACATCAGGCAGGTAAGCCAGTTTTATATTCCCGGGCAGAAATTTTTCCCAGTGCTCCAGTTTTTCGGATAATACCGATTCGGGCAGACCTTGTGTCAATACCGTTTTATGAAATATAGCCCTGCTTATTTTATTTTTCTGAAGACGTGGCAAAACCTCGTTTTCCATTATATGTTTCATCTCAAACGGAACTCCCGGAAGTGCAACGAAAATAACATTATTCTTCTCAAACCATAATCCCGTCGCAGTTCCGACTTTATTAGGAAGTATTGTACATGACTCAGGTACCATGGCCTGACCACGGTTAAACCTGTTCATGTCAATGCCCCGCTTTTCCATAAGCTTTTTGATATTCTGAAATGTAGGTTCATGAAAAACCAGTTTTGTATTGAAATAATTGCACAGAACCGGTTTGGTTATATCATCTATAGTCGGACCCAGACCACCTGTTAAGATAACCAGATCAGCATTCTTCTCTGCCCTTTGGAGAGCTTCTGTGATATCCTCACGGTCATCGTGTACCGATGTTATCTGACGTATTTCAATGCCGTAGAGGTTTAATTTTTCAGCAATCCATGCCGAATTTGTATCTATGATTTGTCCGATTAGAATTTCATCACCGATAGTAATTATTTCAGATGTCATTTTAGTCAAACGACTTTTTTTGTCAGACTTAATCTGATTATTTATAGTCTTTTCTTTTACTGAAAAACATTCTTTAAAAATATTTACATCTGTATAATGGGAATCGGAAATTTCCGTATCTTCTGACAAACAGTGTTCATGCAAAGCATTTGTTGCATGTGGCATAGACAGTATTACAGCGGAAGCAACACAAATTATAAAAATTATCTTTTTCATACGTTTAAAATTTTATAATTCTTCGTAACATTTGTAAAGCGGTTTGACTGGAACGAATAATATTTCGTTCTCTGTTATCGCCAAAAATATATTTTCTGCTTACTGTTTTTTTGGGTCCGGCAACAGCAATCCACACTGTTCCTGTAGGTTTTTCATGGGTACCACCAGTTGGACCAGCAATTCCGGAAGTAGCGATTGCATAATCGCTTCTGAATTTAGTTTGGGCTCCTTCTGCCATCTGACGAACAACAGGTTCACTTACAGCCCCGTATTTTTTCAGAATATCAGCCCCTACGCCCAGCATATCTTGCTTTATTTCATTCGAATAGGCAGTGATTCCCCCTTTATAATATTCCGAACATCCCGGTACTGATGTAATCAGATGCGATATATAACCGCCAGTACAACTTTCAGCTACTGATAGAGTATTTCCTTTTTCAAGCAGAAGCTTTCCGATAATTCCGGCCATCGTATCCTTATCATATCCAAAAATATAATCTGAAATAAGCTCCTTAAGTTTATTTATTTCATTTTCAACCTGTAATTTTAATTTATTAATGTCGGTGCCGTATGCAGAGAGTCGCAGTCTGACTGAATTAGGATCAGGAAGATAAGCAATTTTAATATTTTCAGGGAGAGATGATTCCCATTTTTCAATTTTTTGCGCCAATTTTGATTCAGGCAGTCCCTGAGTCAGCACCGTTTTATGGAGTATTGCTTTATTTTTTCCATACTTTATAAGTCGCGGCAAAATTTCTTTTTCGGTAATTTCTTTCATTTCAAATGGCACTCCCGGCACAGAAATAAAAATTGTATTGTTTTTCTCAAACCACATACCCGGAGCTGTCCCTGTTTCATTGGGTAAAACAATACATGAAGCTGGCAAAAGAGCCTGATCGCGGTTAAGTTTATTCAAAAAAAATTTACGATTTTCAAACCGCGTTTTTATGCGTCTCCATGTAGGTTCATGAAAACTTAAATGAGTATTAAAAAAATCACATAAAGCATTTTTTGTAATATCATCTTTAGTCGGACCCAGTCCCCCGCTTATAATAACCAGATCTGCTCTTTTTTCTGAGTTATTTAATGCTTCTACAATCTGATCGTGGTTGTCATGCACCGAAATGATCCGGTGGACTTCAATTCCGTTTATATTAAGCTGTTCTGCGATCCACGCCGAATTTGTGTCGATAGTCTGGCCGATTAGTATTTCATCGCCAATAGTGATTATTTCAGCTTTCATTTTTTAAAATTTTTAAGATGTTTCAGGCGATATAACAGAGGAGGATGAGAATAGTTAAAAAATACATACGCAGGATGAGGTGTTAAATTGCTGAGATTATTCTGAGAAAGTTTTTTAAGTGCAGAAGCAAGAGATTCAGGCTTGTAATTTTTTGCAGCAAAAGCATCAGCCTGGTATTCATTTTTCCGTGAGAGCATATTCATGAAAATACCCAGTACAAAAGAAACAGGCGTATATAAAATACCGAAAGCTATCAGTCCGATATAAAAATTAGGTTCTTCCACTCCCAGTGCCATACTGAGTTGTTTATTATTTATTAACAGGGAGAATATATATAAGACGATCGCTGTATGAATAAGCGAAATGATTATTCCCTGCGTTACATGATTTTTTTTATAATGTCCTATTTCATGCGCCAGGACAGCTACAATTTCATCGGGTTCCATATCATTTATGAGAGTATCATAGAGTACTATGCGCTTCTTAGCTCCCAGTCCGGTAAAATATGCATTAGCTTTAGAGGAACGTTTGGAACTGTCGATTACATAGATATCATTTAATTTATAACCTGCCTTATCTGCAAAATTCTGAATGGCATCACGCAGCTCACCTTCTTCAAGAGGCCTTTGTTTATTAAAGAGGGGAACTATAAGATTTGAATAGAAAAGTGACATGAATATACTAAAACCGCTTATCACCAGCCAGGCGTATATCCAGAACATACTCTGGGTTTTCTGATATATAAAGATTATAAGTGCCAGCAATCCGCCACCGATAATTGCCCCAAGCATCCATCCTTTTATCTTGTCAAATATGAATGTTTTCGGTTTGGTTTTATTAAAACCATATTTTTCTTCAATAATGAAAGTATCATAAACAGAAAACGGAGTATTAATAATATCAAAAGCAAACATTAGTATCCCAAAAAATATAAGCGCTGCCAAAATGGAGTTATCTGTGATACTTTGGGCAATACCGTTCACATAAGCAAAACCGTAAAACAGGAACATAGCAAGAATAATCAGGAAACCGAATGTTCCGGTGATCATTCCGAAACGGTGATTTTCACGCTGGTAGGACTGCTGTCTGGCATATTCCTTCCGGTCATAAACATCTTTTACTTCATCGGGCAAATCAGTTCCCATTCTTGTAGTATTGAGATATTCCAGATAATTTTCAACAAGGAAGTCGATAATTATTATCGCTATTATGATCCAGTAAATTATTTCGTGCATTTCATATTATTTATGATGAGCCACAAAGATAATAATTGTAAAGACTAAAGGACAGAAGTATTTTTTAATTTATATTGACTCAGGTTACTTTTTAAACATCTTTTTTGTTAAACTTGCATTAAAAAATATAACTCTTTAAAAAAAATAACTATGAGAATTCAAATTTTGATTTTAGGTCTGGTATTATTTTTATCTTTTAATATGTGCGGACAGGAAAAGGGGGCTGAATATGAACAACCGCTTAATATACTGGTTTTTAGCAAAACTGCAGGTTTCAGGCATGCTTCTATTTCTTCGGGACTAAAAATGTTATATGATCTGAGCAAGGATCAAAAGTGGATAATTACGGCTACTGAAGATCCATCATTTTTTAATGAAGAAATCCTGCCGAAATTCGATATAGCTATTTTTCTAAGTCCTACAGGAGATGCATTGAACGAAAGTCAGCAGGCAGCATTTGAGAAATTCATGAATGAGGGTAAAGGATTTGTAGGCATTCATGCGGCTGCTGATTTTGAATATGAGTGGCCTTATTATGGGAAACTGGTGGGAGCATGGTTTAAAACACACCCGCCTGCCCAGGAAGCTACCGTTATTTTTGAAAGCTTCGATCATCCTGCCATGAAACCTTTTGAGGGCAGGAAATCCTATACAACGCATGATGAATGGTATTCTTTCAAGAAAAATCCCAGGGATAATGTGAATGTGCTTGCCAGACTGGATGAAAGTACTGTAACTAAGTATAAAAACGATAACTGGCGAATGGAAGATCATCCTGTTATCTGGTGGCAGGACAAAGACGGTGTTCGTTCATTTTATACTGTTTTCGGACATACACATGAAGCATTTCAGGATGAAAATGTTATCGAACATATCAAAAATGCCGTTAACTGGGCAGGAAGGCGTATCGATTAATGACCATTTTGAGGGCAAGCCTAACGCAGTCAGCGGACTTTATAAACAGACG
>Ga0180433_10008673_pt1 | contig 12602 bp, 9 predicted proteins | sample SS_ome_8_FD_132980 | JGI IMG/M metagenome (GOLD analysis project Ga0180433, IMG submission 132980) | Hypersaline lake sediment archaeal communities from the Salton Sea, California, USA - SS_1_D_1 metaG | ecosystem: Environmental > Aquatic > Non-marine Saline and Alkaline > Hypersaline > Sediment... | reverse complement strand
CAGCGCAACGGCGCAGCCGGCACGGCGTGCTTCCTCGGGGGTGGGATCTACGATCACTACGTCCCGAGCGTCGTGGGTCACGTCCTGTCCCGCTCGGAGTTCTACACGGCGTACACGCCGTATCAGCCGGAGGTCAGTCAGGGGACGCTGACGGCGATGTTCGAGTTCCAGACGCTTATCGCCGAGCTGACCGGTATGGAGATCGCCAACGCGTCGTTGTACGACGGCGCGACGGCGCTGGCCGAGGCCGCGTTGATGGCCGAACGGCTCAAGCATCGAGGGCGGATCGCCGTGGCGCGCTCGCTGTTCGCGAACGTCCGGAGGGTCCTCGATACCTACTGCTGGGCCGGGGGGATCGAGGTGGTCGAACTGCCTTACCTCCCCTCCGGCAGGTGTGATCTCTCCCACGTTCCCGGCGATGTCTCTGCGATCGTGCTCCAGTCGCCGAACGCGTTCGGGGTGATCGAGGCGCTGGAAGGGGTCAAGGAACGGGTCGGAGATGCGCTGTGGATCGTTTCGGTCCACCCGCTCTCGCTCGGAATCCTCGCCCCGCCGGGTGCGTTCGGGGCCGACGCGGTCGTCGGCGAAGGCCAGCCGCTCGGGCTGACGATGTCGTTCGGCGGACCACTGCTCGGGCTGTTCGCGACCCGGGCGGCCTATCTGCGGCAGATGCCCGGACGGGTCTCCGGGCGGACCGTCGATGCAGCGGGAAACGTGGGGTACACGATGGCCGCGCAGACGCGAGAGCAGCACATCCGGCGGGAGCGGGCGACGTCGAACGTCTGCACGAACTCCGCCCTTTGCGCCCTCGCGGCAACGGTCTATCTCGCCGCGGTCGGCGCCGGCGGGCTGCGCCGGGTCGCCGAACTGAACGCGGAGAAGGCTCACTACCTGGCGGGTCGGATCGCCGCGATCGACGGATTCGACATGGCCTTCTCCGGTCCGTTCTTCAACGAATTCGTCGTCCGGGTTCCGGGCGACCCGGCCGAACTGCACCGCAAGGTGCTCGACGCCGGGATTCTGGTGGAATCGCCGGATTCGCTACGGCCCTACGGCCTCGACGACGCCCTTCGGATTGCGGTGACGGAGAAGCGGACCCGGGCGGAGCTCGACCGGTTGGTCGACGCGCTGAGAGGGGCGACGTGACGACGATCTTCGACCTGCCGCGAGGCGCCGAAACCGGCGGTCTGTTTCCCGATCCAGACGTCCCGGCAGCCGGGATCGACGGACTGATCGATCGGACGCTGCTCCGGTCGGACCCGCCGCGGATCCCGAATCTCAGCGAGCCGGCCGTGATGCGGCATTACACGGCGTTGTCGAAGCTGAACTACGGGGTCGAGGACGGGATCTATCCGCTGGGCAGCTGCACGATGAAGTACAACCCGAAGCTCCACGAGGATCTGGCAAGGCTGCCGGGGTGGGCGAACGTTCACCCGCTCGCCGGACCTCGATCGGCGCAGGGAGCCCTCGCGTTCCTGCATCGATTGTCCGCGCTGCTCGGCGGGATCGCTGGGCTTCCCGGGGTCTCCCTCCAGCCGGTGGCTGGCGCCCACGGGGAGTTGACCGGGATGTTCCTGTTCAAGAAGCACTTCGAGGAGCGGGGGGAGCTGGCGCGTCGACGGATCCTTCTCCCGGACTCGGCCCACGGGACGAATCCCGCCTCCGCGGCGACCGCGGGGTTCACCGTGACGGAGATTGCGTCGAACGAGGCGGGGATGATCGATCTCGAGTCGCTCGAGAACGAGCTCGACGAGACGGTGGCCGGGATCATGCTGACCGTGCCGAACACGTTGGGGATCTTCGAGGAGCGGATCCTCGAGGTGACGGAGAAGGTCCACGCGGCCGGTGGCTTGTGCTACTTCGATGGGGCGAACCTGAACGCGTTTCTCGGCCGGGCGCGTCCGGGCGACATGGGGGCCGACGTCTTCCACTTCAACCTTCACAAGACCCTCTCCGCCCCGCACGGAGGCGGCGGACCGGGTGCCGGTCCGATCGCCGTCTCCGAACCGTTGGTCGACCATCTTCCCGTGCCGCGGATCGAGCGGGAAGGTGAGGCGTACACGCTGAGCTGGGACCATCCACGATCGGTCGGAAGCGTCCATTCATTCTACGGGAACGTCCTCGTGGCGCTGAAGGCGTACGCGTATCTTCTACAGCTCGGCGACGACGGACTGCGGGCGGTCAGCGGCGACGCGGTGCTGAACGCGAACTACCTCCAGGAACGGCTGAAGCGCACGTACAGACTCCCGTACGACCGTCGATGCAAGCACGAGTTCGTTCTCTCCGGGACCGACCCGGGCGAGGCCGTCAACACGCTCGACATCGCCAAACGGCTGATCGACTACGGATTCCACCCTCCGACGATCTACTTCCCGCTGATCGTCCGGGAAGCTTTGATGATCGAGCCGACGGAGACCGAGGGGAAGGACGGGCTCGATCGCTTCGCCGAAGCGCTAGAACGGATCGCCTCCGAAGCACGGGAGCAGCCGCAACTTCTGCACGAGGCGCCGCACCGAGCGCCGGTGCGGCGGCTCGATCAGACGGCCGCGGCGAGGAATCCGGTGCTGACCCACCCGCTCGATGAGGGGGACGCGTAGCGCGGCGGCCTAGTCCGACGCGTCCTGCAACGCGTCCTCGATCGCGTCCGCGACCCGCTCGCATACTGCCCTGTCGTCCGCTTCGACGAGGATCCGGACGAGCGGCTGCGTCCCCGACGGGCGAACGAGAACCCTGCCGGCTCCGCCGAGCTGCTCCTCCGCTTCAGCCACCGCGCTTTGCACCCGGACCTGTCCGACGAGTTCCGCGGGCGCGGCGCACGGGACGTTCCGGTGGACCTGCGGGTGGAGGGGGATGGTCCGAGCGAGGGTGGAGAGGCTGGTGCGCTTGCGATGCGCGATCTCGAGCAGTTTCACCGCGGTGAGGATCCCGTCCCCGGTCGGTGAGTACTCCGAGAAGATGATGTGTCCCGACGGCTCCCCGCCGAGCCGCGCGGACGTGTCGCACATCCTCTGGGACACGTAGCGGTCGCCCACGGGGGTCCGAATCGTCTGGATCCCTTGCTCGGCAAGGCAACGTTCCAGGCCGAGGTTGCTCATCACCGTCGTCACCACGACGGGCGGAGTGAGCGATCCGGCCTCGGCCATGTGTAACGCCGCGATGCCGATCATGTGGTTTCCGTCGATCGTCCGTCCGTCCGCATCGACCAGAAGCACCCGATCTCCGTCGCCGTCAAACGCGATGCCCAGGTCCGCGGCGTGCTCGCGCACGGCGCGGCGAAGAGGCTCGAGACAGGTCGAACCGCAGTCCTGGTTGATCCGAAGGCCATCGGGGGTGTCGTGGAGGGTCGCGACCCGAGCCCCAAGATGGCGAAAGACATGCGGTGCGATGTTGGCCGTGGCGCCGTGGGCGCAGTCGACCACGAGCATCGTGCCCGAGAAATCGACATGCTCCGTGTCGATGACCCCGGCGAGGAACGCGGCGTACCGCGTCGCCGCGGCCTCGAGCGGAGCGATCGTTCCGATCCGCGCCGCCGGGGGTGAGGGATCGTCGAGCGCCGCTTCGATCGCCGCTTCCTTCTCGACGCCCAGTTTCATCCCCCGCCGGTCGAAGAACTTGATCCCGTTGTCGTCCGGGGGGTTGTGGGACGCGGAGATGACCGCGCCCAGGTCGGCCCGTTCGTCCTTGATCAGAAACGAGATCGCCGGCGTCGGGATGATCCCGGCCAGGCGCACGTCAACGCCGGCCGAAGCGAAGCCGGCGGCAAGGGCCCCTTCGAGCATCGGGCCGCTCACCCGTGAGTCCCGTCCGATGATGATCCGTCCTCCTCGGGGCACGATTCGACTGGCTGCCGCGCGGGAGAGCGCGAGCGCGAGTTCGGGGGTCAACAGCCGGTTCGCGGGACCGCGCACCCCGTCCGTTCCAAACAGCTCCGGGACGCTCGTCACGGGATCGCCCATCCTCCCGAGACGGTCAGCATCGGGACCGGGAACGCCACCGGGTAGATCAACTCGCCGGTGAAACCGAAGAGGAACGGCTCGGCGGCCGAGAGCAACACCGACGTCCCGAAGCCGAACAGAACCGTGGGGAGGCGGCGAGACGGATCGAAGTAGGACAGGCCTGTTGTGATCCGAAGGAACGCGCTGGCCTCCGCGGGGTTCGCAGTCAGTGCGACGTCCGCGCTTCCCAGCAAGAGCGTCCCTCCCGCGGGCGACAGGAACAGGGAGAAGGCGGCGGCACCGAACGTTGCGTTCACAACGACCTCGGCGCCGACCGAGAGAGGGATTCCGGTGAATGGCACGATCAGTCGCAGGCCGACCGATCGAATGCCTTCCGCGTGCCCGGGAAGAGACGGACCCAACAGGGTCAGTCCGACGAGGACCAGCGCAAGAACCCCTCTGCGATTCATCGCGAGCGAGTCTATCGAAACGCTGCGGGGAATGCGAGCTGCTATGGGATACCGCGGACGACGTCGCCGATGATCGGGTCGAAACCGCCCACCAGGGTCGCGTACGAGACCTGCTCGCGCGCTTCGGTCACGGTGATCTCCCCCTTCACCGAAAGGACGTCGTAGGCGAGGATCTTGCTCGTCTGCGGATCGACGATGAGGTTCTCCACCTCGAGGACCTCGAACAGGTCTCCCGTCGCCACACCGGACGACGCGCCGAGGTTGATCGCCACCCTCCCGTCCGGAAGGATGGCAGCGATCTGACCTTCCTGCGGCCGGCCCCGCGTCTCCTCCGAAGGCATCGCTGTCGGCGCCGCTCGATCGAGCGGCTGCGAGGCGACTCCTTCCAAGGAAAGGAGCAGCGCCGCGGTCAACCGGTCGATTGCATGGCCCATCGCCGTACCGACCACGGTCTCGTCGAAATCGGGGTGTCCTACGGTGATCTCATCGGCGTCGGGCGTCGATAGCCCGATGCCTGGGCGAATCTGAAACGCGACCGTGTCGATGTACGACGTTCCGTCCCACAGCTTGGCCGTGTAGATCCCCGGGCTGATCGGAAGGCCGGATGCGGTTCGCTGGTCCCAGAACCAGCTTCCGCACTCCCCGGTCCCGACGAACTCCCACCCGAGCCACCGGAGGAACGTGCCCGTCGAGGAGTGCATCTCGATGCCGAACCATGCCGGTGCGGTGTCGTTTCGGTAACCGAGGCGGACCGTCTGCTGCGGGTTGTACCAGGCACGGTCGACCTGGAGCTCGCCGGAGCAGACCTCGGCCGAGCCGGTGGTCAGGAAGGAGAGAAGCTGACCGATGTCGATCGAGAATCCCGTCGTCCCTTCGTGTTGCCCCTCGGCCGACACGGCCGCCACGCCCCGCGCGCTGTCGGCGTCGACGACCTCGGCGGACAGCCGGACGTTCGCGGAAGCGCTGTCGACGCGGAGGAATCCGAGACTGAGCGATCCCTCTTGAATCCCGATGTCGAGAACCGAGCCGAGGATGAGCAGATCGGCTCCGATCCGTCGTCCCGCGGACGCGACGTCCGCCCTCGACGAGGGGTTCAGCTCGTTGGACTGCAGGATCGCGTCCAGCTCGCTCCGATCGAGGATCCGAAGCCCGATCGCCTCGAATCGGTCGGCCAGCGCGTCGGCGACCCCCTCTCCGACGTTGACGAATCCTGCGCCGCTCGAGTCGTCGAATCGCGCGATCGCGATTCGCAGCGGCTCCAACACCTCGAGGACGGTCTCGGCGAGACGGACGTTCACTTGGAGCGATCGCGTGTTGTTTCGCTCGTCGGCCTCATCGACGCGGTTGAACGGGCCGTCGATCTCCACAGACAGGGCGTGCGGCCCGGCGATTGCCGACCACGTCGTCGTGCGCTCGACGCTCCTTCCGCCTCCGAGCGACATCAGCGAGATCAGATCGATCTGCTGACCGTCGACGGCGAAGCGGACGAAGAACGGACCGTCGGCGTCGCTGTACCCTACGTTCTCGATGGTGGCCGCGACGGTGACGAGGGTGCCGTTGGTTGGTGTCGCCGGCGTGATCTCCAGCTGCGATACGACCAAATCGGGAAGACCGAGCGCGAGTTGCGCGCAAGATGCCACCGCGAGCGCGGCAAGGGCAAGTATGCGTCGGGTCATCATCGGCTTCGAGGGCACCTCGCTACCACGTACACCGGGTCCTCCCGTGTGGTTTCGTGTCGTCTCGCCGCGAAGGGATCCCGTCGGCCGTCGCGGAAGGCCACCCGTGACGTCCGCGTGGGGGAGGATGTTCGTACCGGTGGGCCATGGTCAGATCTGGCTCCAGTCGGTTCCCGACGCGACCTTCACCGACAACGGAACGCGGAGCGGAAGTACGTTCTCCATCTTCTCCGCGATGACCGATGTCGCTTCATCGGCGACGTTCCGTTCCATCTCAAACACGAGCTCATCGTGGATCTGGAGGATCATCTTGACTGGAACGCGCGCGCTCTCGATCCAGGCGTCGATCCGGATCATCGCCAGCTTGATGAGATCGGCTGCGCTCCCTTGGATCGGGGTGTTGACCGCGTTCCGTCGGTCGAAGTTGCGGCGGGCGACGTTGCGTGAGGCGAGATGGGAAAGGGCGCGCCGTCGGCCGAGGATCGTCTCGACGTACCCCTTCTCCGTGGCACGCTCGATCATCCGGTCGATATAGGTCTTGGCGGCGGGATACGCCGAGAAGAACCGGTCGATGTATCCGCGGGCCTCCGCCTGAGGGATTCCCAGTTCTCGCGCCAATCCGTACGGGCTGATCCCGTAGAGGATGCCGAAGTTGATCCGCTTGGCCGCGTTGCGGAGGCTGTCCGGGACCTCCGCCTCCGGCAGGCCGAACACGACGCTCGCCGTCAGGCGATGGAGGTCGAGCCCGGTATGAAACGCTTCGATCAGCCGCTCGTCCTCGGAGAAGTGAGCGAGCAGTCGAAGCTCGATCTGCGAGTAGTCCGCGGCGACGAGGATCGACCCCTCGGGGGCGACGAACGCCGCACGGATCCTCCCGCCGATCTCGCTGCGGGTCGGGATGTTCTGCAGATTGGGCTCGGACGACGAGAGCCGCCCCGTGGCGGTCGCTGTCTGGTGGAAGCTGGTATGGATCCGGCCGGTCGACGGGTGGATCGCCTTCGGGAGTTGGTCGATGTAGGTCGTCAGGAGCTTCTGCAATTCGCGGTGAGCGAGCAGCTTCCCCGGGAACGCGTGTTGCTCTGCGAGGATCGCCAGGACTCGGGCGCTCGTCGAAGGCCCGGTCTTGGTCCGGTCGATGACTGGGAGGGCGAATTGCTCGAACAGGATCTCCCGCACCTGTTTCGGGGAATTCGGGTTGAACGGGCCGCCCGCGAGATCCATCAGATCGGCTTCGATGATCTCGAGCTCGGTCCTAAGCTCGTTGCCTTGGGCGTCGAGAACGTCTGCGTCCACCAGGATGCCGTGCTCCTCCATCCGCGCGAGCACGGGGATCAGCGGGATCTCGACGTCACGGAAGAGCCGGGTCAGGTTCTGGTCCTCGAGCTCGCGCACGAGCGGTCTGCGGACCCGCTGGACGATCTCCGCGTCCTCGGCGGCGTACTCGGTCGCGCGATCGACGGATACGGCGGCGAACGGCCCGTCCTTCCCGGCGACCTGTTCGTAGGTGAGCATCGTGTGGCCGGCGACCGTCTTCGCGATCTGCTCGAGGTTGTGCCGGCGCTCCTCGGGGCGCACGAGGTGAAAGGCAATCATCGAGTCGAACACGATTCCGCGAGGCGCCACTCCGTATCGGTGCAGGATGATCAGGTCGTACTTCAGGTTCTGCCCAATGAGCTTCGGCGTGTCGCCCTCGAGGATCGGGCGCAGGGCCTCGAGAACGTCGTCGACCGACAGCTGGGCGGGTGCGCCGAGTCCGCTGTGGCCGACGGGAACGTAGTATCCTACGTGCGGTTCCGGCGAGAGTGCGAACCCGACGATGCGCGCGTCGATCGCATCAAGGCTGGTTGTCTCCAAGTCAAGCGAGACCGCCTCGGCCTGCCGCAGCTGTCCAACGAGCTGCAGAAGAGCGCGTCGATCGAGGATCGTCCGATAGGTGACCGCATGATCCCGTTGGACGCGCGGAGGATCCGGCATCGCGGCCGGATCGAGGCCGAGCTCGGTCAGCGCGCTGGCGAACTCCAGTTCCGTCAGGACGCGGGCGAGTTCGTCGACGTCGATTCCCCGCAAGCGGCACGTCTCCGCGATGTCGCCGACCTCGACGTTGGATCGCAACTGGATCAGTCGGCGGGCAAGGTCGGCGTCCTCCTGATGAGCCTCCAGCCCCGATGCGACGCGACGGTTCTTGACCCGATCGGCGGCGTCGAGCGCGGCGTCCAACGAACCGAACTCCTGGAGAAGCCGCGCGGCGGTCTTCGCGCCGACCCCGGGGACGCCTGGAACGTTGTCCGAAGGATCCCCGACCAGCGAGAGGAGATCGACGATCCGCTCGGGTGGAACGCCGTACTTCTCCTCGATACCGGCTGGATCGAGGAGCTGCGGATCGACGTCGACGCCGCGTCCGCCAGGCCGGAGAAGAAAGATCCCGTCGGAGACGATCTGGGCCATGTCCTTGTCCGACGTCGCGACGAGACAGGTCAAGCCGTGCTCGACCGCGCGCGCAGAGAGCGACGCGAGGACGTCGTCCGCCTCGACCCCGGGAACGGACAGCGTCGCCACGCCGAGCGCGGCCATGAGACGCTCGATCCACGGGAGCTGCGAAGCCAGCTCATCGGGCATCGGCTTCCGATTCGCCTTGTACTCCGAGTAGATCTCGTGGCGGAATGTCGGTCCTTCGGCGTCGAAGACGACTGCGACGTAGGCCGACGGGTAGTCGCGAAGCGTTCGGAGGAGGATCCGCCAGAAGCCGTAGACGGCGTTGACCGGCTGTCCGGCCCGCGTTGTCAGGTCGGGGATCCCATAGAATGCGCGGTAGGCGTGCGAATGACCGTCGAAGAGCAAGACGCGGCGCTCGTCGAGCGAATCGGGAATGCGGAGAACCTCCTCATAGGTAGGCATCGTCGGTCGATTGCACTCCTTGTCGATCGAGCAGGTAGCAGAGCGCCAAGGCGAGACCGTCGGCCATGTCGTCCGGCCTCGGGATCTCGGCGAGGCAGAGAAGGCGCTTGACCATCGCCTGAACTTGAGCCTTGGGAGCCTTGCCGTACCCGGTGATCCGTTTCTTGACCTGAAGCGGCGTGTACCCGCGGACCGCGAGCGGTGCGGAGGCCATCAGGAGAACGCCGCGGGTCTCCGCGGTCTGCATCGCAGTCTGCGCGTTGGTCGCCAGGAAGATCTCTTCGATGGCGATCCCGTCCGGGCGGTGCTCCTCGATCAGCGCGCGGGCTTCGTGGTAGATCGTGCGCAGCCGATCGGCCCGCGCGATGCCCTTTCCCGTCTCGATGACGCCGCCGGCAACGGCCTCCCAGCGGCCGTCGACGGAGCGAACGATCCCGTACCCCGTAGTGGCCAAGCCGGGGTCGAAACCGAGGGCGACGAATCCGCCGGTCATGTCAGAAGATCCCTCAGGGTCGTCGGCCGATCGTCCTTCTCGCAGACGTGGTCGGGATGTCGATTGAGATCGATTCCGCACGCGGGGCAGAGACCGCGACAATCGTCGCGACAGAGGACGTTCGGCTCGTGAGCGGAGAGGACGAGGCGGAGCACGACCGGCAGGACGTCGACCGTCTCCGCGGTTGGGGGGATCGGGATTTCGAACGTCTCATCGAGTTCCAGCGTCGAGCGGACCGGTCGGAGACAGCGCCGGCACGGTTGGACCAACTTCGCCCGGATCGTGACGTCGAGGTACAGGGTCGACAGCTGGGCGAACGCCTCTCCGTCCAGCTCGATCGATTCGACGGTGCAGAGACTCTCGGGGTCGTGTTCCCCGCGGAGCACCATCGCGATGGGAAGCCGACGACCGGGGCTGGCGACGAACTCACGCACTCGCAGCGACATGGTTCCGAAGGCGCGCGGCGACGTCGGCCGTCCGCCTTCCCTCCTTCGCGTCGTGGACCCGGATGATCGATGCACCATGGAGAATCGCGGCGGTGTTGGCCGCGATCGTCCCCTCGATGCGCTCGTCGGCGGGGAGATCGAGGAGTTGGCCGAGAAACGCCTTTCGTGAGACCCCGACGAGGACCGGTCTTCCGAGCTCGGTGAAGCGCTCGAGCTGGCGGAGGATCGCCAGGTTGTGGGCGAGGGTCTTCCCGAAGCCGATGCCCGGGTCGATGAAGATCCTCTTCGCGGGGATCCCCGCTGCCACGGCCGCTTGGACGCGCTCGGCGAGAAACGATCGGACCTCCGCAACGACATCGGCATAGGTCGGCCGTTGTTGCATCGTCTCGGGGGTTCCCAGGATGTGCATGAGGACGACGAACGCCCCGCTACGCGCGACGACGTCCTCCATCCGTCCGTCGAATCGAAGCGCGCTGACATCGTTGACGAGGGTCGCGCCGGCCGAGATCGCCGCTTCGGCCACCTCCGACTTGGTCGTATCGATCGAAAGGACGGTCGGCGTTCGGGCGCGGAGGCCTTCGACCACGGGGAGAACGCGATCCAGCTCTTCCTGGACGGTGATCGAGCGGGAGCCGGGGCGCGTCGATTCTCCGCCGACGTCGAGGAGGTCGGCGCCCTCTTCGACGAGCCGGAGCCCACGGTCGATCGCCGTCTCGGGACGGACGTATCGTCCGCCGTCGTAGAAGGAATCCGGGGTCACATTGACGATCCCCATCACCAGAACGCGATCGCCCGCTTCCACCCAGTCGTTTAGTTCGATCATCGGATCACAGTATACCATCGGCTCGGCGCGCCGGCAGAGGCGTGGTTTGACGAAGAGATGCGGGCTTTCTACAATCACGCGGTATCGAGACAGGGGTGATTCCAATCGCACAAGTACTGCTGACAACGACCGTCGAGCGGCTCGGCCACGTTGGTGAGATCGTCGATGTAGCGGATGGATACGCGCGCAACTATCTGCTGCCGAGAGGGCTCGCCGTTCCGCCGACGGAACACAACGTGGCACGGTTCGCCAAACAGAAGGCGGCCCACGAAAGCGAGCTTCTCCAGCGCGAGGAGAAGGCCCGCGCACTGCGCGACAGACTGGCGGATCAGACCCTTCACTTCGAGCGGAAGGCGCACGACGACGACCGTCTCTACGGCTCGGTCCGCGCAGAGGACGTCACGCGACAGATCGAGGAGCTGCTCGGGGAGGATGTCGAGGCGTCGCGGGTCCAGCTGGAACACCCGATCGAGACGCTCGGTCCGCACGCGGTGACAATCAACCTGTACAAGGACGTTTCCGTCGAAGTCCGGATTCAGATCGACGAGGAGGGCGCAAAGGAGGAGTAGCCCTCGATGAAATGTGGGGTGGCCGGGGGGATCGCTGTCTGCCTTCTGTGCATCACCTCGTGGTCGGGCCAGGTCGCCGGGACCTCGGTGTACGTCAACGATGCGCTCCTTGCGCTGTCCCACCCGGTCCTCGCGGAGGGCGGGTCGGTCCTTGTGCCGGTCGAGGCGTTCGGGCGGACGGTCGGGATCGACACCACGGCCGACGATGGCCGGCTGGTCCTTCACTGGAGCGAGGGTCGACGGGCTCTCGACCTCGATCGATGCGCCGTTCGCGGTGGGATTGCGTACGCCGCGGTCGAATGGCTTGTCGGACTCGTCGGCGGAGCGATCCATCGGGTTGGGGACGCTTACTACGTGCAGACGGTCCCGGCGACGCTGAAGGAACTCGAAGCGACGGCCGAACGGATCGTCCTCCGCTTCGATGGGTTCGTCCCGATCGAGCAGGCCGTCGACGGGATAGAGCTGCGCCTTACGATCCATCACTGCCGGTCGGAGGTGGAACCGCAGCTGATTCTCTTGGGAGGCGGGATCGACAGCGTACGGGTGCCGACCGGGACGCGGAACCGCGTGGAGATCCGGATCGCGCTCCGGCCGGAGACCGTGATTCGTACGGAGACGTACGAGTCTCCCGGGTTCTACTCGCTTCGTCTGGAGACGGCCGCCCGCGAAAAGACGGAGAGGATCCTCCAGATCGGCGACGGCTTGGTGCTCCACGAGCTCGACACGGTTCTATCGACTGTCCCTGTGTCCGCCCAGTGGATCCGCATCGACGCGTGGAGGGATCGGTACCGATTGACGCCGGCCTTTCCTCCGGCCGGATTCGAGTCCGTCGCGCCGATCGATGAGATCGCAGCATCCTCGAGCGCCGCGGCCGCGATCAACCTCGGCTGTCCACGCGCGCCCCTGCCGGTCGGCCTGCTGATCATCGATGGGACCCCGTACGCTGTGGAGGGGACGTCGCACGACGGGCTGGGGCTCGACCTGTTCGGTTGTTGGGCGTACTTCTCCGGCAGCGCCGCGATCCACGCAAAGCACGCCGGGGGCCGAATCGAGCTCGATGACGTGAATCGCCCGCTGCGTTACGGCGAGACCGTCGCGTACCCCCCCGGGTACGTCGGAACGATCGCCCGCGGGGTGCCCGGATCGTTTGCCGTCGTCAAGGTGCGAAGCAACCGGGTGGTCTCGGTGTACGAGGGTCCGTTCGTGTCCGCGGACCCGACGGCGACCCTCCTCGTCGCGAGCGGAGAAGCGAAGGCGCGTCTTTCGCTCGTGCATCTGGGCGATTCCCTGTCACT
>Ga0180433_10008672_pt1 | contig 12605 bp, 6 predicted proteins | sample SS_ome_8_FD_132980 | JGI IMG/M metagenome (GOLD analysis project Ga0180433, IMG submission 132980) | Hypersaline lake sediment archaeal communities from the Salton Sea, California, USA - SS_1_D_1 metaG | ecosystem: Environmental > Aquatic > Non-marine Saline and Alkaline > Hypersaline > Sediment... | reverse complement strand
TTTCTACTAACCCAGTATACAAAGAACAACCCGTGCTTGCAACCTTCGCGCGTACCCACGAGAGGATATTGTCTTTCCTGCCGAACCAAGCCGAAAACGGTATATGATGGCTGCGAGGTCTTTTCTGCTGTGACTGGCGGGAGGCCGCTGTCCTTTTCACGGCGTATCAATGGGGGAAACCGCAGCCCTGAGTCTGTCGAAGGGAATGCGGAGGGGGCAAGAATCCCCCGTTGAGACGTCGTAGAAAAGACAAGGCCGGGAGCCTTGGAACAAAAGAAAAGGTCTCGTAGCCATCCTGATAGTACGAAGTGTTTAATGCTCTCGGCGATAGAAAATTCCCGAATATCTTTCTTTTCACTCACTTGTCTCTCGGAACATGGAATGAATCACTTGCCGGTGCCTCATAAGACATGTGATTCCTGGAGAGACGGCAGGTGCAATACAATACCCTGCCCGGCAAAAGGGTTGTGATTCTCACCCACTAGTGCTACCTTACCCACTTGCGTGATAAGCTTGAGTGGAGCATAATTATGAACCGAAACAAGCTGGCTGGCTTATGGAGGCGAGGACACACAGAACCTTAAAGAGCTACGTTGTCAACTTCCTTACCCCGCAGCGGACCCTGATCCTGGGCTTTGCCGCTCTCATCTGCTTGGGAACCGCCCTCCTCACCCTTCCGTGGGCCAGCAAAACAGGGACCATCAGTCTCCTTGATGCTATCTTTACGGCCACCTCAGCGGTTTGTGTTACCGGCCTTATAGTCGTGGATACAGGTGGGTATTTCACCACCTGGGGCCAGGGGGTACTCCTCTGCCTTATACAGGTGGGGGGGCTGGGAATTATGACCTTCTCGGTGTTCTTCTATCATCTCCTTGGAATGGATATCTCCCTTCGGGACAGGATGGCGGTCCAGGACACCCTCACCTATGCCCCGGTGCGGGATATATTTTACATCGTAAAGATGGTGCTCATATATGCCGCCGTTTTTGAGGTTATCGGAATGTGCCTCTTATTTGCGGGATGGCTGCCGTATTACTCTTTTACAAAGGCATTGTATCTCTCTCTGTTTCACTCCGTATCTGCCTTCTGTAACGCAGGGTTTTGCCTGTTTGAAAAGAGCCTCATCGCCTATCAGGGCAATCCCATAATTAATGGCACCGTGATCTCTTTGATTACCTTGGGGGGCATTGGGTTTTTCGTTTTGCACCAGCTCAGGAGGTGGGTGGAACACAGATCCCGCCTTTCCCTTCATACGAGGCTTGTTGTTGCAACCTCAGCCTTTCTGATTGTTGTTGGGACATTGCTCTTTTTTTTGTTTGAGCAGAACAACACCTTAGCCGGGCTCCCCCTGAAAAACAGCTTGCTCATCTCTCTTTTTCAATCGGTTACCGCTCGGACAGCTGGTTTCAGCACCGTAAACTTCTGGCAGCTCAGCGATGCCACGCTCTTTATCTTTGTAATCCTTATGTTCATCGGGGCCTCGCCGGGGTCTTGCGGAGGAGGGATTAAGACCACCAACCTCGCAATCCTCTTTTTCATCGCCTGGAACCGCTTCCTGGGAAAATCCGACGTCAATATGCTCAAAAGGACCCTGCCCAAGGAAACCGTCACCAGATCCATCACCCTTCTGCTCACCTCCCTACTCGTGGTAACCATGGCCTTGATTCTCCTTAACATCTCCCAAGGCGGAATTGCACCCCACCCCGAAACCAGAGGTCTCTTTTTGGAGCTCTTATTCGAGACTATGTCGGCATTCGGCACGGTGGGCCTGTCCACCGGTGCCACGGCAACCCTCACCCCTTTGAGCAAGGCATTGATCACCATTACCATGTTCGTGGGACGGCTCGGCCCCCTTACCCTGGCCTATGCGCTGGCGAGGCGCGCTGGGGAGAGCCGATTTCAATATACCGAAGAAAACATTATGGTAGGATAAGGAGGAAACCGTGGGAAAATTTGCTGTTATTGGACTGGGCAATTTTGGCTTCAATGTCGCTAAAACCTTTTTTGAAAATGGCGATGAGGTCCTCGGGATAGACCGCCACAAGGACCGGGCTCAGAGAACCCAGAACCATTCTTCGCAGTGCATCATTGCCGATGCAACTGACAAATCCGTCCTGGAAACCGTCGGTCTTAAAGATATGGACGGTGTTGTGGTAAGCCTGGGGGAGAATCTGAGCGCCAGCATTCTAGTAACCCTCTTTCTACGGGAATTAGGAGTGGAGAAGGTCATCGTGAAGATCACAAGCGAGGATCACCGCAGAGCACTGGAAAAGGTCGGAGCTGCGGCAACCGTCTTTCCGGAGCGTGACACCGCTGTGAGATTGGCTAACAGCCTTTCGTCTCCCAATATCCTGGACTATTTCCCCCTCTCACCCGAGTACTCCGTTACCGAGGTTGCTCCCCCTGAGAGCTTCATTGGCAAGAGCCTTGGTAAGCTGGAATTGTTGGGCAAGCACAACCTGAATGTGGTCGCGGTCACAAAACTGAAACCGGAGAAGGCGATCGTCAATCCCACGGCACGGTATACCGTGAGAGCGGGGGACATCCTCATCGTGTTGGGAAGAAGGGAGGACATTGACAAGCTATCATAAAGGGAGTCTGCAGGATGCGGCTCTATTCGCAGTATCCCGACCTCGAAGGCCTAAAACGTATACCCTACCGAAAAATGAAGCCTTCCGGGGCTTTCGCCTTCAATTGGATCAAGCTTGAATCCGTAAAGAAACCCGATGGGCCCGATAGGTGTCATGTACCGTAATCCCAGTCCAACAGAAGAGCGATATTCGTCGGGAACGCTCGCTACATAAGTATCCTTCACGTACCCCACGTCGTAGAACAAGGCAAGTTCGAAGTTCTTTCCAAGATCAATCCGTGCTTCCACGCTCCCCGCTGCTGCGGAACGCCCTCCTACAGGGTTCCAATTCGCATCAAAACGGAGCAGGTTCTCATCAAATCCCCTCACATCAGTGGTTCCACCGAGGTAGAAGAGTTGATCATCGGGAATTCTTTCCGCTGCCCCGAAAGGATCGATATAGCCAGCGCGGCCCAGCCAAGCAAAGGTTAATCGGGGAAGAGGGGTCGCATAGAGCCTGACATCAAGACGATACTTGAAAAAATCATCAAGCGAGTTACGGACCCCCTTAGAGATATCAACGGAGAAGGAGGAAAAAACCCCCTTTCGCGGGCGAATAAAAGAATCCCGTGTATCATAGCTTATCGAAGGCGTGGTAACCAGAATGCTTCTCGCCTCAAACTCCTCAGTATCTGTAAAAGCCGTAGCGTCATCTGGTGAATCTCGCCTAAACTGCTCTCTCTGCTCGAATTGAAAGTTCAGCCCGGCGCTCACCTGCCGAAACCACCTCCGAGAGAGCCGGAGGGTCGTGCCAAGAGACTCCGTTCCGAAATCCTGATTGAATTCTTCCCTGCGCTCTGAAAACAGTCCATATGTCGCCGCAATCTTGGTGCCAAAGAGCCTGGGTTCGGTTATCGCCAGCTCACCGCGATAGCCGATCTGGCTCGTTTCTCCAGCAACCCATACTTCTTTATTTGTCCCCAAGAAGTTGCGGTCTCCAGCCCTGGCATGCAGATAAAACCCCCTATTCGTTTCGTATCCCCCGCCTGCCTGAATGAAATAGGGTTTCTTTTCCTCGATGTCCACCAAGAGATGAACCTTCCTTTTTTTCTCTTTGAGTCCAATTGTGCGAAATCGCACGGAGTCAAAAATTCCCAGGTTCCGAATACTCCTTTCACTCTCGACAATCTTCGCCAGTGAGAATGGTTCCCCTGGAGCCAAGTGCAGTTCTCGTTGCAGTATCTCTTTGCTGGTTCTGAAATTACCCGTATAGTAAACCTGACCCAACTCCACATACGGTCCCTCGGCAACGCGGTAAATCAACTGTGCGCTGGTTTTATCCTGGCTAATCGACGCTTCTCCTTTCACCGTGACGTGGGGGTAGCCCTTTTCGGCAATCAAAGCGGACAAGGCGTTTTCGTCGCTTTGAATCATATATGCTCGAAACGGTTCTCCCTTTTTCAGGGTGAGTACCTCATATGCCTCCTGCTCTGAAAGAACGGTGATACCACGAATTTCCACCGACGAGACGAGCGTCTGAACCTTTTCCTCAATTGCCAGGTTAATAGCCACACTCCGTTTATCATCACTCCACTTGAGTTCCTGTGTAACCGATGCATCCATATATCCGTATTTCCGATACAGGGACTCGATCGCATTCAGGTCATCCTCCAGCGTTTCGGGCACAAAAATTCCCTTCTCACCCAACCCCACCGCTCGAGTAAGCATCTGTTTTGTTATCTTTTCGTCGTCAAAGGCTTGGTTTCCCGTGATCCGGATTGAATTCACAACTGAACGGGGTCCTTCGTTAATAACAAAACGGAGCACCCGTACTGTTTTACCCTCTTCGGTCTTCAGCTCGTCTTCAAGCTTCACCTGCGCCTCAAGAAAGCCGGCCATTCTGTAACGCATCTTGATGCTCATCATGCTCTTTTTCAACCCAAGATCATACTTGCTACCCTCTTGAAAGATGACCAGATCTTTCTTTAATACGTAATCTCCAAAGGTCTCATTACCGGTGAATTCCACCTCATACCGGGGCCCTTCGTTAATGGTAACTAGAACAGAGGCGCTGTTCGTCGCGGGTTCCGTTGTCAGGCTGAAATGGATCACAACATCCGGATACCCCTCTTTTCTATAATATTGCACCAAGTTCTCGACATCCCCATTGAGATCCCTTTCTTTAAAGCGCCCTGAACTTCCGGGGAGTGAGGAGACGCGCCAGATCTTCATTTTCGATTTGAGGTTTACCTCCAAAAATGCTCGATTTCCTTTCAATTCGAGCCGCTGGAGGGTAAAGTACAGGCCCTTGTCTATCGTTACCTGTAAAGAAACATTACCATCGTGCGGGTCTTCTTGAGGAACCAGGGTAACCGTTGGAGCAACAAAGCCTTCCCGTCGAAAGACTTCTGCGATGAGGGCCTCCTGTTTGGCAATATCCTCTGGAACAAAGACGTCACCAACATAAACTGTCATTACCTTGAGGATTTCATGCTCGAACAGCGGGTATTCTCCTTGTATCTTGATGTCTTTGATCAGCCTGAAGGGTGTTAGCGTGAAAAGAAGTGTAATCCCTTCTTTGTCCTCCTTGGAATCGACATGGATTTCCCGAAACCTTTTGGAAAGCCTCAGTGCCTGAATTGATTCCTGAAGCAAGGGAGGGGAAAACCGTTCCCCTTCTCGAAGGAAGATCAGGTTCCTTGCCATTTCGAGCAGGTCTGCTCTATGACCCGGGAAATCGCGAACCTCAATGCGAATTTCGGAAATGACAGGGGCAGCATCTAAGACCAAACGCCTGCCACTCTCCTCTGAATCGGCACTGCTGTGAGCGATGCCCCCTGGTACGGCTAGTAAGATAGGGACAATGGAAAAAACGACCCACGAAATCAGTCTCGGTTGCATTTCCCGGTTCAGCTTTTTTTAACGAAATTCAAGCCTAAACAGCAGCTCTCCGCCGAACATCCCCCTGCTATCCTCAAAGCCGCTGAGCAAAATATTTCCAAAAAGTTTATATTCCGCAATCGCACGCTGACTCATCTCGCCTTCCTTGGATTCCACCGCGTACTTCACCGTCATTCGCCTGGAAAGCTCCTTGCCAATGGTCACTCTTGTCGTATCAGAAACCTGTTCCTCTTCCTGCCCCTGGGTTTCCACCTCGAGGATATCGAGCCCTGTGGTTTTCTTGATATCCTCACCGAATGTTGTCGCGATGAGCCCGGCGAGCATTTGCGCTGGGGATTGATTGGTTCCTCCCTCCGCCTCGACAAGTTCCTGTGTCGTTCTGCCTACGAGCAGAAGAGACAGTATGTCTCCATCCTCTTCGGGAGGGTCAGATGTCAGTTTAAATGAAAGCCCTTCAGGAGGACCGGAGATCTCCAAATACACCATCCATCTTCGGATTTGAACTTCGCTTTCGATCTCCAGCATGGGTTCGGTTTTATAGGGATTCGAAAAGTCAATCACCCCTTTTTTGACAACAAACCTCTTGTTCTGATAGGCGACCGTTCCCGAATCAGTGCTGGCCCGGCCGGTTATAATGGGATTGGTCAGTGTTCCAGAGAGGCGTAAATCGGGACTGATCTCTAAATAAGCTAAGTTATTGTCCACGAGGAAAGGGTTCCGGTGTTTAACGGAAATGTCTAAGTTCATTTTTTTGAGAAAGGGCGCTTTGCTCTCTTTTGGCAGAAGGGCTTCTTCCCGTCTTTTTTCACCAACGACTCGAAAGATGTTCACGTTCACATCTCTGTAATACGTTCCTTCGAGGACAACAAGCTCTCCTTGAACCATGGACTCTTCAGGTGTTCCATTAATCTGAAGCTCGGCCTTTAAAAGGGCATCCAGCGTATCAGGAACTTCAACGGGAAGGGCATCGACATTGAGCGTTAACTGAACCTCGGCAGGTCTAAGCCCCTTGAGCTGCACCGTACCTGCAACCTCAAAACGACCGGCATCCAGTTGACCCCCGAGCTTATCGATTACTACTGTCTGAGGGGTAATCCGGATCTTGCCATTCATAGCATGGAGTTTTTGTAAAAGGGTTGGGACGGTAAAGCTTACCTGCTCAATCCCGATCTCTGCCCGCATATCAGGATGAGACCAGGTTCCGTTTATGCTGGCCTGGAGTGAAAGATCCCCGGCAAGATCCGGAAGCTCTGCAACGAACACGCTCAGTGCCTGGGCAGGAATTCTGCCCTCTGCCTCGAGGGCAAGTGGGCCATTGAATCTGCCTCTTCCCGTAAGATCGATCCATCCTTCTTTGAGAACGAGGAGTCTGAGTCCTGGGATCGAGAACTCGTCGTCCTTGAAAGATACCTTGAAATTTCGGCTTTTGACAAACTCGGTCTCTTTGAAAAAGAGATCCAGTTTGGAGAGATCGGCGTAGCCTCGAATGTGTTGCACCGCTTTAATGTTTCCGCTGGCCTCGATTCTACCGGATACCGTTCCGCTCAGCTGGCCCTGATCGGCGAGCTTGAAGTAAGGCCCAAGGTCAGTTTCATTAAACAGAAGAGATGCTGAAAAGAGCTTCGTCTGTAAATTGAATGACGCGTTGATATCAAGGTTCAGCTTTCCCGAAATCCTAAGCTCCTGATCATGAAGATCGAGATGGATTTGAAAGTCCTCAAACGATTTGCCCTTGAACCTAAGATTGGTGAGAGCGACTTCCCCCGTAAACTGAGGGTCATCGAGGGTTCCATGCCCTGAGATAGTGAAAAGAACTGTACCGTCAGCGATTTCCTGCTCACGAATTGTGTCGATATTGTGTAATGAGACCCCCTTCGATACCAGGGCAATCTCATAGGCCTTTTCAAGGGTAAACCACCCCGTGCCCTCAATCAGCTCCCCCGGTGCCACAGAGGCCTGCAGGGGGTTGATCCATATTCTTTTTCCATCGAGTGTCGCCACAAGCCTGATTTCTTGGAACTGCTGGAGGCCGGTATCCACGTTGGTTCCACGGAGGCTGACCGTTCCCTTAGGCCGCTTCATGCTGCCCTCGATACGGGCCTTCAGTGACAGTTTCCCTTTGAGCGTGTCAACAAAGTCTTCAACGAAAAGGGTGTCTCCCTGTATATCCAGGGTGAAAGGGGGATCCGGGTGCGGTTGCAGCGTACTCTTTTCCAGAACGTGAGCGGCCCCTGAACCATGGAGGAGCGAGTTTCCGTTGCGAATCTGCAGCCGGTCTAGAGAGATGGTTCCCTCTGAGAACCGGAGCTCAGCCTCAGTATCACCAAGACGGAACGCCTGCACCGACAGGTTCTTGCCCCGCAAAGAACCGGTTGCCTCGATTGCCTTGGGCGTCCCCCTGATTGCAACTTCTCCCTCGAGTGTACCGCGTGCGCGCTCTTCGCTTGCAAAGTCCTTTAGATCGATATCCTTAAGCACCGCGGAGAAGGTGAAAGCAGGCTCCGGTTCAAGTTTGAAAGGAGCATCGCTAAAGACCTTGACAGACCCGTGCCCTTGCACGAGAGCGCCCCTGTTTTCGAGCGTCAGCCCGGAGATCTTCAAGCTTCCCGATGGGTCCAGGCTTGCACTGAGCCGGACATTTCCGGCTGTTATATCCTTATAGCGAAGCCCGCTTCCCTGTATGGAAAAAACGAAGAGCGGATTTTTCAAAGAGCCGGAAATGTTGCCTTTGATTTCGCCTTTTCCCGAGACACCCTGTAAGCCTAAAGACGAGAGTATCTCGTTGACGTTTGGGGCGCCTGCGGTCACTTCTGCCGTTATCGCCTGAGAGAAAAGATCAAAGCGACCCTCCGAGCGTACCATGAAGTCGCCCCAAGTCGCTTCAAGCCCTTTGAAGGTTGCACTGCCCTCCGTGAGGCTCGCCTCAGTCTTCATACGGACATCGACCGGCCTTGGGAGTTGATCGGCGGTCAGTCCCTGTGCAGCGAGCTCCAGTACAACATCTGCGGAAAGGGTTCGCGGTGAGATCCCGCGCCCGCTCAGGAAAAGGGTAGAGTTCACGGTCCCTGTCCATTTTCCTCGAGCGACGCCGAAGAATTGGTCAAGCTGTATACCCTGTGTTTCCAGGAAGAGCTCATAGGAAATTGCCTCCAGATCCCTTTTGGAAGCGAGGAGGCCCTCAGTAAAGGCCTTGTGGAGATCGATATCGCCGCGGAGCCGGAGATCTCCAGAAGCAACATTGATCCGCATATTCTTCAGGGTCAAAAGCCGGTTCCTTAAACTAAGATCGGCGTTGATCCGATCAATCCGGTGTCCCCGAAGGAGCGCTCCCCCCCAATCAAAACTCAGATCTACTTCGGGGTTATCCAGGCTGCCCCGTGCCGTTACGTGAGCTGCAAGGTGTCCCGTTAATGCCGGCTCCAGGGCGAGGGCTTTACGAAGCTCCGGCAGGGCAAGGGCCGCTTCAAGGGAAAGGTCAAACACCGGCGTACCGAAGATGTTGTCTATACTTCCTGAGGCCTTGAGCTTTGATGACATAGTATGTACTTCGAAAACAAAGGGGTCTATTCGATCCTGAATGACCATCCCATCAATAGTACATTGAATGAAATCGGTGCGGACTTCACGGCTCTCTATCCGTCCTCTGCCGATGTGGAGGGTTACCTTTGCCGCTCGGCTCAAGAGGTTTCCCTCAGCGGTGAAATCGACCCCCTCCGCTAAGACCTTCACTGGGGAGGAAAGCATCTCATAAGAAATGGTTCCCTGCACGAACTTGAGGGACCTGAACGTAATGCGGATTGGAATACCCACGCCCTTTCTCTTCTTTGAGCCCTCCTTTCCCATCGGGTCCCCGTGTTCTTGAGGGGTGAGTGCAGCCATCAGGTTGAACTCTCCCCTCTTGTTCACCTGGAGGGCCGCCGTGGGCTTCTCTAAAATCAATTCCGCAACGGTAAGATCTCCCTTAAGGAGTGTGACCCAGGCAATATTTACGGAGGCACGGTCGATGTGGACAAGGGCCTCGCCTGACGGATCTTTGAGGGACAGGTTTTGGAAGACGAAAAGGCCTTGAAGCGGCGAGAGACGAAACCCGTCCCACGAAATCGTTCCGGGGATCTGTGCCCTGATTTTTTCCTGGATGAAGTTCTGGGCATGCCCAGTCTGAAGATAGAGGTAGGCCCCCACGAGCAAGAGGGAGAGCAAACCGAAAACAATCCCTAAGCCAATAAAGCAGCGTCTGATGAGTTTAGTCATGGAAGTCTCTTGACGTTATTTGGTCCCCCGCCGGACGCTTCAGCGCTGGCAGCAGCACTTTGCTTCTGCGAGCAGCCGAGTGCCCTTATCTTTCAGTATACTAGAACCAACTGTAATTTGAACAAAATACATCCTATCATTATGGCCGGGGGAGCGTTATAGGATAATGCAGAGGTATTGGGCGAGGGGAGTGCACGTATAGAAGTATCTTTACGCGCTGAGGAAAACGATAAGAACTTACTGTTGCCCTTTTTGCCTGGCTTACTCTACAATGCCCCTTTTGTGGCGATTACCGGTCAGTTTACCAATAACATAACCCAGAACCAGGCCGATAATCATCGTTAGGGGAATGAGGATGATCTGAGACATGCTGATCTTCCAGAAAAAGATCCGAAACGACACAACCTGCGTGTTCTGGAAGAAGATTACGAGTATCAATATCACGATCACAAACGAAACGATTATTTTGGGTTTTTTCATGAATTCCTTAAGATCACTGCTTTCCTTTTCCTTCATGTTCAAGCCCTCCGTTACTCTCTTTGCATAGCTCTATCTTCTTACTGCGTTGCGGCTCTTTCGAGCTCAGAAGCCTGCTCTCCTGTTGATAACCCTCTGAGCTTTATTACTCTTTTTATATCTTACACCGAATTAATGAGGTATGGCAAGCACACAGTAACAGAAAGGTGCTCGTTTTGGTCGCAGGGGAAACGATTCCTCCTTTGCTTTTGCAAGGGTTTCTTCTATACTGTTTTGTATAGCATCGCAGGGACACAGAGCCCTGCTGTGGGCCAAAGAGGTATGAGCACTGCACTTCCTTACATGCTGCTCGCACTTGGATTTGTGTTCTTGATTAAAGGTGCCAGCCTTCTCGTTGACGGGGCTTCATCCATTGCGAGGCGTTTGCACATTTCGGATCTGGTGATCGGGCTGACCGTCGTGGCATTCGGTACCTCGACACCCGAGCTGTTCGTGAACCTAATCGCGAGCCTGAAAGGGAACACCGATATCGCAATCGGCAACATCCTGGGCAGCAACATCGCAAATGTCTTTTTGATCCTCGGTGTCTCTGCAATCGTGTTCCCGTTGACCGTTAGCAAGGGAACGGTGTGGAGGGAAATCCCCTTCAGCCTGCTGGCCGCTTTTGTTCTGGGTTTTGTTGCAAACGACCAATTCATAGACAAGAGCGGGTCTTCTCTTGTGACGAGAATTGATGGATTGGTCTTTTTTTCTTTCTTTGCCATCTTCATCTATTACTCCTCAACCATTGCCATGCGAATAGAGGGCATGGAAGAGCATGTGTCTTCCAAGGAGTATGGATTCACAAAATCAATCCTCTTGGTTGTCATAGGGTTGATCGGCCTGACCCTGGGCGGCAAATGGATCGTGGATGGTGCCGTGCACCTGGCCTTGAAATTCGGAATGAGCGAATCCCTGGTGGGCTTAACCATTGTGGCGGTGGGCACATCGCTGCCCGAACTGGCCACCTCAGCCATGGCCGCCTACAAGAGGAATGTTGAAATCGCCGTCGGCAATGTAGTTGGCTCAAACATCTTCAACGTTTTCCTCGTGCTCGCAGTAAGCTCGGTTGTAAAGCCCTTGCCGTTTCAGCCCAAGGCCAACAGGGACATCGGTGTGGTTATTCTGGCCGATATACTGCTGTTTGTTTCCATGTTTACCGGCAGGAAACGGTTGCTGGATCGGTGGGAGGGGGTTGTTTTTCTCGCCCTTTATGCCGCTTATATTACCGCCCTTGTCGTTCAGGGGTAACAGCCGGTCATTTTGACCGGGGCGTTGAGATTTAACCTGTACAAGGGGCGGAGCTTTGGTTTGTTTGACGTTTCGAGGGAGAGTACAGAAGGAACCTAATTGAAAAGGGGGAGTGATGCTTGGGGCACATTTGATTCCCATGCTCATTATTTTAGTGGCGCTTTTGGCCTTTTCGGCATTTTTCTCGGGCTCCGAGACGGCACTCATGGCTATCAGCAAACTCCGTTTGAGACACCTGGCTGAAACGAAGCCCATCAGGGCCAAGCTTGTTGAACGGCTACTCAAGAAGCCGGAACGACTCATCGGAACCATACTGCTTGGAAACAACCTTGTCAATGTAGCCATGTCGGCCTTGGCCACCGCCCTTGCCATAACACTCTGGGGCGAAAGGGGAATTGCTTATGTCACTGCTATATTGACCCTAGTCATTTTGATTTTCGCGGAGATCACTCCAAAGATCTTTGCCAAGTACTTCAACGAGCGGGTTTCATTCATTGCAGCTCCCATTCTCAACGGATTCATGCTTGTATTAAACCCCGTGGTAGTCGTGGTTACCTATGTCAGCAGTCGGATCCTCTATTTGGTGGGAGTGGATGTTTCCAAGATAAAAAGGCCGCTGATGACCGAAGAGGAAATCAAGACTTGCATCAAGATGGGGTGGGATGAGGGTGCAATCACCGCACAGGAGAGGCAAATGCTCTCCAGGGTTTTTACCCTGAACGATAAAACCATAGGGGAAATCATGGTGCCCAGGGAAAACATGGCCGTTTTGGATAGGGACGCATCTCTGGATGAGACGGCCCATCTCATTTCAAAAACGGGCTTTTCACGCTTCCCAATTAGAAAAGAGAACGACACTGATATCGTGGGCTTTATACACGCTAAAGACGTATTCCGTTTGACTGAAGAAGAAAAAGCCGGCTCTCTTAAGAAAATAATCAGGCCACCTTACTTTGTACCGGCAGACAAGAAAATCGACGCACAGCTTCGGAGCTTCCAGGAGAGAAAGCTTCATCAGGCAGTTGTGCTGGACGGCTCGGGAAAGGTGGCGGGCCTGGTGACCTTGGAAGACATCCTGGAGGAATTGGTAGGGAGCATCAAGGATGAGCACGACCTT
>Ga0180433_10008670_pt1 | contig 12609 bp, 10 predicted proteins | sample SS_ome_8_FD_132980 | JGI IMG/M metagenome (GOLD analysis project Ga0180433, IMG submission 132980) | Hypersaline lake sediment archaeal communities from the Salton Sea, California, USA - SS_1_D_1 metaG | ecosystem: Environmental > Aquatic > Non-marine Saline and Alkaline > Hypersaline >... | reverse complement strand
GGCCCTACGGTTACCAAGGTGATCTCGAGGTCTTCGGCGCGGCTGCGGCCAGTTTCCCAAGGGGTCGGTGTGTTTTCGTCCTGTGCTTGGGCAGTCCAAGCCAGTATCAACACCATGAAAACAAGGAAAAAACGGAATACAAATCGAATCATGGGCGTGAGATGAATCGTCCTTTTCATCTGATAAGAAATCTAGCCACTGAATCTATCATAGTCTTGCCGGTCAGGTCAACTGGGAAAGAGTATCTGACTTGCTTCATGAGCCAATATATTTTATTCTGAAAGTGTAATCTTTTGTTGATAAAAATGAATTTTGGGTCAGGTGAAAGATGAATACAGCAAGCAAGACATTCTTCCATGGAATCATAGGTTTAGCGGTTCTCTCCGTGTGTTTGACAGCGGTTTTGTTCCTTTCAAGCGGAATATTTGGTAGCGAAAACAATGAGCTGCTTCGAGCGCCCTTGAGTGAGAATTTCTTGAAATACATCCAAGCCAAAAAGGCCGGTGCACAAGTCCGGGCGTTTACAGCCTCCGGTCATCCCCTCGGATTGATTCCCAGCCCCATTGATTTCAAATACACGAACCTCCGCGCAGCCGCGTTGATCAAGAATCTTCCTGCTCAGTATGACTTGCGTGAGATGAACAGGCTCACCCCAGTGCGAAACCAGGGCCAATGCGGGTCGTGCTGGGCGTTCGCGACAATGGCTGTTCTCGAATCGGGATTCATGCCCGGCCAGGAAATGAATTTTTCTGAATTTCATCTTATGAACAATCATGGCTATCTGGGAGGTCCTTGTGAAGGGGGAAACATATTCCAGGCCGTTGCTTATCTAACACGCTGGGCCGGGCCCATGGATGAATTGGATGTCCCTTACCGCTATGCCACTGTCCATGATTACGTTGAAGTGCGAAAACATGTGCAAAACATAGCTCTCATTCCCCCAAGAGAGGGGCCAGAAGATAATCGGCCGATCAAAGAGGCTGTCATGAAATATGGACCGGTCTATGCAGCCATGTATTTTGATGATATGTGTTATGATTCAACCCACTATGCGTATTACAATACAGATATTGAAGAAGGAGGGCATTCTGTAGCCATAGTGGGGTGGGATGATGACTTCGATAAAAATTGGTTTCGTGAAATACCGCCCGGAGATGGGGCCTTCATTGTCAAGAACTCCTGGGGGCGCAACTGGGGAGAAGACGGGTATTTTTATGTGTCTTATCATGACGCCTATTTTGCTTGCATGAACTTTTGTGCCGCTTTCAAAAAAGCAGAGCCCAAAGTCAATTATTCAGACAAGTATCAGTATGATTTCAAAGGACTGACTCAGATGTTGGGATATCCTCCTTCTGAGGTTGGCTGGATGGGCAATATTTTCAGAGCGAGGAGAGACACCTCCTTAAGAGCCGTGAGTTTTTATGCCATGGGTAATACGACAAAGATTATTATCTACGTCTATACGGGCGTGGAGCCCAGAAAACCGACAAGCGGGACACTGGCTGTCAGAAAGGGCGTAAAATTCAATTCCCCAGGGTATTACACAGTACGAATGAAAAAAATACCTCTGCTCCAAGCCGAAAGGTTTTCGGTTGTCGTTAAAATCGAGACGGAGGGCTGGGAGTATCCCATTCCTGTGGAAATGCCGATTGAAGACTATACACAAAATGTCAAAGCAGGCAGAGGGCAGAGCTTCATCAGCGAGGACGGGGAAATTTGGGAAGATGTGGTGGACTTTGACAAAAACACCAATGTCTGCCTGAAAGCCTTCACCAGAGATTAACCGCGCGTTGATGTCCTTTTTTCGATGGCTCTCCTCTTTTGGGGCGACGGGCGATGAGCCAAAATCATCGTTCCAATCACTCCCAAAGGCGATTGCTAGCATCCCCTCAATTCGATAGATTATTCCCTTTGTGTGATAAATAGGCAGCGCTGCGCATGTTCAGAATTGCCCATCTCAAAAAAATTGTGTAGTCATTGGCCGCCCTGATGAAAGATAGAAAAAGAAAAGACGAACATACCAATAATAATAGGTTTTCCTTTTCGTTCGTTGAGCAATCGATCCAGGGTATTGTCATCCTCCAGGATTTTCGCATCATCTATGCCAATCAAGTCTTTGCCGATATCTGTGGCTATTCGATCGACGAGCTCGTTACCAACTCTCTGAAGCATGCTTTTCCGGATGGTCAAAGCGGCGAAATCCTAGTCAGGCTGCATACAAACAACAACGGGAAAATGGCACTGGAGGTCAGTGACGCGGGTGTCGGATTTCCCGATGGTTCGAATATCCGAAAGCCGGATACCTTAGGCCTTCAGCTGGTCAACGATTTGGTCAATCAACTTGGAGGGATTATTGAGCTCGATCAAACGCGGGGGACAGCCTTCAGGATTGCATTCGACCGCACTCAAGATGCGGAGTAGCATTTCTAGAGCCCTGTTCAACATCCCGCGTACAGCTATAGGCCAACGGCAGCCTTTGGGAACGCCAGTATTGCTTTTGGATGCTTTTTCTCTGTTGAAATAACTTCTTCGCTGGATCGGATTAGTTTTATTTCAGAATTCTCTTTTTTCCCAGAAAGTTCCCGCTTTTTTTATCAGCATATTGAGGACTATTAAACAGATAACAACACACAGTATAAAGCCCCACATCATTATTTCGTTCATGGAGATAAATCTGGGCCTGCTCACCGGGCTTTTGTAGAATGACGTCGCATCGATCATGGATTTGACCTGATCCAATTCGGCCTTATTCCATTTGTAGGAGGAACCGGTGAGTGTTTTTCCAAAATACTGTTCCAGAATCTGGTTTTCTTTAAAGGCGATGAAAAAGTTATCTTCCTTTTCCGCAGGATCTGTGGTTGTCATAGCTTTCTCATACTTTTTATCTCTCCGATAAATGTGAACACGTATCTCATGGAGAAAAGGGTTGGTATAGCCAGTGACAAGTTGGAGGAACTCCTCATACTCGCGCTCTTTCCAATCCCTGAGAAAGCTTCCGTATTCTTCGGATTTTTTGTTGTCGATGTGTTTCAGCTGCTCTAATGTGAGGCGGGAAAAGAAGGCCCCAATTTCGGGATCCCTGTGTGTGTACCTGAGTTCACTCATGGCCTCCTGCTTTTTGAGCCCTGAGAGGAAAGGTAAGATTTCTGTGTACTTGTGAACCCTTGCCGACCTGTTGGAAAAACACAGCCCGATCAGGATCAGGGTTGCGGCCAGAAGGGCTGAGATGATTTTGATGGATTTGGGCTGGATTTTTTGGTAAGAAAGTTGAGGCCGGATGCCTTTCCAGAGGAGAATCTGAAACAGCCCGGAAGAAAGGGCGTTGAGGCCCACGTCCCGGAAATCCCAGTATCGACCCGGGACTATCCACTGGAGTATTTCATCGGTAATGCCTATGAACGAGCCTGCCAGGAAGGCGGCCAGGTAGATGCCTTTGTCATGGATATGATGTTGGAAAGCGCGAAAGAGGAAAAAACCAAGAAGTCCATATTCTATGAAATGCACGGCTTCTTCTGGGCTCTTCCAAAGTTTTAGCGTGAAATAGACATAGGCCCCGGATACGAGTGCTAGCCAGATGTAATTCTTGACGGTTCTAATCTTTAGCCTGAAATAAAGCACAAAGAAAATTCCGGCAAAAGTCGCGCCGGCCGCTAAAAGGACCGCAACACCGAAAGCGGATCGTCCGATGTGGGCTGTGACGAAATTCTGAATAGATCGGGCGAGGGGAACAGTGAAAAAAATGGCCAGAGCGCAGAGTGCTACCCAAAGCCAGGAAAGCCAATACTTTTTTTTCGCGGGCGTGTTCATTTTTGATTAAATCGATAAAAAAAACCTAAAAAATACCTTTGACATTTTAATAAATATACCACTATAATAAAAATAACCTGCTGGCTGGAGAGGAATCCTCCTTAGCCCCGCTTCCTTTTCCAAACCTTGGCGCCTCGACAGCCAGCGTTTTTTTATATCCGATCATACCTCACCTAATATACGTTTTGCCAATCATTTGCTCAAGCTTTGCACTTCCCATCATTTTAGTGAATAATTCATAATAAAAGGTGCCAGGCACCTTTTTTCAGGGGAAACAAAAAAGGTGCCTGGCACCATTTTATAGACTTCAATTAACATAAACACAACAAGAGCCTTGAGCGTATCAGATGTGTAAAGACAACCACATGGATGACACACAGCTTCTCCAGAGCTGCTTGGAAGGCAATGTCGAGAATTATAAGAAGGTGATCGAAAAATACAAAGGAAAAGCATTGGCTCTCGCATGGAATTACACGGGAAACCGGGAAGATGCTGAGGACGCTTGCCAAGATGCCTTTCTCAAGGCCTACCTCAACCTGGGCTCAAAAAAATGCAAGAGGAGAGTGAAAATGCTAAAGAAAAAGATTGTCTTGGTAGCAATTTTTGTGACGGGATTGTCTTTTCTTAATTTGATGGCGCAATCTCAGATCGATATGAAGATGAGATTCTTCGAAGGCATCAGGCAGGGCGAGGCCGGACCACCGAAGGTTGTCACATCGTCTTATTTACAGCCGACCATCACGGCAAGCTTCCCTTCAAAATTTTTACTTGCCGAAGAAAAGGAGCAAATCAAAAGTGTTTTTAACCTGCAGAATGTCCGCCTAATCACTGAAGCTGACCTGAATTGGAAGTCTTGGAGAGGGGATTTGGCCCATATTTTTCGCCTGGATGGACACGCCTTTCAATTGAAGCTGACGCCTGTGAAAAAGGAACGTATAGTCAAACCCAATAAAATTAAAGAGGATACTGGGAGCTACCAGTTCAAAATTGATATTGCCGAGATCAAAGGCGAAGAAAAGATAAGTTTGATGGATACTGAAATCATTCTGCCCGAGAAGAATATTGCCGTGTTTGGTTTTGAAGACAGAGAAGGCAAGCCTTATTTTCTGTCTTTTCATGTCACAGGAGTTAACATATCTCCACCACCCCCGCCGCCGCCTCCCCCGCCACCTGACGAAGAAGCATGGAAGAAAAAAATTGCTGCGTTTGAAAAGGGCGCCGTGAAAATTGAGGGGGAGCTGAAACCACCGAAGCTCATCAAGCGAGTCAATCCGGTGTATCCAACGGAAGCAAGAAGAGAAAAAGTCGAGCGTGTGGTCATCCTGGGAGCCAGGATCGATGAGGAGGGCTATGTCCAATCTGTGATGGTCTACAAGAGCAAAACACCTCTTCTCAATAAGGCTGCCATAGATGCAATCAAACAGTGGCGATATGAGCCTTTGTATATCGATGAGAAAGCTGTTCCTGCAGTCTTTACGATCACGGTCAGGTTTGCGCTCAACGGTGATGCGCCGGGAGAGCCAGAAGAAGGTGTTGTGAGACTGAGTAACACAGAAGCGCCCAAGCTGATCAAGAGGGTCAATCCGATCTACCCTGAAGAGGCCAAGAAAGCAGGAATACAGGGAGTCGTGCTGCTCGAAACCAAGATTGACAAACAGGGACAGGTATCCAGGGTTGTTATATTGAAAAGTGAAAGCTCTGTGCTGAACAAAGCTGCTGTGGATGCGGTCAAGCAGTGGGTTTATGAACCCTACTTCCTCGATGGCAAAGCCACTCCCGTCCTTTTTCCAGTAACCGTGCGGTTCAAACTCACATAAAAAACAAGCCGACAAAGCGCACGGCCTGCCTGGTTAAAACAAGGTGCTCGGTCATATTTCACAGGCCGGGTGTATCGATTTTTGAATAGTCCAGCTCAGAGCCGAGCAGGCTGTGTGGTATGAGGTAGACCACAAGCAGGAGAATCGAAGCCCCCAAGACCCAGCCTCTGGCCGGTTTTCCCTTTCGCCCTGCAATCCAGGCTGCTATCCAGCCTAGAAAAGCGATCAGCGTCTTGTTATCTGTTAAATCGTGCCCAAAGGGAAACCCCGTCCATAGAGCTCCAAAAGCAAATTTTTGGACCAGAGGTCCTAATATTATCCCCCCAATAAACAAAAGACCCAAGGTCCAAAGGACTAATTTTCGAGGATTGCTGTTTTTGTTCAATGCCTCTAGACCGGCACGCGTGGAAAAGAGCATGGCCATGAACATGATGATGATGTGAGGGATGAGAATGACACGAGGCACAGGACCTTTAAACCGGATGACAACTGGATTTTCACCCGGAAGAGAGTCGCTCTCACTTCCCTTCGATAAAAAAACCTTGTACGCGAGCTTTCCCGCTGAGGGCTGTTGGGGCAGCTTGCCGACCAAAAAGTCATTATCCCTCTGCATCGGAATTTTAGTCCAAGGATCATCTGTTTTGAATCTTTTATAATCCAACCGACCGCTGATATCTCTGTCCGGCACCTTGATTTTTATTTCACAGTCCGGTCCGATTTCGTGCGTTCGGATCAGTCTGTAAGAGACTTGGGTGCCGCCAACATCTGCTTTTCCCCGCAATGGGTAGGTTGGACCTGTCAGGCGCTGGTAAACAGCGGCCGAGAGAGTGATGACAAACGCCAGAATCCATAGGCCTGCTTTTTTCATGCGTTCTCCTCATGCTCACTTGCTCTAGTAAATATTAAATGTAGCAATATAGAGAAGCTTTCGCAATCGGATTTTTTCCCTCAAAAGTGAAGGCTTTTTAAAACCGGTATGAAGTTTAGATCACAGAAACAGTCGTGCTGCTTCTGGTGGGGTGGATTCAAATCTATAGAAAGATTGAAGGGGGCTCTTTATTTTGCTCAAAAAGCCGCTAATCAAAACTGAAAAAAGTGAAAAAAGAGTTTTACGCTGAGTGCGCTTGAGAAGCATCAGAACCTTCAGGATTGCCGTCTCCCTTGGATTCCTGCTTTCCTGTCTTCGGGTCAGCATTATCTTCATCGGCTTCCTCGGATCCTCCGAGTTCTTGTTCATCTTCTTCCGGTTCGACCTCTACGCCGAGAAGTTGAGCGGTTCCCTCGTATACCTGCCTGAGCTGCTTTTTGGAATCCTGGAGTTCTGCCAGTCTCTGTCTTGCTTTTTGAATTTCCTCCTGCATTTTCTCATCAACGCTGTCCAATTCCTTTTTGGCGGCTTCCATAGCTTTCTTGTATATTTCTTCTTGATCTTTGGAAAGTGCCATGCTTTTCTCCTTAATTTAGCGTTTATCAATCACTTAATTACTATGATTGAGATTGCATGCGAGCCTAAATTCACACCTATTGTATTTTTGAGGGGTAAAAAGCACAATCGCCTTTTGGGGTGATTTTTTGGGGTATTCTGAGACCAGTTCTCTAGTCTTTAGGGGTCATATTTTCTGAGATCTGACCCTTGTTCAGAATTTAACTAAAATTTAACAGAGAATTTATTTCTTTTTAACATGGCCGCATAATATTATGCTCAGGATGGAAACAAGAGACATTCTTTTCCTTTATTTTACCTCCCATAATACTGCTCCAGGAAGCACAGGGCATCCCCGCTCTGTGCTTCCTCCTTGCCTTTTGATCCTGCTTTTGACCCAAAAAGAGAATCTCGTGACTCTCCTTTTTTGTTAATTGGAAGGGGGAACCGCCGAGGTTCACCCCTTCCACCCCTGGGTTGGACACGTATTTCAGTTGAATTGATCGAGAAGAGTGGTGGCCCTATGATCCAGCTGTATTCATGGGTGTCGGTTATCGGTGATCACTGAAGGCAGGCTCAATCTCTTCGCTTTTTGGTAAAACGGTTGTAGAGCCAGGCCGCGACGATTCCGATTATGAATCCGTCAAGAGCGGCGTAGAGAGTAGCCACGATGACGCCGCCAAATCCCCATTGGCCGGCATGGTATCCGGGGTAAATGGAATCGATCAATTCCAAAAAAGCATCCCCATATCCGGCTATGAGCATGTTACCCATGGCCACAATAAAAACGATAGCGCCCCACACCACACAGAGCATCAGTCCGAACCGAAGCGTATCCAGTTTCATGATTGCCCCCTATCCGTTGAATTAGTTTTTTATGACCACCAATATTCTTTTGAAAACATAACCAAAAGTCAATCAGAGGAGCAATGATGCTAGCATCTCTAATACCGTGATGGCAGCCATTGCACACGATCAGACCGGAAAGAAAATCTGCCTATTTTCTAAGTTCAAATAAAGTGCAGGTCGGCATCGGTGTCAGCCCGACTATGTCATCGGTATAGTCTCCGATGCAAATTTGACTCTTTTGACCATCGCTGAAGTCCCCGCCTTCGACCTTCAACCTGATCTCCACGATCGTCCCCCTGCTCCGGGCTGGAATCGGTGTCCCTGAGCCTGTAAATCCACCAACCCTCAGGGTCCCGGCACGGATTTCGTTGGCATCGACGGCAGCCCACTCTTCGGTCAAATCCCCTCTGTTTGCCCCCTGGAATCGGAACAGATTGGCATCGAATGTCAGATCCATTCCAAAAACTGTGATCTCTTTGTCGATGCCGCCCAGAGTGATACTGACCGTGAACACTGTTCCTGATTCGCCTGATTGGGGAGTGCAGGATATAGATATGTCTTGTTCGGGGGGAATATCCGCTTCCGGAGCGGTTGAGCTCTGTTTGCAGACAAAAGATGCTGCCCCCAAAACAAGGATCGCTGCTATCAAAAAAAGTCGCCACATGTGAAGTCTCCGAGGCCTCAGTGGGCTGTCATCTATTTTCCATGAAATCGTCATTTAGGCAAGGATTTAAAAAAATACCTTCGGATGTGTTCAAATATTTTTGACAGTGGTTTTGAGAGATGATATATGTCTTTCTTACCGGAGAAAGAGGCAGAAATAGCCATTAGAAGGGAGGTATCCCCATGAGATTCAGAATTTTCTCAGGTATCATTTGTGTGTGTTTCCTGTTTGTCGTGATTTTTGGATTGCCCAGATGCAGTCAGGAAGAACAGGGAATTTCTGTGGAATGGATCTACAGCCAGGCGGGCAAAGAAGCCGGTTTGTTGCCCTCCTTTCTTTGGCTGGATGATGGAACAGCCATTTGGCACAACCCCCTTGACACCAAAAAGAAAAACACATTCTGGAAGTTCAATCCGGAGAGTGGTGACACCATCGCAGTGCTCGATGACAAAGAAGCCATGACCAGCTTAGAAAGCTTATTGAGCAAAGATGCAATGCCGCAAAGCCTTGAATGGCCCGTTGCTTTTGACAATCTGGGTGAGCGTGCCATCTACCTGTATGAAGGAGATATCTTTTTGCTCGATTTGGCCTCTTCCCGCTTTTATAAAGTCACGTTTACGGATGCCCAGGAAAAATCGCCGCGATTTTCTCCGGACAGGAAAAAACTCGCTTTTATAAGGGATAACGATCTTTATGTGTATGATATCACCTCAAAAACGGAAAAACGGCTGACAGAGGATGGCTCGGAGACACTCCTGAACGGAACACTGTCTTGGGTTTACTGGGAGGAAATCTTCGGTCGGCAAGATATCGGTTACTGGTGGTCGGGGGATTCATCCGCAATTGCCTTTCTTCAGACTGATGAATCACCCGTGAGTGTGATGCATTTTGTCGATTTCAAACCTCAAGTGCCTTGCCTTATCACTCAGCGTTATCCCAAAACAGGAGGTGATAATCCAGTTGTCCGTGCCGGTGTCGTCGCTGTCGATGGTGGCCGGCTGACCTGGGTGGATTTCAAGGAACATCCCTATGAGTATATCGTTCGTGTCAAATGGCTTCCTGACAACGAGCGTTTGAGCGTGCAGACCATGAATCGGGCTCAAACGGAGCTCGATCTGTACTTTGTCGAGCGATCATCCGGAGTGCCGACACATATCCTGAAGGAAACGGATGAAGGGTGGGTGAATGTCCACGATGATCTTTTCTTTCTGGAAGACGGCGAACGTTTTATCTGGACCTCTGAGCGGAATGGATACAATCATGTGTACCTCTACAGCATGGAGGGTAAGGAACTGAGACAGATCACGGAAGGCCCTTGGGCTGTTCGAAACTCAGGCGGGCCATTTGGACTGCAGCAGGCAGTATGCGCCATCGATGGAAAATCGGGTTGGATTTATTTCACGGCACTCGAAAAATCTTCCCTTGAGCGGCATTTGTACCGTATCACATTCGACGGAGCGGCTATGGAACGTTTGACCGAAGCGGACGGAATTCATGCCATAGCATTCAGCAAAGATGGGAAATACTATGTCGACCGCTTTTCCACAAGATCAAAACTTCCCTCACTTGTTTTGTGTGATACGAATGGACAGCAACTGAGCGTCATAGCTCCTCCTTACCCCGGGCAACTGGCAAAATTTGATGTGCAGTGCCCCGAACTGTTCACAATTCCGGCTGCAGACGGCTTCCCGATGCCGGCCGAGCTTCTCAAACCCGGGGATTTCGATCCCACTAAAAAATATCCGGTGATCATTTACGTCTACGGCGGGCCTTCGGTGCCGACGGTTCTCAATGGCTGGCGCCGGTCGATTTTGTTCGACCAAATTCTTCTGGACAAAGGTTTCCTGGTCATGGGTGTGGATAACCGCAGTGCCACGGCTGTCAGCAAAAAACTCGAGAATCGGGTGCTGCATGATGGATACGGCACGAGTGAACTGACTGACCTTCTGGATGCGGTGAAATGGCTTAAAAGCCAAGACTTTGTCGATCCGGACAGAATCGGGATCTGGGGATGGAGCGGAGGAGGCACATTCACGCTTCTGGCTCTAACGCATTCTAGAGAATTTAAAGCGGGGATTGCTGTGGCCGCTGTCACAGATTGGCACTATTACGACACCAAATGGGCGGAATCCTACATGAAAAGGCCTGAAGATAATCCGGATGGCTATGCGAAGACGTCGCTCGTCAAAGCAGCCAAAAACCTTCACGGCCGGCTTCTTTTGGTGCACGGCACCTACGATGACAATGTCCATCCACAGAATGCCTGGGCTTTTATCGACGAATTGATTAAGTCGCGAAAAATGTTTGATCTGATGATTTATCCCATGCGCCAGCACGGCATTGCCGATGATCCGGCTCAGATTCATTTGTACACCACCATGCTGGAATTCTGGACGGACAATTTACTCGAATAGGAGGACACAATGAAAGGCAAACCTCAGAGATCTGTTTTAGGACTCTTGATATTCGGCATGCTCCTCGGTGTTTTCCTCTTTTCCTGCGCGCAACCGCAGAGAACAGAGAACAATGAAATGCCGATCACAGAAATACGGAACACGACAGATATCAAAGAGATTCAGCTCATCGAAGCCTTGAAGGCTTTTATCCCTCATATCATGACAAACAAAGGAACTCCGGGTCTGAATATGGCTCTGGCTCTGCACGGCGAAATCATCTGGGAGGCAGGATTCGGCTATGCGAATTTAGAGCGCAAAGAACCCATGACATCCCAAACGGTCACCCATTCCGGATCCATGGGAAAAACGTACACGGCAACAGCCATTATGCAGTTGGTAGAGAGAGGGGTGATCGGCCTGGATGATTCCGTAAACACATACCTCAAGGACTTTCAGATCACAAATCCCAAAGGGGAGCGGGACATCACATTCAGAGATCTCCTCACGCACAGGTCAGGTCTTTCAACCAACGCGGCAGGCAGCCGGTTCGCAACACCAACCCCTCTGGCCGAGCATGTCAAGGCCGGATACACCCAGAAAATGTTCAAGTCCTTTAACGGAACGGTCTTGCCGCGTTGGGGGGCTAAGGTGGGTGAAAGATTTCAGTACTCCAATTTCGGCATGGCCACTCTCGGCTACCTGGTGGAGGTCACAAACCCGGAAGGGCTATCATTTTCTGAGTATGTCCAGCGGCACATCATGGATCCCTTGGGCATGACATCGAGTCAGTATCCAGTCGTTCAGGATGCCGAACATGTGCGCCAGGACATATTTGAGCGGTTTTCGTCAGGGTATGCCCAGTTCGGAGCGGTCGATATCCCGACGCCGGCCATCTATTTTGCCGACTACCCGGCAGGGACGGTGGTCACTATACCCAGGGATCATATCAAATTGCTTCTGGCCTATCTGAACGAGGGGACTTATAACGGCTACCAGCTCCTCAACCCGGAAACGGTGAAACTCATGCTCACTCCTCAGATTGAGGGCGCTCCAGGAAATGTCAATTTGGGGTTGACGTGGATGCTGGAAAACATTGGCCAGCATGACTTCAACTTCAATCACGGCGGTGCCCATATGTACGGCTGGACGAACAATTTCAGGGCCTATCCTAAACAGGAATTGGCCATAGCCATTTTTACGAACCACTGGCCCATGATGCAGAACAGGTACAAGGAGCACAAGATTATTTTTGATTTCATATCGACCTGGCTGACATACGAAGAACCGGACTTGAAGAGAACGGCATCCGATCCCTCCTGGTCCTGGAAAACCTCGTACGTGATGGGGCTCATTGCTGTCGAGCAAATCAAGGCCACTCTTGGCATTGAGGATGAATTGACGGACGAGATGGTCGAAGCCATGGCCAAGGGTGCGATGCTTCGTTCAGAGTCTCCCAACAGCGTCTCTGGATGGGATCCTGACGGATTCCAGACAGGCGTCGCGGACCTGCTCCAGGTGACAATGACAATTCCGGAGATTCAAGCCTTTGTTAAATCTGATAAGTGCCGGGTGAGCCCTGATGAACTGCGCAAAATTTACAGAGAGCTCGGAGGCGAACAGGCTTCAGCTCTTCTTGTCCATTAGTATAGAGCG
>Ga0180433_10008669_pt1 | contig 12609 bp, 10 predicted proteins | sample SS_ome_8_FD_132980 | JGI IMG/M metagenome (GOLD analysis project Ga0180433, IMG submission 132980) | Hypersaline lake sediment archaeal communities from the Salton Sea, California, USA - SS_1_D_1 metaG | ecosystem: Environmental > Aquatic > Non-marine Saline and Alkaline > Hypersaline >... | reverse complement strand
CTTGTAGGAGGTGGAACACCGATTGATTTTGGAAAGACCTATAAGGATGGAAAAAGGATACTTGGAGATGGAAAGACCTGGCGAGGTCTTTTTGTAGGAACCTTTGTTGGTGTAACAGCAGGTTTCGGTCTGTCCGTTGCAGCTAAATACGCAGCATTATATGAATTCCCAATAACACTCTCTGATTTCACAGGGTTTCCCTTCATGATGCCCTTGATCTTTTCAATCTGTTTTGGAGCGTTATTAGGGGACATTGTTGAAAGCTTTTTTAAAAGAAGAGTGGGAAAGAACAGAGGTGAGGATTGGATCCCCTTTGACCAACTTGATTTCATCATCGGAGTACTAATCGCAACATTTCTCATGGGTCTTTTATTACAAGTTACTGGACTGCTATCATACAACTGGTTTTTCAATAACTTTACACCACTCCATATACTGGTCCTACTCATAGCAACACCCTTTATACATCTATTTTCAAATTTTGTACATAGAAAGACAAAACGAAAAACACTGCCTAAAAAAAGTATATAAATTGTCAATGAATCAGTTTTACAAAGGCAAAGGATTTTTGGGGAAACAAGGACATGAATCCAGATGAATCCATGAACAAAGAACTAATGGAATGGGCGGAGGATACAAAACAGACATTACAAATACAAAAAGAGGACAGCCCTCATGCAGATAAAAAGCCAGAGGGAAACTGTGCAGTTTGTGGCGAACATAAAGCAAAGTTCGTTTGCCTGAAATGTGGCAAATCCGTCTGCCCATCATGTTATTTCAAAATAATCGGAATATGTAAAAAATGCGTGCCCAAAGAGACAACAGAAAAATGGGAGGGAAAACATCCCGACTGGGAAAAAGAACTAGGAGTTGAATGGGTCATCTAACCTATTTTTTTCTTTGAATTTTTAGATGATCTCTGACCACTTTTCTTCTGCAATGCCTCTCGTTTCAACCGCTGCCCCTCAACATGCAATGCATACATCGAACGAGCAGTCCTCCAAGAAGATGGATAAATAGGAACACCAGCAGATTTCAGATCGAAAACAAGCTCCTCAAACTCAGTACCTCCCACCCAGGTACCAAGGATCGGTTTCTGATGGGTCTCATGAAGTCTTTTCTCCCGGACCATCTTTAAAATCGCACCAGTAAACTCCCGAGGCCGAGCATATCCACCATGAACTGAAGCAACAATAATACCATCGATATTAGGATCCTCCAAAAGGATCTTTGTAGCAGCCTCATACCGATAAAAACCAGCATCAGCAACAAGATCAACAGGATTATTTGGTTTAACAATATCAGGGATTATCTTATCGATCCTCTTCGCAGTTTTTGCTGACAATTTTGGAACAACAAGACCATTCTCCTCACAGGCGTCAGTAAGAAGGATACCAAGACCACCACCATTGGTAATGATACCAACACGATTCCCTTTCATAGCTGGCTGACCCGCAAGAGCTCGTGCCATATCAAACAACTCAACGATATCCCGACAACGGATACCACCAGCTTGTTTGATAGCAGCACTATATATCTTGTCGCTACCAGCCATAGAACCAGTATGAGATGCTGTTGCCCGAGCACCAGCACTACTACGACCAGCCTTAACAATAAGAACAGGTTTATCACAGGCCTTTATCGCATTCATAAACGCCCGACCATCCTTAACCGCCTCAATATATAACCCGATGACCTTTGTATCCTGATCAGTACTGAAAAACTCGATCAGATCATCATCATCGATGTCAAGTTTATTTCCAACACCAATGATCTTAGAAACACCAACGAACTCATTATTGGCCAAATAGATCATACCAATACCAAGAGCACCACTCTGACTGATAAGAGAAAGATTACCCTTACGAGGCACACCAAAAACAAACGAAGCATCTAGATTATCTGACGCATTCTTAAAACCCATCGTATTGGGGCCAAGTACTCTCATTGTGGTTCCTTTTATGATATTCTCAACTTCTTTTTCCAGATCATGATTACCTATCTCACTGAAACCAGAAGAGATAATTATAGCATACTTCACCTTTTTCTGAGTACAATCCTTCATGATCTTAGGTACAAGCTCAGCAGGAACTGAGACAAGAACAAGATCAATGGTACCAGGGACATCCATCAGACTTTTGTAACATTTTAAACCAAGGATCTGATTTTCTTTGGGATTAATAGGATATAATTTGCATTGATAATCAGAGATAAGTATGTTCTTAAGAGCCGCATGCCCGATCTTTCTTGAATCCTTTGATGCGCCAACAACAGCAATACTTTTTGGATTGAAAAATCCTTTAAGATCATGGTTCATAAATCAATACCCTCTACTTATGAATCTTATTTAGAATGCCTCATATCTTTAAAGATTACTAAAATGTTACTTTCATGATTCAGTATAATCTATGAGAATATATTGATTTGATAATGTTTTTTACTAGATTTTATCTTTAAATTTTTTCAAGTTCTACGATTAAATGATAATCGGTTCGCGGTTCTGCATTAGTTATTGTTCTTGTAATTGTTTTATAACCCGGTGCCTCGATAGTTATAGTCCAGTTTCCTGGTGGTGGTACTGCTTTTTCCCATTGTTTATGTGCGGAGTTCTTGCTATGATCATTATAATAGTAGTCAGGATATGATATGCTATACGTCCTGATTTTTTCATCTATTGTTTGTTCAGATTCAATATGTAAATCATATTCAAACTCTTCCAATGACCATGTCACAGGATCACCATTATTATTGCCAAATACTCCTCCTGTTTCGATATATTTTTTTTCTACATCATTGTTAATTGCTGTTACTTTACATGAGCTAAAAACGCCAGGGTCATTTGATTTAATTTCAATAATTGGATTTATATTTCCCCATTCAAACATCATCATAAATGCATTTGTTCCAAATAGGTAGTATAGGAAAATATAATAGTCATTGTATATTAAAAGTATCAGGCAGATTATTCCAGCCAAGCCAAAAAGGCTACCTATTGCATATCCTTCAACAGAACTCATTAAGAAACCTGAAAGAAATCCTATTAATGAGATGGCTCCGCAGGCAATTGATGGCCAGAAGAGAAGCCAATTTAATATTCGGAATTGTGAATATTTGGTAACACCTTGGATGCCCCAAATATAATCCGCTGCCTCATAATACCATTCATGGAAATTTGTACCTTTCCAAAAGTTGAAAACTATGCTGGGTGTCCTAATGCTCTCCCCATCCGCATTAACAAAATTTCCTGCCCATATAATTTTCCCTTTTCTATACCACTCCCAATATTCCTCAAAGTTTGAAGCCTTTTTTTGTGTTGGTATTGGAATATCTTGATCAAAAGATTCTGAGATTTCAGTATTTGCTCTAACCTTATCAACATTTGTTTGTTTAAATCCATCAAAAGCAATATCACTTTTAAATTTCTTATAAACTTCATTGATAGATAAATCATAACTATTAGCTTCTCGAATAAAATAATTCAATATTCCAAGATATATTTTAATCAGTTCTTTACCATATTCATTTTCTATTTCGTTATAAAATTTCGAGTAAGCATCAATAGATAGAGGTAATAAATCCATTGATATAAGATATTTATTAAGGGAATCCAAAAAATCATATTTTATTGTTACTTTATTGTTTTCAATATTTGATAAAAAAATGTTATTTTCTATAGATAAGTTATCCTGTATTTTTTGAATTTCTTCAATATTTCTTGATCCAAGTACTGGTGGTACAAGCATTGATGCTGAACACAAAATAAAAACTGATATCAAGCTTCCAATTGCTGCCTTATTAACTAATAAAAAATTCTCTTTCATTTCTTTTGCCCTCCATTCCATTTTCCTCGCCCTATAACTTATACAACATCATTCGGTTTATATATAAGGATTATCATTTATATTAAAAATAAGGTTTTGAAATATCTGAGTTTTTAGTAATTACTTTGATTAAATGTAACATTTATACTTATGAAAATGTATTATACTCGATTGAGCATTTTATTTTTAATAAGTTATTCATTGTTGAACTACATCATCTGAAAGATATTGTTTCATTTTCTCTACGACTTCTTTACTTGTTTTTGCCATTCTATAATCTTCCAATGGTTCTTTGTTCAACGTGATAAGTTGTGGCCCCCATTTGTACAATCGAAGGATCTGTTCTGCTTGTTCAACCCTGTTTAGGATGTATAATGCTGCTGCAAATGCTTCGAGCGTTGAAAGTTTACATGGTTTTCCATAGTTCACAGGATTTACAGCAACAACAAATGGCAATGCCCTTGATTCATATTTTTCTTCAAGGTTTGGGAATTGCTGTTCGATTGTTTTCCATGAGCAATCAAGCGCAAGTATCCCCTTTTTTTCAGCTATCTTTTCATCTTCTCTTGATATGCTTTTCTCTGAAAGTGGATTTAGAAGGATCATACCTGGAGGAATTTTACGTAGATTATTTTCAAGTGTTGCATATCCAAATCGTTGCATTTTTTTTGCAGAGCATTTTTTCGGATCATCCTCTGAGGTGTGATATATCATCAATCGAATAGGTTTTTTCATACTTTATCACGTTTCAACACGGAGATCAAAGACATAATGAGCATTTCCTGGTGCAATTGATTTTACCCTTTTGACATGTTCCAATGTCATATCTGAACATTCAGAATATAATTCTCTTGCAACATCTTTCATAACCTTTTCTGGTACTTTTTCATCTTGGAAAACATCATGATAATGAATGATTCCGCCCTTCTTTTTTAAACATGATATCGCTGTGTGTAGATATGATTTTGTTTCACCAAAATAACCCATAATCACTCTGTCTGCGACCCCTTTTGGTGCAACTATTTGATTATCCCCTAAGATTGGTTCAATGATATCTGTTACATGATTTAGAACGGTATTTCTTTCCAGATATGCGTATGCATCTGGGTTTATCTCACAGGAAAAAACCCTTTTTGGTCTGCTTTGTACTGCTAGAGGGATAGAAAAATAACCAATGCCAGCAAACATATCAACAACTATCTCAGAGTTATTTGAAATGGTTGCCATTCGTATGCGTTCGTCGATATTTCCAGAAGAGAACATGATCTTTATAGGATCCAATCGGAATCGTATCCCATTTTCATAATGTGTCGTCTCTGTATCTTTATTGCCCCAGATAAGTTCAACATCGGGTACTCGAAAAAGCCCGTCGACCTGTCCGCTTTCCTTTAAGACACTCTTACATGATAGTATGGTTGCATAGGTTTCTGCTATACCTGATTGATGTGATGTTAACTCAGCAGGTAGCTTCAATAGAAGCACATCTCCAATTTTTTCCCATTTCTTAGGAAGATATGATAGGAGTGAATGGGGGAGTATTTGTTCACATTTCTCCCTGATCTGCTGAAAGGGTGTTTTCATTATCTACCAGCATCAAAATACAGAGGATGCTTTATAAAATAAAGGGTACAAAAAGTAAAATATGGGTAACAATAACTCTATGTACCAATCCATCTATTACCTCTGGGACATGGACCTTTTTCCTTATACACCGCGACAGAATCAAAAAGCCATTATGGGCACAATTGCTACAACTCTATCAAATCGAGGTCATCTGGTATTGGAATCAGGGACGGGATCAGGTAAGACAATCTGTGCTCTTAGCGCCACCTTAGCCTATGCTCTAGAGCATGATAAAAGGATCATCTATATCACCCGTACCAATTCACAACAACAACAGGTCATAACCGAACTAAGAGCAATAAGATCACATCAGAAAGAGTCAAAGAACAAGGAAAAACTCTTTGGGGTGGGCATCCAAGGCCGATCAAACATGTGCCCCATGGCACACACTGATAATGAGCTATCTCAGGGCACATCAGAGGAACTATCCCGGTTCTGTGCAAATGAAAAGAAAAAGGCACGATCCTCAAAGAAGAACGGATGTCAATACTATAGACATTTTGTTGAAGATAAAGAAAAGGTGAAACAAGCGGTTCAATGGGTACAAACAAACCTTCCAACTGTGGAGATGTTCATTGAATATTGTGAAAAAAAGAACATTTGCCCCTATGAGTTAAATAAATTCTTGGTCCGTGATGCCCGTGTCGTGGTCGTCCCCTATATCTATGTATTCAATATCACAATACGAAACATGCTGTTCGACTGGTTGGGGCTCTCTGAAGAAGAGATGATCCTTGTCATCGATGAGGCACATAATCTTCCCGATTACATAAGGGATCTTTTTTCAAGTCAACTAAGCGTCTGGATGGTGCGGAACTGCGGATATGAAGTGGAGCAATATGGTAACCCTTCCATGCTTGATGGGCGGATAAGTGTCAAAAGTTTTTGCAAGACACTTGAAGACATCATTAGAGAGATACGGGATAGCTATGTCTATAATATCCTTGAGAACAGCATCCGACAAACAGGTAATGAAAAGAAAACCGATGCGTTTCTTCCATCACATGAGTTCCTTACAGAGGTAACCTCTCGAATGGGGATTACCTCCAAACAACTTCATGATATAATCGATGATCTCATTGCATATGGTGAAAAGATACAGGAGAACAAACAGAAACAGAACAAGCTTCCCCGTTCTTATCTTCATAAACTTGGTCTGTTCCTTGATTTCTGGATAAACCTTGCTCATGAACAATATGCAAAGCTTATTGTCGATGCTGCTGAAGGAAAGAACCCACGAATCGAAGCATATTGCCTTGATCCCTCTGTTGGAACTGATATTCTTACGAAATTCTATAGCACGATCCATATGTCGGGAACCTTGGAGCCACTTGAAGAATACCGGGATTCACTGGGTCTTCCTGCACAAGCAACACTGGTCTCGTTTCCATCACCTTTTCCAAAAGAGAATAGAAAGATATTATATGTTAAGGATGTGACCACGAAATATTCGGAGCTTGTCAAGGATCATAGTGTCATGGAACGTATGTGGGATTATGTCTATGGTATCTGTAATAGTTTCCCGCAGAACACCATGGTCTGTTTTCCAAGTTTCAATACTCTATCAATGTTTCAAAAGAATACGGATTTCTCATCGATCAAACGATCTGTCTTTTTAGAAGAGCAACAGATGAGCCAATCAGCGCTGATGGACCTTGTCTCAGATTTCAAATCACATGGTGAAAACGATGGAAATGGTGCTGCATTATTCTCTGTGATGGGCGGACGTATCAGTGAGGGCATGGATTTTCCTGCTGAACAACTAGAGATCGTTGTCATAGTAGGCATTCCTTATCCTAAACCTACTGCTCGGCAACGTGGACTGCAACGATACTATGATATGAAATTTAGAAAGGGATGGGAATATACCGTTGAGGCGCCCACTGCAAGAAAACTTTTACAGACCATTGGTCGACTCATACGAAATGAATCAGATAGAGGTGTGGCAATTCTTCTTGATAGACGTGCACCACGTTTTCGAAAATATATCCGCGATCTGGAGCCATCATCTCAGCTTCTCAGAGATGTAAAGGAATTTCTGAGTTAGATGAATTTATCCTTTAGTTATTCATCTGTTTTTTCACGGGGGAGAAGATCAGGTATACCATCTTCAATGGGATACTGAATTTTACATTTAGTACAGGTCAATGTACCGGCCAGTATCTCATTATCCTCTTCCTTTTTGATATCAATGCTCAGATCTGCCTTGCATGTTGGACAGCAGAGTATATCAAGTATCTCTTTTTTCATTGTTACTCACTCTTCTATTATAGCTGTTCGTCCCCATCAATGATGTTAGCTAGATACATTGCCTTTTTCCTTCTAACATCAGGGTCCCAGACAAAAGCCCAGTCCTCATTACTGCTCTTTTTTTGATCCTCTTGGCTTTGAAGATAGTTCTTTACCTGGGAATCCATGAGATCAGCTTGGTATAGAACTGCGGCTTCAGCGATCTTAGGCATACGTGGTGAGCCATATTCATATTTTCCATGATGGCTAAGAATCATATGACACAGATAGAGTTCCAATCGTTCATCAAAGGTCCCATTTTCTTCCCGGATCTTAGTGATCTTTTCCCGGATCCATCGTTCACCGATAACAATGTGACCTATAAAGTTACCCTCATCCGTCTTATCAATTGATGTAGTGGTCTGATATTCTCTTAGTTTTCCTACATCATGTAATAATGCACCCGTGAGGATGAGATCCTTGTTAAGCCCGGGATAATATTCACAGATGTTTTTCACAAGTCTAGCAACTCCAAGGCAATGTTGAAGGTTCCCTCCAACATAGTTATGATGAAAGGTCATAGCTGATGGTGAATGGGTGTATTGATGGACAAATGTTGGATCTTCGAAAAATGTGAGCAATAACTTGTTCAATTGTGGATGTTCGATCTCTGAGATGATTGTTTTTACCTGGGAGAATAATGAGGATATCTGATGTTCATCAAGAGCGGCAATAAAATCAGATTTCACATATTCTTCATCGCTGCACCGACGCATACCTCCACTTGTCTCATTGATGGAGACCTGTAACTGGTCGTTATAGGTTTCTACCGTTCCAGATCGAATTTGTATGACATCGCCTGTTTTGAAGCTATCAAACAGTCGTTTCACTCTTTCTTTTTTGTCCCCACCCCAATATTTTACTGCAATCTCTCCTGTTTTATCGACAACAACAAAATCAAACATCGTTCCTTTTCTATAATTTCTGGGAGCGTTTTTTATCTTAACTGCAAAGAGATCATTTATCGTATCTCCTTCTTTGAGATCTTCGATATATTGCTCCTTTTTTCGTTTTTCTGAACCTGTTGGTATCATAGCTTGTTCATTTGCTTTTTTATCATACTGATATATATCTGTCATGAAGAACTGATCCCCCTGAGAAATAATCTTAATAGCACGTTGACTTCACAATGCTTTCTATCAGATTAGGGTTTAAACGTTTTTTCCCTCTATAATTTTATAGTGGATAAAAAAGAAAAAAGCACACAACGGAGCTGTATTGTGCACTAGTTTTTGTTACATTGGTGTGCCAGAACTCGTGCACGCTGCCCAACGACAAATAATTTTGCGATAAAGGTTATCTCTTGGGCTTCTTCCTCGCTTGATATCTGTCCAACGATCATCATGGTTGCTCAATGATATCTGTTTGTTTAATGGTTATAAGCAGTTGTGGTACAATTATATCCCATATATGTTGCAATTAAAAAAACACGCGAGACATTTGATTTTGGAAGATGGATCGTTGAGGGAGGAAAGAAAGGGCGTTTTCAAAAAAAGATGTAGTAAGTTACACCCTTTCTTATAGAAGAAAAATAAGCGATGAGTATATTAAAAACTTCTTTTTGGAATCTTGTACGTTTTTAACAATCTGGCCTTGAAAACAATCAGTTTTGTATTGTTTTCTGCATTGTATTTGTCCGATCATTCTTGATAGAAGGTAAATTCAATATGATCTGCTTTTGCAAAATCATCTGAATCATATATCGTGAAATCGCCAGTGAAATCCTCTACATCTCCAACTTTAAAATCAAAGATAATATCATAAATCTGATGGAGAAGATTATCTTCCGAATCATAGAAATTCATATAGACATATGCTTTTGAGATGTTCTCGGTACCATTGTTCAGTACTTCACCACGGACCAAATATCGATTTGCATTCTCGCTATATACAAAACCATCAGCAATTGTTTCATATCTTTTATCGGTGGTCAATCCCTGTGTCACCACAGAATAATCCACAAGGACTATGTCGGTTTCTTCATCAACTATATCATTACTATTATCATCGGTATCAGTAGGTTCTTCTATAACACAACCGCTTAACATGCTAATCATACCAACAAAGAGCAGTACCATGATCACATATCTATATCTCATTGTCTTTCTCCATGAGTCTATTAATCGAAATATTTCATTATTGATTAATAAACTTTTATGATTCGAATTGAAATAATGTTATTTTCAAAGTCGTTTTTTGCACATTTTTGAGCATGGCCCCATTCAAATCAGCGATTTTCATCGAAACCAATAAAACCAAGTCCTTCATTATACCACTGCAAGGTGTCGCAATAATGATACAAAAACAAATTAACGACATACTTGCATCATATGATACAGACGACATAACAATTGCTACCGTCTGTTCTCATTCTAGTCTTCAACTATTTCATGGTGCAAAGCAGGAAGGTTTCAAAACACTTGGTATCGCTGTCGGTGAACAACGACGACGGTTTTATGATGCATTTCCTTTGGGAAAACCCGATGAATTTTTAATGGTGGATAACTACAAGGAGATCCTTTCTCTTACTGATGAACTCCAGGAGCAAAACACGATTGTCATCCCTCATGGATCATTTGTTGAATATCTTGGACCAGACAAGTTCATGACATTACAACTTCCCACATTTGGAAATAGAAATGTTCTCATGTGGGAATCAGACCGGGATAAGGAACGCACATGGCTTGAAGGGGCGGGTCTGACCATGCCCTATGAGATAAAGAATCCTAAGGATATCCAAAACCCCGTAATAGTCAAATACCATGGAGCAAAGGGTGGAAGAGGATTCTTTATAGCAAAGACCTATGAAGAGTTCAAAAAACGTATTCAACCAGACAAACCATATGCCATTCAGGAATTCGTGATGGGAACACGATATTATCTACACTATTTTTATTCGCCGATACAGAATAACGCTTACAAACTTAGCAAAGGTAGCCTTCAAATGCTTTCAATGGACCGACGAGATGAAACAACCATCGATGAAGTTCAACGACTCGGTTCTATTGCAGAACTAGAGGAAATCGGTATCCATCCGACCTTTGTTGTCACAGGTAATATACCCATTGTCATGAGAGAATCCTTACTTCCAAAGGTATTTCAGATGGGAGAACAGGTCGTTGAAAAATCACTCTCGTTGTTCGGAGGCATCATTGGTTCCTTCTGTCTAGAGACCGTTGTAACCGAGACACTTGAGTTCAAAGTATTTGAAATATCTGCACGGATCGTAGCTGGAACAAACCCCTATATCACTGGTTCACCGTATTCAGATCTCATCATGCCAAATCTATCAACGGGTAGAAGGATCGCTCAGGAAATAAAATATGCTGCAAAACATGAACAATTAGGAGAGATACTCTCCTAATTATAAAGATTTCATCAAAGTAACCATTATTCCCATCTGAGCCCACATTCTATTCTCAGCTTCATCAAAGATTACTGATTGTGAGCCATGTGCCACCTCTTTAGTGACCTCATAACCATAATATGCTGGTAGACAGTGCAAAAAGATAGCATTAGGGTTTGCCTGTTCCATCTTTTCCTTATTTACCGTGTATCCTTTGAACTCTTTTAACCGGATTTCCTTTTGTTCCTCATCGCCCATTGAAACCCAGGTATCTGTTGCAACAACATCAGCATCTTTTGTACAATCTTGGACCTTATCTGTTATGGTAACCTTTATTCCAAATTTCTTTGCCTCATCTACATAGTATTGATCTGGCCAATATTTCTTTGGGGAGACAATGGTACAATCCATCCCAGCTATACCACAACCAAGAAGATAGGAATGAGCCATATTGTTCTTACCGTCACCGAGATACACAAAGGAGAGTCCTTTGAGTTTGCCTTTGTGTTCCTTGATCGTCATCAGATCAGTGACAACCTGACAGGGATGTTCCTTATCATCAAGTCCACTGATGACTGGTACTGATGAGAATTGAGCAAGGTCTTTCATTGCTTTATTGCTCATCGCTCGATACATGATCAGATCAACATATCTAGAGAGAACGAGAGCCGTATCCTCAATGGTCTCGCCTCTACCTAGTTGAATATCATTTTTACTTAGGAACAATGCATGTCCACCAAGTTTCTCCATTCCCACTTCAAAGGATACCCGTGTTCTGGTACTTGATTTTTCAAAGATCATTCCAAGGGTCTTACCGCTGAGATTGTGTGTCTTTTCCCCTTTTTTATTCTTTTTTTTAAGTTGAATGGAAAGATCTATGATGTCATCTAGATCATCTTTAACATCTAACATGGAAATAAGGTCTCGTTTCATGAAAAAAAGCAAATACCGATGCTTTGTTTAAATGTATCGCTGTGGCAAACTCTATAATATTGGATGATATACGTATTTGTTGGTTGGCATGGGAGTCGATATTGGATCATTATTTCATATGGAAGAGATCTCTTTAAAGGACCTTCAAAACCAGATCATCGCTATTGATGCATATAATGTCCTTCATCAATTTCTTTCAAGTATCAGGCAACGTGATGGAACACCACTCAAAGATTCCAATGGGCAGATAACATCTCATCTTTCAGGATTGCTCCACAGGACTGCTACTCTTGTTGAACATCACATCCGACCTATATACATTTTTGATGGCATTCCTCATCCGTTGAAACAGAAGACACTTGAGCTCCGTAAACATCGTAAACTTGCAGCGGAAAAGGAATGGCGGGATGCACTTGAAAAAGGAGATCTTGATAAGGCTCGAACAAAGGCGCAACAAACCTCAAGAGTCACAGAGGATATAGTGAAACAAAGCAAAGAACTTATCAGTCTTCTAGGAATCCCATATATCCAGGCACCCTCAGAAGGTGAATCCCAAGCAAGTTATCTCGTGAAACAGGGTGATGCACATGCTGTAGG
>Ga0180433_10008668_pt1 | contig 12611 bp, 11 predicted proteins | sample SS_ome_8_FD_132980 | JGI IMG/M metagenome (GOLD analysis project Ga0180433, IMG submission 132980) | Hypersaline lake sediment archaeal communities from the Salton Sea, California, USA - SS_1_D_1 metaG | ecosystem: Environmental > Aquatic > Non-marine Saline and Alkaline > Hypersaline >... | reverse complement strand
TGGTGACACTGCGTCTGCTATGCGTGGCGGAGAGAAGGGAAGCATGGCCCGGGACGCTCCGGCAGCGGGCTCACCCGGAGAGATATGCCCTGTGCTCATCGGAGCGAAGATACCGGTGGTGGTGGTTACCAGGGTGGATGGCACCGTCACTGATCTGGGGGCCGTTACGGCTGGCCGGCCCACTGTACTGGTCTTCTGCCTCGGCGGGTGGTCACCGCGCTGCAAGCTATTCTTGCAGCAGTTGCAGGAGCTCAGGGCACATCTCGGCGAGCTAGGATACCAGGTTGTCGCCGTGTCTCCGGACCGGCCCGGTCATCTCGGGGAGACGGCCAGCGAGCTAGGGCTGGAGTACAACCTGCTTTCGGATAGTATGATGTCAGCCGCGCGTGCCTTGGGCATTGCCTATCGGGTAGACGAGAGCGCGCTGGAGCGATACCGCCGGGAGGGGGTAGACCTTGAGGAGCGCTCCGGCGAGCCGCACCATATGCTGCCCGTGCCCGCTATGTTTGTTGTCGGGAGCGACGGCGTCATAAGGTTCGAGTATGTCAACCCTGACGAGCAGGTGCGACCGACCCCGGAGATGGTGCTGGCTGCGGCAAAGATGACGGTGGGCTAGTACCCGGCAGGACGAAGACAGGAGGGTGACAGATGTTCAGCAGGATTCGCGCGGTGCACATAGCCGTGAACAGTGTCCAGGAGGCATCCAGCGAGTACCAGAGTAGCTTCGGCCTGGAGGTGTCGAGGTCGGGGGAGGTGCCCGCACTGGGCATCAGGAACGCCATCATCCCGGTGGGTGATGCCATTCTGGAGCTGATCGAGCCCCTTGACCCTCAGCAGGGACCGGTGGCAAGGTTTCTTCGCGACCGCGGTGAAGGGGTATACATGATGGCCCTGGAGGTTGAGGACCTGGACTCGGCTGTCCGCATGCTCCAGGAGAGGGGAGTGCGGCTGATTGACGCTGACCCCGAGGCCCGTGCACGCGGCGGCCCGGTCTTCATCCATCCCAGGTCCACCCGCGGAGTGCTGATTGAGATGGTGGAGAAGTCGTAGATAAGCGTTAGAAAAGGAGCAGAGAGCATGGCTGATGGATCACGGTTTTTTCAGGTGGAGAAGGATGGCCCGGTCATCATCTGGAGGTTCAGCAATCCTCCCCAGAACCTCTGGAACATGGAGACGCACGCGGAGTTCGATGACCTGGTCGAGGCGCTCTACGCGGACCCGGAGGTCAGGGTGGGTATTCTGACCAGTGCCAGGGATGACGTCTTCATCCAGCACTTTGACGTTTCCCTGCTGGTGCAGTGGGGAGAAGCGCTCAGGGCAGGACAGGTCCCCGAGGTAACTGAGCGTCCTTCTCCCCGGGGCGTCTACCGGCGCGGCCCTAAGGTGGTGATCGCGGCCATCAATGCACCGGTGGCGGGCGGCGGGCTGGAGCTGTGCATGGCCTGCGATTTTCGCTTCATGTCCAAAACGGCCTCGGTGGCGCAGCCGGAGGTGGGTGCGGGAATCCTGGCGGGCGGCGGGGGCACACAGCGCATGCCGCGCCTTATCGGACTGGGGCGTGCCCTGGAGCTTCAGCTCACCGGGCGCAGGGTGTATGCCGAAGAGGCGGAGCGGATAGGCCTGGTAACGCGCGCCTGCGACCCCCTCCGCCTGATGCCGGATACGCTGGAGTTTGCAAAGGCAATCGCCACCCAGCCGCCGCTATCGGTGGAGCTGATCCGGCGGTGCATCTACGAGGGTACCGAGATGCCCCTGGATGACGGACTTGCCCTGGAGAGCGAGCTGTTTCGGCAGACGCTCATCAGCGGGGACGCCCTGGAGCGCATGCGTGCTTACGTGGCTACCGGACAGAGCGGCGAGCGTGCGCGCGAGATACTGGAGCAATCCGGACAGCAAGGTTCGGGCTAGTCGGATTGTCGGGCGGGGGGTGTGTGCCGCTGCAGGAAGAGCATTATCTGGTCAAGGGCCTCAGGGAAACGAGTGACACCGTGCTCCGCCCCTTCGAAGGCTTTTGTCTCTACGTTGGGGATAAGACGGGCCATATCACGCGATCCCTGTGCCGGGAATACACTATCCTCGGTGCCGTACATGACCAGGGTCGGTGGCCGCAGGTCTTTCAGGCGTGGCGTGGCGTCCCAGTCAATGTAGGCGGAGTAATTGTGGAGCTCTCCCGCGTACTTGGCGATGCGCTCCGCGCGGGGAGTGTTGCGCAGCATTTCCCGGATGCGTTCCATACCCTGCTCCTGGGCGCGTTCCTCCTGCTCGCCACGAGCGGGCCGCCCGACGAAGAGGTTGAGGCCGACTGTCCCGGCGGTGGACCGTGCTTCGTAGGCTGCCAGAGGTCCTTCTTCGCTCAGGATGCGGATGCGTTCACTTAGCCGCGCCTTGAGGTCTTCGTCCTGCGACAGCCAGGGGGCGGAATCGGTTACTACCAGGCTCGTGGCAGCGGCGGGGAATTCCAGTCCGAAGGCTAGGGCAATCTGGCCTCCGGCGGAGGTGCCCCAGACGTGGGCGCGGCTGTGTCCCAGGTGACCCAGCAGTTCCACGATGTCCCGCGCGAGGTTCTCCATGGTGAAACCCGTTTCGGGATAGCCGGAGCGCCCCGAGGCACGGCGGTCATAGGTCACTACCTGGAAGTGCCTGGCGAAACGTTCGCGCCAGGGTGGTACTTCTGCCCCCATGCCGGTGCCCAGTCCCCCGAAACCACCGTGGACGAAAACCAGCGGGAAGCCGCCTCCGCTGGTCTCGTAGTACATGTCGAAGCCATTGATGCGGGCGGTTGGCATATCTCCTCCTTCCGGTGCGGCCTGCATGCGGGTGAAAGTCAAGATTCCTGCCAGTGGTGAGACAGCCCGTTCCTGGCGGGTGCTGCTATGGTACCACCAAGCTCCGGTAGCTGCAACACCGGCACGCGCTTCGCCGTACACCGGGTGTTAGCCTGCCCTGGCCATTCCGGAGCGCGTTGACCGGTGTTGCCTGGTGGGCTATAATCAAAGTGCACGAGACAGACAGAGCGGCGGGTTCAGCCTTGCACGAGTCTTGCGGAGTATTTGGGGTCTACAGTCCTGGTGAGGATGTAGCCCGCCTTACATTCTTTGCCCTGTTCGCTCTGCAACACCGGGGACAGGAAAGTGCCGGCATAGCCGTCAGCGATGGCAGGCGGATCCAGTTCGCCGGAAGCATGGGACTCGTCTCCCAGGTGTTCAACGAGGAGTTACTGTCGGAGCTGAGCGGGCACATCGCAATCGGCCACAACCGCTACTCCACCAGGGGCTCGAGCAGAGTATATAACGTCCAGCCCATCCTAATAGGCAGTGGTGCTAACGCAATTGCCGTGGCCCACAACGGCAACATCATCAATGCCGAGCACCTCCACGAGGAGCTATCGGCGGACGGCTACGAGTTCCGCACCTCCACCGATACCGAGGTTATTGCCAACCTCTTCCTGTCGTCCAAGGAGAAGGGCTGGGTGGACCGGATAAGATATGCAATGCACCGGCTTCAGGGCGCGTATTCCATGTGCCTGCTCACCTCCGACAGCCTGTTCGCCGTGCGTGATCCTTGGGGCGTACGCCCATTATGCGTGGGCCGGATCAACGGTGGTCACGTGGTCGCCTCTGAGAGCTGCGCGCTGGACCACATTGGCGCCGAGTTTCTGCGTGAGGTCGAGCCCGGGGAGATAGTCCACATACGGGATGGAGAGCTTGAGAGCTATCGGGAGGAGTCGGACAGGAAGGCGGTGTGCATTTTCGAGTATATCTACTTCGCCCGGCCAGACAGCACTATCAACGGGCGGCTGCTGTATTCGGCCCGGCAGGCTATGGGGGCGCAGCTTGCCGAGGAGCACCCGGTTGAGGCAGACATGGTGATGGGGGTACCGGACTCGGCTACGGCGGCTGCCATCGGCTACGCCCGCCATACCGGTATTCCGTACTCTGAGGGGCTTCTCAAGAACCGCTACATGGGACGTACGTTCATCGAGCCTGACCAGCGCATAAGAGACCTGGGTGTCCGGCTCAAGTTCAACCCGCTTCCCCGGATGCTGGAGGGGCAACGACTGGTGGTGGTTGATGATAGCATCGTGCGAGGTACGACCACTCCCAAGGTGGTGAACCTGCTGAGAAGAGCAGGAGTCAAAGAGGTGCACATGCGTATCTGTGCCCCGCCGATCCGATACCCGTGTTTCCTGGGGGTGGACATGGCCACCCAGCAGGAGCTGATCGCGGCGCGCAAGACGATTGAGGAGATACGCGATTTCATCGGCGCAGACTCCCTGGGATACCTGAGTGTCGGGGGATTGCTCAAGGCCGTTGCCCTGCCCAGGGAGACTTTTTGCATGGCCTGTTTCGTTGGCGACTACCCCATTCCAGTGCAGCTCCAGATGGACAAGCTGGCACTGGAAGTCCCGGCAGTGGAAGGCAAGTAGCCTTTCGCCTGCGTCTGGAGGATGGCCCCAGAGGTTCTCGCTGGGTGGTGAGAGGGCAGGGACTGTTTTTACCCAAACCGACCGTTGTTGACATAACTGAGAAGCTGACTAAGTTGCGATGGCAGACATCCCCGGCTAGAATGGTTGGTATCAGGCCAGGCACCCTTCCAGTTGTGGGCGCAGCCAAAATACGGCCCGAGGTGACAAATTGAGAGCGGACATGGCCAAGCTGGACCGGGCGTTCAACCCTGAAGTCCTGGCAGTGGTGGGTGACTCCGGATTTTTTCAGTGGCTTCGTGCCCATGACCAGTTCAGGGGTAAGCTGTATTCTGTCCAGGTGAACCCGAAGACGATCGAGCAGATAGAGAAGATGGGGATCACGAACTACACCAGCCTGCTGGATATCCCTGAGCCGGTGGACCTGGCGATCGTGACCGTGGGGCGAAAGTACGCTCTCGCTGTGCTGGAAGACTGCATTCGGAAGGACGTGGCGGCAGCCCATTTCTTCACGGCGGGTTTTGGCGAGACCGATACCGAGAGCGGTACCGAGCTTGAGCGTGCCCTCACCCGGCGGGCAATAGAGGCGGGCTTTCACCTCGTCGGGCCGAACTGCATGGGGCTGTTCAACCCCGCCATAGGCCTCAAGCAGAGCATGGGACAGTACGCGGGTACCACCGGGCCGGTGGGCTTCATCTCTCAGAGCGGCACCCACGCCATCAACTTCAGCCTGGAGGCCCACCTGCAGGGAGTGGATGTCAACAAGTCAGTCAGCTTCGGCAACGGGACCGTGCTTGATTGCGGCGAGTACCTGGAGTACTTTGGCCAGGACGATGGTATCAAGGTCATCGGCATGTACCTGGAGGGGGTCCGGGAGGGGAGGCGGTTCCTGGAGGTGCTCAGGGAGGTATCGCGGAGAAAGCCAGTGGTCGTCTGGAAGGGTGGCCGCACAAAGGGCGGCGGCCGTGCGATCGCTTCCCATACCGGTTCGCTGGCGGTATCCCAGAGCATATGGGACGCTGCCATGAGGCAGGGAGGAGCCGTGACCGTGCCGGGGATGAATGAGCTGATTGACACCATCAAGGCGCTGCTCTACCTGAAACCGGTCTACGGCAACCGGGTGGTGCTTGCCGGTGGTTCCGGGGGCCAGTCCGTGGCCATCACAGATGCCTTCACCGAGGTGGGACTGGAGGTGCCTGCACTCACCGAGGATTCCTACCGGGAGTTCGAGGAGTTCTTCAGCGTCATAGGCGGCAGCTACCGGAACCCGATAGACACCGGTAATCCTAACCGTGCCCAGATGAAGCGCATCATGGAGATCATCTCGCGTGATGCCAACGTGGACAACGTAGTCCTGCTCATGTATACCGGCACCGGAGGGGGGCCGCCCGGCATGGAAGACCAGCGGGATGAAGAGATAAAGTCCATCGTCGAGCTCAGCAGGAAGAGCACAAAGCCGGTGCTCGTGACCATCACGGTGCCCTTCCTGCCCAAGGTGGTGGGAGAAGCACGCACCCTGGTCAAGAAGCTGCAGGGCGGTGGGGTACCGGCCTTCACCAGCCTGGAGCGGGGCGCCCTCGCCCTGAAGAATGCGCTCGACTACTATCGGCTCCGGAGCAGCGAGTCGCCCTAGCCGCAAGGGATGGTGCTTGTGCTGCTAGTCTTGCGACATGCCTGCCGCCTGTTGCTCAGGTTGCTGATGGCGGCGCAGCCACTGGTCTCGGGTCTGGTCCATGAGAAGGAACCGGTAGCTGTCTCTCTCCAGTTCGCCGCAGGGCTGGAAGCCGCACTTCTTGAAGCACTTCTGGGCGCGGGCGTTGTCTACCAGGGTCTTGAGATGGACGCGGGTTAGGCTCGTGTGGCGGAAGACGTGGGTCAGTAGCGCACGTACCGCAGCACTCCCGTATCCTTTGTTCCAGTAGTGACGGTCCCCGATCATGATGCCGAGTTCGGCTTCGCCCCCGTCTTCGTTCACGTTGTAGTAGACACAGTTGCCAATGTGCTTTCCTTGGGTGGTCTCGATTGCGAAAGAGCGCCGGTTAGAGGGAGGGTACATAAGCTCACCGGCATACTCTGATAGGAACTCGTCGAATTTACAGTCCAGCGGTGGCGCCGCGTCCAGCCGGGCGAGTTCGGGGTCACTCTGCCACCGGTAGTCGTTCCTGGCGTCAGACATCCGCTTGTTGCGCAGAACCACGCTGATCCTGTTCATAACACTGCTTTCGTGGCTAGCAGACCGGTGTGGCGAGGTCGGGGATTTCGGGGCAGGTCACAAGAGAAAGGATGACATATCCTCCAGGCCTGAAAGCTCCTGCAGGGCCTCCTCGGCGGCCTGGCTGATAGTAGCGTCAGGGTCCTCCAGGCACAGTTTGAGGCATTCCACGGCCTCTGCTCCACCAATACTGCTCAGGGCCCGAACCGTGGCCAGTCGCACCTCTTCGGCGTCGTCGTACACCAGCTCGGCGAGCTGCGGGACAGCGTCCTGTTCCTCTATCTCCCCGAGCGCCTCGGCTGCCTCACGCCTTATATCAGCGTCAGCGCTGCTTAGCTCGTGCAGAAGGCAGGGTAGCCAGGACGGGTCGCAGCTCTTGCCCATGGCTCGCAGCGAGCTGATGCGGAGCCGGTCACTGCCACTGTTGTAGGCAGCATCTATGGCAGTCTTCACCGCGGATAAGGTCAGTGGCGCGACTGCCTCAATGGCACGCTGTCTGACCTCTAGCGGTCTGGAGGCGTTCTCGGAGACCCGGAGCAGGATGCGGGCTATTCGCGCTGCCCGCTCGTCATCCAGCTTGCCGTGCTCAGCTAGGAGAGCGAACCTACCCAGTGCTTGCGCGGCTTCCGTCTGGACTCCCGCGGACATGTCCCCTTCCAGCAAGGCTATCAGGGAATCGGCAAGAGAGGAGTCCTCGCATTCCCAGAGGGCGCGGACCGCCTCTCTCCTGACCCCGGCATCAGGGTCTGCCAGGCAGTGCCTGAAGATATCATGAAAGACCAACGATACGTCCCGGTTCCCCAGTTCGGCCAGTCGGCTGAGAATGTCCCGTCGTTGCTCCGAGGGAAGGCCTGCCAGGGCGGATGCCAGGCGGGCGAGGTCCTCCGCTGCGAGCTCAGAGAGCCGGGCAAGGTGAGAATCGGGCAGGGCGATGTCCGCCCGCGAGATACGGGCGATGGTTTCGGCCAGCGGTGCCTGCTCTTCCTCGGGCACGGCGCTAATCATCATCTTCGTCCTCCTCCTCGTCCTCATCGACACCGTTGCCGCCCTGCTCCCAGATGGGCTCGGTGAAGTGCTGTATGTAGTCTCCCATTGCCAGGGCGGTCACCTGCCGTATCTGCTCCCTGGTCTCCAGGGCGGTCTGGGCGAGCTCTGTTGTGTTCACATCCAGGCCGATCATGGAGGACAGTACCTTCAGTATTGCCAGGGCAGCCATGGGGTTCTCCATGCGGGAGGCCTGGGCAGGGACCTCGCCGAGCAGGCAGAACCCGTCAATGCCCCGCTCCTTGGCAAGACCCAGCAGCAGGCCGTTCAGTCCGGCGATCTGGAGGTTACCCCGGTGTACCAGGTCATGCTCTTGGAGCTGATCCGTGATTTCGGGTGTTGTGGTCACGCCCCATACTCTTGGCTGCTCGGTGAAGTGAATGCGCGTCAGGGCGGCCGCGCAGGTAATCACCTTGCTGATTTGGAAGGCCAGGCCGAAGTCGAGGACGCTGCCGGCCAGTTCGTAGACCTTGGATGCGGGCTGGTCGTCACCGACGAAGAGTATCAGGTCGTTCCGGCCTTTGCCCGCGCGGTGGTAGTAGAACCTGCTCTGCGGAAACTGGGGGGCCTCTATCACGTTGTCGCGGGCAATGACGCCTATTGGGTCGAAGAAGTAAGAGGCCTCGATCTCACCCAGGTCCTTGAAGGTCAGCTTCCGGTAGAGGTAGTCCGCCAGGATCATGGACACGTTGCCCACACCCGGCCAGGCTGCCAGCAAGACCGGCGAGTTGAGCTTCGGGCGGGCAAGAATGCGGGTGAGCCGCTTCTTCTGCAGGACAGTGGCCTCCTTTCGTGATGGGAGTGTCTCAGGTGGCAGGCTCCGAACGAGGCCCGGTTTGGACGTACCGGGGTTCACTCTCATAGTACTACCGGGGCCGGGGGTCGGTCAAGAACGCTGGGCGTCCTCTCCGGCACCGGGGACTTGGGTAGCCGGGGTGCGGGGGACACGTCGCAGGAGGTAGCGCAATATGAGCCTGGCCCGAGGTGGGTGACCCTCTACCGGGCAGCCACGGAAACCCTGGAGCAGTAGACTGAAGGGGTGCTGAGGAAGCCCCCCACCCACTTCGTGTCGCTTCCGATGGCCGCCACATCATCCAGGAGGCGGTAGACATTGCCTGATACCATTGTGTCCTTCACTCGCCCCACGATCCTGCCGTTCTCCACCTTGAAGCCGAGGAGCACGTTGCCGCTGAAGTCGCCCCCGAGTATGTTGCCCTGGGTGGCTCCCATGAGCCGCTCCACCACCAGTCCCTCCTTCATATCTGCGACCATGTGTTCGAAGGAGGCGTCACCCGGGGAGACGGAGAAGACGGTGGGAGCGGGGGCAGGCAGTCCGCCCTGGCTCCGGTGGCCGTTTCCGGTGCTGGCCGTACCGGCAAGCCCGGCGGTCTGAAGGTCGTAGAGGAAGGCAGTCACCGTACCTTCGGTGATCAGCGGCGTACACTGACTGGGCACCGCTTCGTCATCACAGGGGCCGCTGCCCGGGCAGTAGGCAATGGTGGGGTCATCGCGCAGGCTCAATTTGCTGTCGAAGACCTTCTGCCCCAGCCTCTCGCCGACGGGCGATGCTCTCTCCAGGACTGTCTTGCCGCTGAACGCCGCCATCAGCGGACGGCAGAACGCGGATGCAAATCCGGTGGGGGTAAAGACCACCGGCATGGCCTTGGTGCGCACTGACGCACGCTCCCGGGCAAGGTCAAGCTGGCGGATCACTGCCCTGGAGATTGGCTCCGGGTCGAGTAGGGGATGACACGAGCTCTGGTGCTCACCAACGAAGAGCATATCCGTTCCGCGGATGACCTGTCCCTCTATCCCCACGCTGAAAACACTCTCCCGGTAGCCGGCCTGCCCACCGCGAGAGTTGATGATGGTGACGGTGGCCGTGGTTCTGGCCACACCTGCCTCGCACACGATCTCTGGGCAGTGCCTCCTGATCGTGTCCACTAGCTTCTGGCCGACCTGGACCATCTGCTCCAGGGTGACAGCGGTGGTGGTCGGGTCATAAACCTCCACCGGGGGATAGGACTGCTGTGAGGGCAACTGGAAGCGGGCCTCGGTACCGAACCTGGCGGTTGCCAGTGCGTCCTCAACCAACTCGTCGCCCTTGTCTGTGTGGGTCGTGGTGGCATGCCCGACCCTGCCATCCTTGACAATGCGGAGCGCGACTGTCCGGGTTTGTTTGCTCTGGATGTGCTTGAGGTGGTTGGCCTCGAACTCGACCGGTGTCTCTTCGGAAGACGCCATGAAAACCTCAGCGTCATCGGCTACCCTGCTGGCTCTGGCAAGGATGTCTTCCAACTATCTGCCCCCCACCAGGCAGCGCCGGATGCGGATGTGCGGGCTGCCGTTACTCACCGGTAGGGGTGACTGTGCTCCTTTTCCGCACCCACCACCCTGGTTCATACTCAGGTCATTGCCGATGGCGTCAATGCTTTCCAGGGTGCTGAATACGTTACCGGTGAGCACCACCGGTCTGAGGGTCTCAGCTATGCGGCCATTACGGATCATGTAGGCCTCCCCCGCGGAAAAGGTGAACATCTCCATGCTGGTGGTGCCGCCGTACCAGTTGGTGGCATACACACCTTCTGCAATATCCCCGATGATATCGTCAAGGGTGGCCGGGCCGGGTTCGATGTAGGTGTTGGTCATCCGCACTATGGGGGGGTGTCGGTAGCTAATCGCGCGGGCGTTGCCGGTGGGGGCTTCCTCCATCCTGGCGGCGGTCTCGCGCGAGTGAAGTCTGCCTACCAGCTTGCCCTCCCTAATGAGGTAGCTCTTCTGCGCCGGTACACCCTCGTCGTCGTACTTGTAGCTGCCGCGCAGGGTGGGAAGGGTGGCCGTATCAACGATGTTCAGGTGAGGCCCCCCGAAGGTCTTGCCCAGGCTCATTATCTCCTTCATGCGGTCGTTCTCGTACACGAAGTCTGCCTCGGACAGGTGTCCGAAGGCTTCGTGCACGAATACCCCGGCAAGCACCGGGTCAAGCACCACGGTATACTCTCCCCCCTTCACGGTGGGGGCGGAGAGCATGGCTACCGCCTTCTTGGCCAGTTGGTCCACTTGGCCGTGGAGCCCGTGGACGGCGCCAAACCCGTCCCGGCCCCCCGTGCTCAGGCCAGCCTGCTGGACTTCGCCGTCGCTGGCGGCGACCGCCACCACGCGCAAGGTGACATCGCACCTCTCCTGCTGGATGCAGCTGCCGGCGGAGTTGACGAATACTGTCCTGCGGTGGCCATCGCCGTAGTTGATGGTGGAGGTCCGTATGCCGGCATTGCCCCAGATGACATCAACGTACTCATCAAGCAGGGCTTTCTTGTCCGCCAGGGGGATCATGACCGGGTTCTCCCGTACAGTGCAAGGTACGCGTTCCACCACCGGCTCCACGGGGGCAAAATGGCTCTTCTCTCCGCCAACGAGACGTGCGTGTTTGACTGCCAGCGTCACTTTGTCAGGAAGGTGGTCGAAATCGTTGAAGCTGATGAAGCCCCAGCCGCCTTTCACCAATGCCCGGATGCTGCCGCCCACGGCGGCAGCCTGGCCGGCGGACTCCAGGTTTCTTCCCCGGTACGCGACCTGGGTGGTGCGGGCCTCGGAGACCCTCGCCTCTATGTAGTCGGCATCATGTCCCCTGAAAGCATCTGCCAGTTCATGGCCGACTTCCTCTACGTCCACCAAGTTGACACCTCATTCCTGCGCGGCCTGTGTGAAGCCTAGTTTACGTGAGCGCTGCCGGTATGTCAACGACAGGTTGCCGGTGATGCGGTGCAACCAGGTGGTGAGCTTACCCTTATTCGGGTCATAGGTATGCCGGGACCTCCACACCAAGACAAACACCTCCTGCAACGCGTCCTCGGCGGCCTCTTTACTGCCGGTAATGAGGTAAGCCGTCCTGAAGACCAGTTTCTGATACTGCCGAAAGAGACCCTCAAAAGCAGCCAAATCCCCTGATTGCCATTTTTCAGTCAAGTCTGGCATCATCCCTCTATACTATATAGTCCATTAAGGTGGAAAAGGTTCATTTTGTTGTTTTAAACTTTACCCAGAAAGCGTAAACGAGGCAGATGATTCCTGCCAGGCCAATAATACCTCTGAAAAGACCATACATGGATAACCAGAAGGCGATTTTAGCATTTGGCATCCCCTGTCCGGTGTGCAGCCATAAGTTTAAAGCCTGCGTAGGAACGGCCAAGAATGATGCTAGGAGCATCAGACAGGCGCCGATAAGAAGAAAACGCTCAGCCCTGGCTCCACCGCGTTTCAGCATTATCACTGCCAGTATTACCCCCACAATCCATCCTACCAGAGCAGGAGCCGAGGACAGGAAACCACCAGCAATCACCTGAGCATACATTTTCTTGTTATCAAACCTCCGTGCGTCTTATTTAAAGGAATAGAAGGCCAGAAAGATAGTTATTTGCACATTTCTTAGGATAAAATCACATACGAACTGATTTTATACCAGGCCACGTCCTGAGGCTCCGTCCCATAACTGGTGGAAATTAGGTCTGGCAATACCCTATAGCCTTCTGCCATCTCAGTCAATGCTCTCAGGCATCCAGTGCTTCCTGCAGGAATTCCAGTCTGATTGGTTCCAGTTCCAGCGCCTTTGATGCCTCCTCTATCCAGGCGATATCCTCAGTTCTGATCTTGACCTTCTGCCACCTCGCCCTCTCTTCCTCCAGGACACTGAAGACCATCACCAACGCCGAGGTTTCGTTCGGGAAGCGGCCGACCACCCTCGTCCTCCTCTTCTTCACCTCCTTTAAGGCTCGCTCGATGACATTGGAGGTGCGGATGTGTTTCCAGTGGCGCTCGGGGAACCGGTAGAAGGTCAGGCATTCCTCAAGGTGCCTGGCCAGGACCTCGCAAGCGGTGGGGAACTCCCGGCTGTAGCGGGACAGAAACTGCCTGGCTTCATCACGGGCATCGTCA
>Ga0180433_10008666_pt1 | contig 12613 bp, 11 predicted proteins | sample SS_ome_8_FD_132980 | JGI IMG/M metagenome (GOLD analysis project Ga0180433, IMG submission 132980) | Hypersaline lake sediment archaeal communities from the Salton Sea, California, USA - SS_1_D_1 metaG | ecosystem: Environmental > Aquatic > Non-marine Saline and Alkaline > Hypersaline >... | reverse complement strand
CGTTAAGTACGGGGCAGGCCTCTACTATATTTACTCTTTTATTATTTTAACTATACCTTTGTTAGCGTCTACTTCTACAAGCTGGCCATCTTTGAGGACTTTGGTGGCTATTTTAGTGCCGATGACGCAGGGGATATTAAGTTCGCGGGATACAATTGCCGCATGAGATGTTACTCCCCCTTGTTCTGTTACAATTGCTGATGCTTTTTTCATGGCCGGAACAATGTCAGGGTCCGTGGCAATTGAAACTAAAATATCTCCTTTTTTCATTTTTGTCATATCCTTAGGCCTAAATATTATTTTAACAACGCCAATAGCTTTTCCTACGCAGCCAGTTTGCCCCTTAATTTCAGGAGTTTTATCCATTTTTCTTTCTACGGTTTTTGCTATTTTTTTAGCCTTTTCCCCAACAAATACTTCATCTTTATTTTTTTCTACATAATAAACACAAAATTTTTTTCGTTTTTTAATTTCTTGGCGGTTAATCTTTTTCTCTAATAATGCCTTTTTCATTTCTTCAGGTAACATAAATCTTACTTCCATTAAACTTAAATTTAATCTTTTACTTATTTCCTGCAAAATATACTCTATTTTATAAAGTGCATAAATTTGGGCAAAACGGCGATAAATTTTAGTTACCATAAAATCACCAAATCCATTAAATAAAGTGATCCAGGGCTTTGTAATTTTTAGTTTTTTAATTAAATTATTACGCTGTTTAATCTTAGAAAAAAACTCTTTTTGTTCTTTTTTGTATTGTTCTTCAACGTTGATTTCTGCCCCAATAATTCTAACCAACTCTTTAAGATAATGTTCAAAACTTGACACCTCACCAACCCACATATGATTTACATAAAAGTATTTTTTATAATGCTCTTGTATAATTTTGTAAATTGCCGGCTTAATTTTATCTTTTATTTCTTCTACTGTTTTTTCAAAAAGATTTTCGTATTCAAGGCTATGTGTTTGATAGCCAAATTGAGCCACTTTTTGCTCTTGAAATTTTTGGAATAATTTTTTGAATAATTGTTTATGATATTTATCTTTTTGTATCTTTATTGCAATTTTTAAAAATTCTTCATGTTCTTTTTGAATTAATGATTTTTGCGTTGGTTGAGTTAACAAGATAAAGTGTTCATTGATTTGGTTTTCAAATAATCCAGTATTTTTCAAATATGATTTAAGTTTGTCTGTTAAATTTGAATGAAACATATCGCAAGCTACTGGGATCCATGACCACTGATAATATTTTGTATGAATTTCATCATGTTTTTTACAAAATTCCCATAACTGTTTATTTGCGTATTTATTTAAATTAGTTTCAGGCAGAGATTCGGTATATTTTCTTAATTTATCAGCCCATTCTACTATTTCTTGGTTTATTTTTTTCACAAACTCAGGAATCTCTAAAAACTTGCTTACTAAATGTTCGCCAACTTCTTCAGAATCTTTTTCTCCAAAATAAAACCATTGGTGATATCCCTTGTGAACAGAAAGAATTTTTTTATAAGCTCTTCCTCCGGGTTGGGCAAACTCATTAACAAAACATGATAACCATATTTGGCAAAAGAAAAAATCAACGTCAGGAATATCTTCTGCTAACATCCATAAATCCTTATCATTTAAATATTTAAACTGTGGCATTTTACTAATAAATTAATAATTTTAACTAAGATCGCCTAAGAACCCTTCCGGTCATTTGTCCCGTATACTTTCCTTTGTCAACCGCAATTTTACCATTTATCAGAACATATTCTATACCTTCGGGATAATGAAATGGATTTTCAAAAGTTGCTCTATCAATAACCGTATTTGGATCAAATACTACAAGATCGGCAAAATTACCCGTTTTTAATACTCCCCTATCCTTAAAACCAATTTTTTTTGCTGGACCGCCAGTCATTTTGTGTATCGCTTGTTCCCAGGTTAATAATTTTTCTTCTCGGACGTATTTTCCTAAAATTCGTGGAAAAGTTCCAAAACACCTTGGATGAACCAGTTCTCTCTTTTCCCTGTAATAATCTACGTTATATCCCGAGCCATCAGAACCTATAAAACCCAATGGGTGTTTAAGCGCTAACCTAAGATTGTCTTCGTTGAGTGTTTTGAAAAATGTTATTACTCTACCTCTTGAGATAATCAGCATATTGATAATTGCTTCTTCGGGAGATACGCCCTGAGTTTGAGCAATTTCAGTAATTTTCTTGCCAATAAAAGTTTTATCTATTGAGATAGCCACTATAATGTTACCGTATTCATAAGATTTATTTTCTTGCATTTCCTTTATTATCTTTTTTCGGGTATCATCTTTTTTTAATCGCTCCAATAATTTTTGTTTGCCTCCCTCAGCAACCCAATCAGGTAAAAGCACATAAAGCACTGAACCAGTAGTAATATAGGGATAAATATCAAAATTAACGTCAATTTTTTGTTTTTTTGCTTTTTCTATCATTTTTACGGCTTCTGAAAACTTTGACCAATTATTTTCTCCCATTGCCTTAAAGTGAGAAATTTCAATAGAAACACCCGATTTTTGGGCAATAATCAAGGCCTCTTCAATTGCCGGAATTAAATGGTCGCCCTCATCTCTTATATGACTTGCATATAAACAATTATATTTTTTAACAATCTTTGCTAATTTTATAATTTCTTCTGTAGGAGCTACTTTGGCATGACTATACGCCAATCCCGTTGATAGACCAAGCGCCCCCTCTTTAAGCGCATCTTCAAGCATGCGTTCCATCATTTTCATTTCACCGGACTTAAGCGCCCTGAACTCTTCACCTATTATACTCCTTCTTAGCGTAGAATGTCCGACAAGGGTTCCAAAATTTAGACCAAGCTTTCTACTTTGTAAAATATTAAAGAACTCTCTTACATTCGTCCAATTAACATTTACTTCATTGATATTTGCCCATTTCTGTATAGAGCTAATCATGCGTCCTCTTATAAGAGGAGCTAGCGACGAACCACAATTACCTCCGATAATGGTAGTAACTCCCTGCCTAAGCATGCTCTGTAAGCTGGGAGTTGTAAATAAGGTCCAATAACTATCAGAATGATTATGCAAGTCAATAAATCCAGGACTAACATAATAATTACTGGCATCTATAATAGAGTGTGCTTTTTTATTTTTTAAATTACCAATTTTTTTAATTTTATCTTTTTTAATTGCAATATCAGCTTTAAGACCTTTTTCGCCAGTACCATCAATAACAATGCCGTTTTGTATAATAATATCGTACATAAAATTAAAATCCAAAGTCAAAAGTCTAAAATTACAGTATTAAATTTAAAATATTTTTTAATTTTTAATTGTAACTTTTAATTTTTGACTTTTAATTTTTAACTTATTAGATTAGCGTCTACAAAATAAATTATTAGTCCAGTTACTGCTATAACGCCCGCTATAATCCAAAATCTCATAGTAACTTTTGTTTCAGGCCAGCCGATAGCTTCAAAATGGTGATGAATTGGAGCGGAACGAAAAATCTTTTTACTCCGTATTTTTTTAGAAATCACCTGAATCAAGGTGCTTAAGGATTCAATAACTAAAATAAACGCAATAAACGGAAGAAAAAATAAAGAGTTGGTAAGCATAGCAATAGCTCCCAGAGTTATTCCTAAAGACATAGAGCCAGTATCTCCCATGAAAAACCTGGCCGGATGAATATTAAACCACAAAAAAGCTAAAAGAGCTCCAGCAATTGCTGCACAAAACGTTGCTAATTCTACCCTTCCCTGAGAATAACTTATGAAGGTGTAAATTGCGAACGCAACTAATAAAATGCCACCAGCTAAACCATCAAGTCCATCGGCTTGATTTGCGGAAAAAGCAGTAGCTATAATAATAAATAAAAATATTGGTATATACCAAATTCCAATATTAAAATCTCCTACGAAAGGGATGTGAATTAGGTCCCAATCTAATTTGAAATAAAACCACCAAGCACCTACGGCCGCTATTATTGTATAAACTATTAAACGTTGACGTACTCTCAATCCTCTACCCCTTCCTCCAATTTTAGAAACTCCAATAAAATCATCAATTAATCCAACTAAAGCGGCAAAAACCAAAATTCCTAAAGGGAGAAGGGTTTGTTTTCTGGTTAAAAAATTAAAATCAAATAAAAAGTGATTAGGACCAAGCGCTTTTGCTAATAACCAAAAGGCAACGGCTAAAAAAACTACAGTTCCCCAAATTAAAACTCCGCCCATGGTCGGAGTTCCTTCTTTTTTAAGATGTAATTTTGTAAAAACCGGAGTTAATCCTTCATCTCTTATTTTTTTACCCAGCTTATATTTATATAGAAAATGAGTCAAAACCGGAGTCCAAGCTATTGCTACCACAAAAGCAATAGTGGCAAAAAATAATATTTTAATAATGGGGAATATTTCATTAGACATACCTTAATTAATTTTTAATTTTTAATTTTTAAATATAATAAACTAATCTAGAAATCCGATACTAATTTAGATGGCCCGATACTAATCTACAAATAATATACGAATGACACAAATTCGACATTAATTTATTGAAAATTTTTATTTTTAAATAAATCTACCAAATGTAGGCCTTTTCTGCCCATTCAATTAATTTTTTAACTTCCATTTCTCTATTTTCAGCACCCAATACTGCGATTATTAGATTCCGATCAGAGTCATTAGATAATTTGACAATAACAAGTAAACATCCGCCAGCTTCATCAGTAAAACCAGTTTTGCCTCCCACCATTTGGGATAGCTCTCCGAGCAACTGGTTAGTGTTTTCTAATTGATGCACAAATTTTTTATTTTGAGAATGAATCTCTATTTCTTTTATGCCAAATATCTGCCAAACCAAAGGTATGTCATAAGAATATTTAAATAATTTAATTAGGTCCGAGACAGTAGAATAATTTAGTTTATCAATACCAGTTGGCTCTGAAAATTGTGTGTTCAATAATCCTAATTCTTGCGACTTTTCATTCATTAGATCTACAAAATTATCAACTTGTCCAGATAGAGCTACAGCTGCGTCATTGCTTGACTCAATAAGCATAATATATAATAAATCTTCAACGCTAAGCTTTTCGCCTACCACTAAACGTCCATTTTCTCCCTCAGTCATTACTGCTCTTTTTGATACGGTAATAATTTCATCTAAACTTAGATTATCCAAAGCAATAATAGCGGTCATTATTTTAGTTAAACTTGCAATTGGCATTTTTTCGTTTATGTTTTTTGTGTATAAGAATTTTTCCCCATTCATATCAAAAACACCAGCTGCTTTTGCTTCAACTTGTGGCTCCTCAATTGACCAATCCCGTATTGGAATAAAATTAGGATTTAAAGATGCCGTTAAAAAGGTGTCTTGAGAAGACGGCAATCTTTCTGGATTTTGTCCTTCGTATTGGCTAGCTATTGAGGGATTCTTTTGACTTAACTTATCAAAAGTAAATAAAAAAGAAGCTATTCCTAATATAATAATTGATGCAATTAAAGTTAAAATTGTATTTTTCATCTTTCTTTATTGGTTAGATTCTCATAATCGGGTAATTCTTCCACAGAACTAATACCAAGTTTTCTTAAAAAGTCAAATGAAATCTCATAAACATAAGTTCTGTTGTCTTTTGGATGATCTTTTCTAAATACAAGGCCTCTAATAAGCAGATTTCTTAAAATAAAACTAGAGTTTACACCCCTAATTTCTTCAATTTCTGCTCTGGTAACCGGCCCTCTATAGGCTATAATCGCCAATGTTTCTACAGAGGCCGGCGTTAAATCTTCTTGAAGATCATCTTTTATAATTTTTTCTATGTAGCAGCTATTTTCAGGAGCGCTTACAAGCTGAACTTCATCTTTATTACGGATAATTCTTAGTCCCCTTTTATTTAATTCGTACTCTTTTGCAAGTTCCTTTAGAGTAGTTTCTATAGATTTTTTATCTTTATTTAGAGTGTCACTTAGCTTATTTACAGTTATGGGTTCTCCTACTGCAAATAGCATGCTTTCAAGTATAGATTTAAGAGACATTTTTGTTAGTATATTTTTTAAGATAAATATCTTGAAAAATTCCTTTTTGTTGAACCAAAACCATTCTTTGTTTTACTAATTCTAATAGAGCTAAAAAATTAATAATAATATCGGCTCGTGATTTATTTTTTTTCATAATATTGTTAAAAGTAATTTCAACTTTTTGAATAAGTTCGCTTTGAATATAATTAATTCTTTCTTCAATAGATATCCTTAATTTAATATTTTCCTCTGGAAGTTTATCTCCTAAAAGCGCAATTTCGTCTAAAATATTTTTAAATGAATTTTTTAAGTCATTTAATTTAACATTTTTTGGCGGATAAAATAGCTTAAATAATCCGTGATATTTTTCTCTACTATAAGATACATTTTGGGCTACTGACAAATTATCTATATTTTTAGCTAAGTTTTTTATTTTTTTATACTCTTCTAATCTTTTTTTTAAAGCTTCAATATCTTCCTCTTCTTCTTCGGTTAATTCTAAAGAAGGGAGAAGTAAACGTGACTTAATTAGAATTAATCGTGAGGCAATAACTAAAAAATCAGCCAATTCTTCTAAGGAAATACTGTTTAATTTCTTGAGATGTGCAAGATATTGGTCTGTAACTTTTGCTAAAGATATTTCTACAATATCAAGTTTTTTTTCTTCCGTAAGCTGAAGGAGTAAATCTAAAGGTCCCTGAAATTGTTTTAATTTTACGGTATACATAAATAACTTTAAAATAGTCTATAGCTCTTAGCTGATAGCTTATAATTTTTCCAAGTTTTATAGTTAGATTATACCATAAGAAAAAGAAAACAGGAATAACGAATATGCCCATCCAAAAACTCCGGATTTCCGGAGCTTTTAGGTGGGTATTTGAAAATATTATTTATTGATTTTTATGCCTAATTCTTTTAATTGCTTAGGTTCTACTTCGCTTGGGGCATCCATCATTAGATCTCTTCCGTCTCCTGTTTTAGGAAATGCCATAACTTCGCGTATATTAGGTTCATTACGCCAAATCATTATTAATCTATCAATTCCAGGAGCTATTCCACCATGCGGAGGCACACCGTATTTAAATGCTGTTAATAGGTGACCGAACTTTTCATCAATTTCTTTGTCTTTTAGTCCTACCAGTTTAAATATTTTTCTTTGAGTTTCTGGATTGTGGTTTCTTATACTTCCTCCTCCAACTTCATATCCATTACATACTAAGTCATGTTGCCAAGAACGAATTTTCTCTGGATTCTTTTCCAAAAATTTAAGATATTCTTTCTTGGGAGCAGTAAAAATATGATGCATTGGATCCCAACGTTTTTCATCTTTATTCCATTCAAACATAGGCCAATCCACAACCCAAACGAAACAAATCTCATTAGGATCATTTTTATTTTTTCTTAGGTCGGGTTTGTCAGTTTTATATTTTTTTATTGCTTCGTCATAAGTTAAAACCTTAAAAGGTTTAAATGTCAGTTTTTTCTTGGCTAATTTTTCAGTAATTTCTATCATTAATTTTTCAGTTAGATTTAAAATTTCTTTTTGAGAAGTAAATGACATTTCTAGGTCTAGTTGAGTAAATTCTGGTTGCCTGTCCCCTCTTTGATCTTCATCTCTGAAACAACGGGCAATTTGAAAATATTTTTCCACTCCAGCTACCATTAAAATCTGTTTTAATTGTTGAGGCGCCTGTGGAAGAGCATAAAATTTTCCATGATGTAATCGTGAAGGAACTAAGAAATCTCTTGCTCCTTCGGGGGTAGATTTTGTTAATATAGGTGTTTCTATTTCTAAAAAACCAAGTTTATCTAAGTAGTCCCTAATATATTTTATAGCTTTATGTCTAAAAATTATATTATTCTTCATTCTATCACGTCTTAAATCTAGATAACGGTATTTTAGCCGCACGTCTTCTTTCATCTCTTTATCGCTTGTTATTTCAAAAGGAGGGGTTTCTGATTGATTAAGTATTTCTATTTTTTCTGCCAGCATTTCTACGTGTCCGGTTTCCAATTCTTTATTTATCATATTTTTTGGTCGTTCATTTATTGTTCCTTCTAAACTGACTATCCATTCTGGCCGTAATTCATTAGCCAGTTTATATGTTTCTTTGTCTTTAGGGATAAAGACAACTTGTATTAGACCCGAACGATCTCTTAAGTCAATAAAAATAATTTTTCCATGATCCCTTCTGGAATTAACCCATCCACAAATCTTAACCTTGTCTCCAATATATTTAGTTGTTTCAGATATACTAAAATGATCCATATTTATTTTACATTTATTATTTTATACTTAGTTTTCCCTCTGGGAGTTTGTACTTCAATTTCTTCACCCTTCTTAGAGTTTAAAAAGGCCTGTCCCAAAGGAGACTCATTGGATATTTTTCCTTCTATAGGATTAGAGTCCTCCGAGCCCACAATGGTAAATTCAAAATTTTTCCCCCTACTATCTTTAACTATAACTTGAGAACCAATAGTTACAACATCAGTTTTTTTACGTTTTTTAGAAACTAAAACAGCATTATTTATTAAGCTTTCTAATTCTAATATCCGACCTTCATTAAAGGCCTGGGATTCTTTTGCTTCAGCATATTCTGCATTTTCTGTTATATCCCCTTCTGCTTGAGCTTCTTGAATTCTTTTTGCTATTTTTTGACGTAAAACCATCTTACGTTTTTCAAGCTCTTTTTTTAATTCTTTTAGCTTTTCCGGACTTATATATACCATACAATTAATTAGTTAGTTAATTAGTTAGTTAATTGTTGTAGCTTTGCTAACCTTACTAAATTATAGATTAGCATTGCCACTGTCATTGGGCCCACCCCGCCAGGTACCGGAGTAATATATTTAGCTTTTTGTTCAACTGCTTTAAAATTCACATCTCCTGTGATTTTTTCTTTACCATCTAGAGTTTTTATTTTAGCAAATCCAGCGTCAATTACAATAGCTCCTTTTTTTACCATATCATTTCGCACCAAATGAGCATTTCCTGTGGCTGATATTAGAATATCCGCTTTTAAGGTTTCGGATTTTAAATTTTTTGTTTGGCTATGACACACGGTTACTATTCCTTCGGCCTTAACCACCATTTCCGCTAATGGCTTTCCTACTAATTTTCCTCTTCCAATTATTACAACATTTTTATTTTTAATTGTTATTCGGTATCTTTTAAGTAATTCTATTATACCAGAAGGTGTTGGCGGTTTCACAAGAAAGTTATCCACAGATAAAGCATCTATATCCTTTTTGGCAGGAATTAGATTTATTAATTTTTCAGCATTAAGATGCTTTGGTAATGGCAATTGTATTATTACACCCGTATTTAGTGGGTTATTGGTAATTTTTTTAACTTCTTTAGCAAAATCTTGATTGCTAATTCTTGAGTTAAATCTATAAAGTTTAAATCCTGCGCCAACCTCTTTTGCTTTTACCTCTTTTTGTTTTATAAAGCTTAAAGATGCAGGATTATTACCTACTAAAATTACAGCTAACCTTATCGGAGGCATTTTTTTTATTTCTTTTTTAAGATTATCTAAGATTTTTTTAGCTGTTTTTTTACCATCAAGTAACATATAGATTAAAAGAATATAAAAAGAGTCAAAGTATCAAGTATCAAGGTATCAAGAGTCAGAAATTGAAATATCAGAAAGTTTGATTAAATATTTTTATATCTTCAATTAAATATTAACGCGAAAAATACCATCTTAATATTTCTCGTGCTGCAGGAGAAGCCGCGGCGCTTCCCTCTCCTCCATTTTCTATTAAAATTACTAAAACAATTTCAGGGTTGCTATAAGGAGCAAAACTTACAAACCAACTGTGCGGTGTTCCATCTCCGGATGTTTGAGCGGTTCCTGTTTTTCCAGCAACCTCTACTGGGAGCCCATAAAGCGATCTAGCTGAACCATAAATAACAGTTTCCCTCATGCCTTGTTTTATAATATCAATTATTTCACTATCTATAATATTTTTCCTTATTGTTTTAGGTAAAATCAGTTTATCACCAATTTTTTCAACTATTTGTGGTTCATATAATGTTCCTCCGTTTGCAATAGCAGATATTGCTGATGCCACTTGAAGGGGGCTAACAGTAAAGTCGCCCTGTCCTATAGAAACATTATATGTGTCACCAACATACCATCTTTCTCCTTTTACGGTTTGTTTCCAATTTTCTGTAGGAATAAATCCCCTAACTTCACCAGGTAGATCAATTCCTGATAGGTCCCCAAAACCGAACAGTTTTAAATATTCATTTATTTTTTTTATTCCTAATCCCTCTATATCACCGTAACCACCTCCAATAGTATAAAAGTAAACATTGCAGGATTCGGCAATTGCTTTAGTTAAATTAGTATAACCGTGAGTTTTCCAGTCATGATAGACATTAACGATATTTGGGTAATATTTATTACTAATAGTTATACTTCCGGTACAGTTAATAGTTTGATTGGGTGATATTATTTTTTCTTTAACAGCGGCTGCTCCTATTATTGGTTTAATTGTTGAACCGGGCGGATAAGCGCCTGCAATAGTTCTATTGAGAAATGGCTTAGAAGGATTTTGTTCTATTTTTTGATACTCATCATAAGATAATCCTTGAATGAACTTATTATTATCAAAACTTGGAAAACTTACTAGAGCTAAAACCTTTCCATTATTGGGATTAAGAGCTACCGCAGCCGCCCTATCACTTTTTATGGTAGAAAGAATTCTCTTTATTGTATCATAAGTTTTCTTCTGAAGTTCGTTGTCAATAGCAAGAATTAAGCTTTCGCCCGGCTCCGAAGCATAACTATTTAGAGTATTTTTTATATTTCCATTTGAATCAACTTCAATTAATTTTTTTCCATAAATTCCACGCAAATAATTTTCATAATAAAATTCAATGCCGGTTTTTCCTATCCAATCATCTACGAGGTACCCCGAATATTTTTCATGTTCTGATTTATTAATTTTTCCCAGATAACCAAGTAAGTGAGAAAAATATAATCCATTAATATAACTTCTATAATAAGATGTTTCTATCCAAATCGCTGGGTTATTAGTAAATTTACTTTTTAAAATCAAGGTTGTTTCTTTATCAATATTTTCTTTTAATACTATAGGAATAGCTAAGCTGCAATTTTCGTTTAAGACAGTTTCTATGTTTTCTTTAGGTTCATTTAAGATCTCTTCTAAATATTCTAAAATTTCAGATAAGTTATTTTGTTTAGATAAATCAGCTGGAACAACCATTAAATCAAATCGGGGCTCATTAGAAACTAACGCAACACCATTTTTATCATAAATAATTCCTCTAACTGATTTTATTGGATAAGAACGAATTCTGTTGTCTTCGGCAACATTTCGCCAATATTTACCGTTAATAATTTGCAAATTAAACGTCCTACCAAACAAAACCACAAGTAAAACAATTATTAAGGAATAAATAAAATATACCTTACTCTTGCTAATAGGAAACTCTAATTTTTCTCTTTCGCTTTCTGGAGATTCCTTAAGCTTTTTAGAATCTAAAAAAATTTCTTCTGCCTCAATTGATTCTTTTGATAACCGTTTAACTCGGTATTTTCTATTATTTTTCATATCTTATATAGAATTAATCTTTCATTTTAATGAAATGTTTTAGCAGATAAAATACGGGAATAAATGTGAGCGTATTATAAATTATTTGACTTAATATTTGAGTAAAACTAAATTGAAAACTAATTCTGAAAACTGCTAAAGCTAAAATTAAAATCAGACCATAAATTAAGGTACCAATTATACAAATTAAGATTAGTGAAAATATATTAGTTTCTTTGAGTATATTTTGAGTTAAAAAATAAACCACGTAACTTGCTGTAAATAAACCAATAATAGACACCCCAATAGGATTATTAAACGAAGATATATCTGTAAAAATTCCCCCTAATATAATCCAAAATAAAATATTTTTTTGTTTTGTTAACATTGTTAACGATAGAACAAAGATAAGGACAAGATTGGGAAAGGCGCTGTTTATACTAAAATACGGCGCAAATGAAATTTGCAATAAGACAAGTAAAAGAATTATTATAATCTTTAAAAATAATTTCATTCTATTCCTTTTATAATAAATAATTGCTCTAATTGATTAATTTCAATTGGCAGAACAACCTCAACATCCTTAAATATTTTTTCTTCAAACAACTCTACTTTAGAAATAGCACCAATTAAAAGACCTCCCGGAAACACATTGTCAATTCCCGACGTTATAACCGATTGTCCAATCTCTGCTTTAGCTTCTTTGGAAACTAAATCCATAACCACCCTATCATTTCTAGTGATTCCTTGTATTAATCCCTCCATCCTTGATTCTTGAATTAAAGCCGGAATTTTACTATTACTACTTGTTATTAATAAAACCGTTGAAGAACTATCAAAGACCTGATCAATTTTGCCAATCAAAATATTGTTAAAAACAATCACCGGCATATCTTTTTTAATGTTGTCTCTCTTTCCTTTATCAATTAAAAAGTATTTATCTAATCCCTGAAAATCTTTCCCGACAATATTAGCTAAATAAATTTCATATTTTTTTTCATTAGGAAGATTAAAATAAGAACGCAAAAACTCATTTTCTCTTTTTATTTCT
>Ga0180433_10008665_pt1 | contig 12613 bp, 12 predicted proteins | sample SS_ome_8_FD_132980 | JGI IMG/M metagenome (GOLD analysis project Ga0180433, IMG submission 132980) | Hypersaline lake sediment archaeal communities from the Salton Sea, California, USA - SS_1_D_1 metaG | ecosystem: Environmental > Aquatic > Non-marine Saline and Alkaline > Hypersaline >... | reverse complement strand
TCATTATCTAAAGACGCCATTCCGATGGCGCAATGTTCTCACGTCATCTTGACCACGATATCAGTCAGCACGTTGGCCGCCTCGTCCCCTCGATCGGCGGCGTTGCTCAGGTGACGGTATATCTCGCGCAGCTTCAGCATCTCCACGACGTGCTCGGCATCTCGCGGTAGGTGAAACAGATCGGCCAGGGCCTCCCGGTAGACGGTCTCCACCCGGTTCTCCAGCGCCTTGGCCCGCACGGCGTGATCTTCAGCGACGTCGGGGTGGTCCGAAAGCCGCAGGACACTCAGATGGATCTCACGGGCAGCTTCGCGCAGCAGCGAGACCATGCGCTGCAGATAGTCGTTAGGTTCTACCTCGAGGATGTCCATCTCGCCCACAGTCGTGTAGCCGTAGTCGATGATGTCGTCGATGGCGCGCGATAGGGCGTGAATATCCTCCCGGTCCATCGGTGTGACGAACGTGTGGTTCAGCTCGTCGATCAAGATGCGCCGTATTTCGTCGGCCTCTTTCTCCATCCGCGTGATGCGTTGGGCGCCTTCCTTGCTGGGAGACTCCATATATTCTTTGAGCGCTTCCATGCCATGGAGCGTGTACTCGGCCTGCTTGATCAGCAACTCGACAAACCGGTTTGGCCGTGGCTTGAAAAGACGTTGCAGCCAGCCCATTTCTCCTCCTATACCCCAGCGTGGCAAATGGCCACGTACGCCAGCGCGGCCAAGAGAGCCGAGGCGGGGATCGTCAATATCCAGGCGAGGGCGATGTTGCCGGCGACTCCCCAGCGTACCTTGCTCAGCCGCTCGGCTGACCCGACCCCCAGGATGGCGGAGCTGACTACCTGGGTGGTGCTGACGGGGCCACCCAGCAGCGCCGCCCCCAACGTCACCGCTGTTGACGTGATCTGGGCTGTGAAGCTGTGCACGGGTCGGATCTTGTAGAACTTTCCTCCCAGCGTGCGGATGATGCGCCAACCACCCATCGCCGTCCCCAGAGCGATGGCCCCACTGCTGGCGGCGATGACCCACAATGGCACCCGAAATTCATCCAGCAGGCCCGCTCCTACCAGCCCCATGGTGATGATGCCTATCGTCTTCTGCGCGTCGTTCGTGCCGTGGCTCAGGGCCAGCGCCGACGCTGTGAACACTTGCGCTCGTTTGAAGAACCGGTTGATGCGCGGTGACGCCCCCCGGGCCAGGAACAGCACAATCTTCATGAGTACGTAACCACCGATCAAACCCAACAGCGGCGACAGCAACAGGGCCGTGAAAATCTTGACCAGCCCTGAGATCTGGACACCCTCTATCCCGTACCCTGCGACGGTGGCACCCACCAGCCCACCGGCGAGCGCGTGCGAAGAACTGGACGGAATCCCCAGAAGCCAGGTAACCAGGTTCCAGACAATGGCCGCCACCAGCGAGGCCAGCACAACCGGGATGGTGCTGGCGTACGGCTGCACGACATCGCGACCGATCGTCGTCGCCACGGCGACGCCGAAAAGAAAGGGAGCGCTGAAGTGCGCCAGCGCGCTGAGCAGGAGCGCACGGCGCGGCCCCATGGCTCGCGATGAGATCATGGTGGCGACGATGTTGGCGCTGTCGTGGAAGCCATTCAGGAAGTCGAACCCCAGGGCCATGACGACAAAGATGATAATTATCGATGACATCGGCAAAATTATAGCATACTGGCGGGCTTGGGCAAGCGCGGCGGCCTGGAGATTGCCCGTACCGCCGATAGCAAATTTTCACAATATGGCTTCCTGTGCTATAATCCTACCAATCGTCGGGGAGGAGAGACGTGAGTCCAGAGCCGATCACCATCAAGGGTATCCGTCAGGGGTTGCTCGTCACACTGCAGGAGGGAGACTGGGCCAATGGCGATTGGAGCGCGGAGTTGCGCGCGCTGGAGGCCCGTCTCGGGGCCAGTCCGTCCTTCTTCCGCGGTGGCCGCGTGGCACTCGACGTGGGGGCGCGCGAGCTGACGCGCGCCGACATTGAGCGCGCGCGTGCGTTGTTGAATCAGCACCAGGTTGAGCTGTGGGCGGTGGTCAGCGCGAGCCCGGCCACGGAGGCCGCCACCCAGGGGCTGGGCCTGGTGATCGACGTTGGCCTGCCTCAGCCGCGCGAGGCTGAGGGCACACCTGAGACAGCGGAGCCCCCCTTCGTCGAGGGGCTGGTCGTGCAGCGCACGCTGCGTTCCGGCCAGAGCCTGCGCCATCCAGGTCACATCGTGGTCATCGGCGACGTCAATCCCGGGGCCGAGGTGGTCGCCGGTGGGCACATCGTCGTCTGGGGCCGGGCGCGTGGATTGGTGCACGCGGGGGCCTTGGGGGATGAGGAAACTGTGATCTGCGCGCTCGACCTGGCGCCGACCCAGCTCCGTATCGCCGGTCACATTGCCCGCTCCCCGGAGGACGCTCGGCGTGAGCCTGTGCCGGAGATGGCGGCGGTGCGCGAAGGCCGAATCGTGGCCGTCCCCTGGCACGGTTTCGGCGCATCGCCGTAAACAGGCGGTGGTATACACCGCCGTAAACAGGCGGTGCTGGGTATACACCCGATCCTTTCGCAGGGTCCGTCCAGCACTGGCTCTTCCAGACCGGTGCGGTCTTGGCAAACCAGCGTTTTGGGGTGGGAGGTAAGGAGAGTCGATGGCGGCAAGAGTGATTACGATTACTTCCGGCAAAGGCGGCGTGGGCAAGACAACCATGATAGCCAACCTGGGCATCGCGCTGGCCGTGCGCGGCCAGCGCGTGGTCGCGATCGACGCCGACATCGGCTTGCGCAACCTGGACGTGCTGCTGGGGCTCGAGAACCGAATCGTCTACGACCTGATCGACGTGATCGAGGGGCGGTGCCGGTTGCGCCAGGCGATGGTGCGCGACAAGCGGCTTTCGGAGTTGTTTCTGCTCCCGGCCGCGCAGACCCGCGACAAGAGCGCGGTCCAACCCGAGGACATGATGCGCGTCTGCGAGAGCCTGCGAGATCAGTGCGATTTCGTCCTGATCGACTCACCCGCCGGCATCGAGCAGGGGTTCCGATATGCCGTCGCCCCGGCGGATGAGATCCTCATCGTCACTAACCCGGAGGTGGCCGCCGTACGTGACGCGGATCGGATCATCGGTCTGGTCGAGGCCGAGGAGCAGGGGCCGACACGCTTGATCATCAACCGGATCAAGCCTGATATGGTGCGGCGTGGCGAGATGCTCGACGTCCCTGACGTCGTAGAACTGCTGGCGATCGACCTGATCGGCATTGTGCCAGAGGATCAGGACATACTGGTCGCTGCGAACCGAGGCCAGCCGCTGGCCTTCTCCAGCGACAGTTCCCTGGCGGGTCAAGCGTTTCACAACATTGCACGCCGGCTGTTGGGCGAGGACGTGCCGTTTCTCCCGCTGCGCGAGCCGGGAGTTCTGGAACGGCTCTTCCGTTTTATGCGCTCTGAGGGAGATTGATCATGGGATTTCTTGGACGCTTGCTAGGCCGTGATGAACAATCGAGTGGGGCAGTCGCCAAGGAGCGGCTGCGCCTGGTGCTTTCGCACGATCGCGCGAACATCTCGCCCGCGCTGCTGGACACGCTCAAGGACGAGATCGTCACCGTGATCTCGCGTCACGTGCCGATTGACGCGGATGGCGTGGAAGTGACCTTTTCCCAGAACGCGCGCGAGACGCGCCTCGTCGCCGATATCCCCTTGAGCACGCGGCGCGGGAGGTACGAGAGATAGCATGACCGCGTTTCGGCTCTGGCGGCACTTTGACTACGTGCTGTTCGTGGTCACGATCATACTGGCTGCACTTGGCGTGGTGATGATATACAGCGCCAACCTGGGCAGCCCGGATCCGCGCCTGCAAGACCTGTGGCGGCGACAGGCCATGTTCGGGGCTGTTGGCATCGGCTTGATCCTTCTGCTATCCATTTTCCCACGCGATTACCAATGGCTGGGCGACTTCTGGTGGCTGGCCTACCTGCTGGCCGTTGTCCTGTTGGTGCTCGTGCTCTTCTTAGGACAGAGCGAGATCGGCGAGGTGAGTAGCTGGCTCGACCTGGGCCTCTTCCGCTTCCAGCCTTCTTTCCTGGCGATGGTCCTGCTTGCCATATCTGCGGGATCGATCCTCGGCCGCCGACGCCGCAGACGCGGCCCTTCCGATCCGCCGCTCTTCGGCGCGCCCAAGACGAGCCTGGTCAGGTTTACGGCTGATCGGCCGGATTTTGTCAGCTATCTGGTTTCGCTCCTGATGACGCTGGTGCTGGCGGCGTTGGTCTTCCTTGAGCCGGACATGGCGACCGCGGCTGTGTTCGTCTTCATGTGGCTGATTATGGTATTTACGTCGGACGTGGCGAACCGATACCTGGTGCTTACTGGGCTGCTGGGGCTGGGAGCGCTGATCCCGGTGTGGGAGGTGATGGCCCGCTTCCCCTACATGCGCAACCGCGTGTGGGGGTTTATCAACCCTGGCAGTGACGTCAACGTCCAGTATCAGCTCGACCAGGCATCGATCGCCATCGGCTCGGGCGGCATGCTGGGCAAGGGGCTGGCCCAGGGCACGCAGAGCCAGTTGCGCTACCTGCCGGTACGTCACACCGACTTCATCTTCGCCGTCACAGCGGAGGAGCTCGGCTTCGTGGGCGTGATGCTGCTGTTTCTGCTCTACCTGCTCCTGTGCCTGCGCCTGCTGCGCATTATGCTGATCGCGGCGGATCCATACGGGCGGCTGCTGGTGGCGGGCACGCTCTCCACGATCCTGTTCCAGGCCGTCTTCAACATCGGCATGAATTTGGGGCTGCTGCCGGTCGCGGGCTTGCCGTTGCCTTTTATCAGTTATGGCCCCGCGGCGCTGCTGACGATGATGATCGGTATCGGCTTGGCGGAGAACGTGGCCATGCGCCACCAGAAGCTGGAGTTCTAGGTGGGCGTTGACTCAAGCATCCCTCGGCTATCGAAAACCCCGGAGGTCTAGTGGTAGCTATGACCAGCACGGTGGCGCTGGTGCAAGGCGACAGCCGCCGTGGAAATGCCCGGGCGGCGCTTGAGCGCATCGCCGACCAGGTCCAGTTGGCCCAGGCGGGCTGCATCCTGGTCAAGCCCAACTTCGTCTCGACCAGCCGGCAGATCGCGTCCACGCACGTCGATGCGGTCCGCGGTGTGCTGGACTTCGTGCGCAAACGCACCGGTGGACGAATCGTCGTGGCTGAGGGGGCTGCGCTGTCTCCGACCGAGGAGGGCTTCCGCAACTTCGGCTACGAACCGCTGGTGGAGGAGTACGGCGTTGAGCTGGTGGATCTCAACACCGATGGCACGGTGCCGGTCCAGGTCTACGATCGCCACCTGCGCCCGCTGACGGTCCACCTGGCGCGCACCGCCGTCGAGGCCGACTATCGCATCTCTGTCGGCCCGCCGAAGACGCACGACCTGGTCGTCGTCACGCTTTCGATCAAGAACATGGTGATGGGCGCGCTGGTCAATCCCTACGCCGCCCGTCGGAACGGGGGCTCGCCCGGACTGGTGCAGCGGCTGGCCGGGTTGGCGCCGAAGTGCGTGTGGCGATCGGGCCTGGCCGAGTGGGGCAAAGGCGTGATCCTCGGCCGAGTGGGGGGCTCCAGCAAGATGGCCATGCACCAGGGGATCCCGGTGCTCAACCTGAACCTGGCGCTGGTGGCGCCCCTCGTATGGCCGCATTTGGCGTTGATCGACGGCTGGCATGGCATGGAGGGGGAGGGGCCTGGTTTGGGGGACCCCGTCGATTGGCGGGTCGCGCTGGCCAGCACCGACCCACTGGCGGTCGACACGCTCACCGCGCGCCTGATGGGCTTCGACCCGGCGCAGGTCGGCTACCTGGAGTACTGCCGCCGGTTGCACCTGGGCGTGGGAGAGCCAGAGCAGATCGAGGTCGTGGGCAACGTTTCACCCGAAGATGTCCGGCATTCCTTCGCCCCTCACTCCGCCTACGAACGCCAACTGGCCTGGCACCTGGACGGCGTCGAACAGTACCTGAAACGTGATGCGTGATAGGTGATCAGGTCGAACACTACTTGAGATGGGAAAACCTGAGACCTGAAACTTGAAACTCGTCGTTTGATGCACGACCTGTGTAACGTGAGAATGGAGCTACATACATGAGCGACAATGAGACAACTTCTTCCTCCCTCGACTTCATCCGCGAGGCTGTGGAAGAGGACATCAGCACGAACCGCTACGGTGGTCGCGTGCACACGCGGTTCCCTCCGGAGCCGAACGGCTACCTGCACATCGGGCACGCCAAGGCCATCTGCATCGACTTTGGCATCGCCGAGGATTACGGCGGCATGTGCAACCTGCGGTTCGACGACACGAACCCGACCAAGGAGGAAGTCGAGTACGTGGAGTCGATTCAGGAGGACATCCACTGGCTGGGCTTCGATTGGGACGATCGGCTGTACTACGCCTCGGACTACTTCGAGCAGCTCTACGATTTCGCCGTGCAGCTTATCAAAAAGGGTGCGGCCTACGTCGACGATTTGAGCGCCGAGGAGATCCGCGAGTACCGGGGCACGCTGACCGAACCCGGCCGCGATAGCCCGTATCGGGATCGCAGCGTCGAGGAGAACCTGGACCTGTTCGAGCGCATGCGGGCCGGGGAGTTCGAGGATGGGGCGCGCGTGCTGCGGGCCAAGATCGACATGGCGTCGCCGAACCTGAATATGCGCGACCCGGTCATATACCGCATCCTGCACGAAACCCATCACCGGACGGGCGACGAATGGTGCATCTACCCTATGTACGACTACGCCCATCCCCTGTCCGACGCCATCGAGAGGATCACGCACTCACTGTGCTCGCTGGAGTTCGAGGATCACCGTCCGCTGTACAACTGGTTCCTGGAACAGCCAGAGTTCGAGCAGCCGCCGCGGCAGATTGAGTTCGCGCGTCTCAACCTCAGCTACACGATCATGAGCAAGCGCCGGCTGCTGAAGCTGGTGGAGATGGGCGCCGTCGATGAGTGGGACGACCCGCGCATGCCGACGCTTTCGGGGATGCGCAGGCGCGGCTACCCGCCGGAGACAATCCGCACCTTCTGCGACCAGATTGGCGTCGCCAAGGCCGATAGCATCATCGACGTGGCGTTTCTCGAGCACTGCGTGCGCGACGACTTGAACCAGCGCTGCTCGCGCGTGATGGGCGTGCTGCAGCCGCTGAAGGTGGTGATCGACAACTACCCCGAGGATCTGGTCGAGGAGCTGGAGGCGATCAACCACCCGCTGGATCCAGGGCGGGGGACGCGCAAGGTGCCCTTTTCCCGCGAGCTGTACATCGAGCGGGATGATTTCCGCGAACACCCGCCGCGGAAGTTCTTTCGCCTGGCACCCGGCCGCGAGGTGCGGCTGCGGTACGCGTACTTCATCACCTGCACCGACGTGGTCAAGGATGACAACGGCGAGGTGGTCGAACTGCATTGCACGTACGACCCGGCGACGCGGGGGGGCGACGCGCCGGATGGGCGCAAGGTCAAGGGGACGCTGCACTGGGTCTCCGCCGCCCACGCACTCGACGTCGAGGTCCGGATGTACGATCGGCTCTTCCTGAAGGAGAATCCGTACGAGGTGGAGGAAGAGGGACAGGACTTCACCGCTAATCTCAACCCGAACTCGCTGAAGATCCTGACTGCGTCCAAGGTCGAGCCCAGCCTGGCCAGCGCCCGGCCCGGAAGCCGCTACCAGTTCGAGCGCCAGGGCTATTTCTGCATCGACCCTGAATCGTCCAACGGCAAACTCGTCTTCAACCAAACCGTCCCGCTGCGCGACACCTGGGCCAAGATTCAGAAGAAGATGCGGCGGCAGAAGCGGAAGTGAGCGAGTCAGCGAGTCGGCGAGTCAGCGAGTCAGCGAGTCAGCGAGTCAGCGAGTCGGTTGATCGGCGAATTGCTCATTCCTGGAGGGAGAACACTCTATGACCGTCCGCGTTCGTTTCGCACCCAGCCCGACCGGTGAGCCGCACATCGGCAACATCCGCACCGTCGTATTCAACTGGCTGTTCGCCCGCAAGATGGGCGGCCGGTTCATACTGCGCATTGAGGACACCGACCGCGAGCGCTATCAGCCGGAGACGATCCCAGTCATCGTCAAGGGACTGCGCTGGCTGGGACTGGATTTCGACGAGGGGCCGGGGCTGGAAGAACTGCAGCGTTCGGGTGTGGCGAACGCCCCGGAATACGCTGTCGGCGGGCCGTACGGGCCGTACATCCAATCGGAGCGACTGCACCTCTATCGCCAGGCGGCCGAGGAACTGTTGGCCAAGGGCCTGGCCTACCGCTGTAACTGCACCCCCGAGCGGCTGGAACAGGTGCGCCAGATGCAGCGGGAGCGCAAGCTGCCGGTGATGTACGACCGTCACTGCCGCAACCGCCCGCCGGGTGAGGTCTCGCCCGACGAGCCCCACGTCATCCGGCTCAAGGTCCCACTGACCGGCCAGACGGTGGTCCACGATGCTATCTACGGGGACGTGGTGTTCGACAACAGCGGCGTCGATGACCAGATCCTGCTGAAGTCGGATGGTTTTCCCACGTACCATCTGGCGGTAGTGGTAGACGACCACCACATGGAGATCACGCACGTCGTCCGCGGTGACGACTGGATCCCCAGCACGCCAAAGCGGATCCTGATCTACCAGGCACTGGGCTGGGATCCGCCCACCTACTGCCACGTCCCGCTGGTGACGATGCCTGGCGGCAAGAAGCTGGCCAAGCGGGAGGGGGCCACCTCAATCACCGAGTTCCGCGACCAGGGGTATCTGCCGGAGGCACTGCTCAACTTCCTGGCCCTTCTGGGTTGGGCGCCGGGGGAAGGCGAGGAGCAGGAGATTTTCAGCCGGGAGGAGCTGATCGAGCGCTTCGACCTGTTCCGGGTGAACAAGGCTCCGGCCGCTTTCTCCTACGACAAGCTGGACTGGATGAACGGCGTCTACATCCGCGAGCTGCCCCCGGAGGCGCTGGCGGAGCGGCTGCTGCCCTTCCTGCAGCGGGCGGGGCTGGTGTCCGACCCGTGCCCGGAGGGGGTACGGGCCAAGCTGCGGTGGCTGGTCCCGCTGGTGCAGGAGCGGCTGCGGCGGCTGGACGACGTCGTCGAGATGACGGCCTTCATGTTCCAGGAGATCGAGACGCCCCCGGCGGAGAAGCTGGTGGGCAAGAAGATGACGCCGCAGGAAAGCCTGGCAGCGCTGCGGAGGGTGCGGGACGTGCTGGCAGAGATCGAGCCGTTTGCGCCGGAGGCGATCGAGCCGCCGCTACGGGCGCTGGCCAAGGAGCTGGAGCTCAAGGCCGGGCAACTGTTCGGCATCGTCCGCTGGGCCGTGACAGGCCGGAAGGTGGCTCCACCGCTGTTTGGGTCGCTGGCAGTGATGGGTCAGGAGCGCGTACTGGAGCGGCTGGACGCGGCCGACGCGGCGCTGGCGGCCGTGGTCTGAGCCGCCCCCTCTCTGGGGTGAGGGTCGGCCCAGCGGGGTCAATCCAAGGAACACAAACGGCCCGGCACATGCCGGGCCGCCCCATTATAGGCACTATACCAGGTTTTGGGAACTGCGCGCCGTATCAAGCGTCTCGCGCCTGCTGACCACAACAAAGCAAAAGCGCCCAGGCTCTACACCTGGGCGCTTTCGACCGTCCGACGGTTCTATCTAGTTGGTTCCTTCGCTACCTATAGCAGCGTCTTCTTCTTCGGGCGGCGTAAGCAGAGCACGCGCATCAATAATGGGAAGAAGCGGCAGGTCAATATGCATTCGAGTGGCAAAGTCTTGAAGTGTTTGGCGCAAGTAGGGCCACAGCAGTATAGCGGCATCACGAGATTTGAATTGTTTTACTAAGTCTGGTTTGACAGTCTCCACGTCGACGATGGCTTGGAATATCCCCTCAACTGCAAAGGATATGAAGTAACCTTTATCCTCATCGTCTGGATAGAAGAACGTCTCAAATCTGAGGAGTAAACCAAACTCCTCTGCATCTGGAGGTGATTCGTCCCCCAGAAGCCTTACTTTTAAGGGTAGTTGCTCGTCGACTTCTGGATCAACGTCACGATACTCAATTTGAACGTCGAATAGGCGCACAGAGACCATCTGGAACGGGAAAAAACTCAATTCGGAAAGCCCGTGACGTTGTTCGCTCATTGGAAATTCTTGGCCTGTTAGGCTATGAGTTCTAGACAGCGAGGATCGTCAAGAGAATAGAAATAACTCTCACCCCAGCTATGCTCTGAACCAGCAGTTTTCCTTTGTCCACTACTGGAGGCTTGGCTAGCCAGGTCTATTCTCAATTTCTCAAAACTCTCAAATCGGAATGGCTTTGCCTCGGCAACATAACGAATACGAAACGGTTTTTCCTGAAGAACATGGCGGCCAGAGTACAGCTTCGGATAATGAAAGCTCAGCTGAAAGCCCCAGAAACCTGCTGTATGTTGCCTGGATCTGCTGAAACTCCAGACATCCTCCCTAGCGCAAAACTGCGGATCCAAGTAGTCCCCTGGCAGTGGAAGCCGATCTTCATCCAAATCTCGCGCGGGCACTGGCCTAATCTCTGGTCTTCTATCTGGATCAAAATATACCTTGACTTCTAGCGCCAGTTCATCCTCAGGTTTGCCAAATGCATCGTGCAGATCAATTCTTCCAGCCTTGATTTCTTGGAATCGTCTCCTAGACAACGCGACATAGAGCCAGGTATCGTTATCCGTAGCTCTGTCAATCCAGACAGCTAGATACACATGACCAGCCTTGTTTCTGCATGCAAACAGAATAGGCATGTCGTAGAATTCATACGTCTCAATTATGCTGAGTTTGCCAAGTACCGTAGACTCTGGTAGCATGGTCTGAACCTCTATTGCTCTTCTAAGGTTTGAAAAAACTCCCATGGTTCGACTCCAACCGCTACCCACCATGTGCAATGCGAGAGTCCAGTAATTCTGCTGGGTGTCGGTTTTAGAGCGCCGTATTCGGGCCTCAAAGTGCAGACTCCGATGAAGCGATCGCGGAGAGCTGGTATTATCTCTCTTGTCTTTTGGGCATGATCTATGTTCCGGTAGACAGACAACCCGTGGACTTTGCACTCCTTCTCAGGGTTTGAAAACGATCGTTTTGGATACCGCTGTCTCACAGATAAGAAGTCGTCAACAGCAATGGGCGAGCCAACCAATCTGTAGGCCGTACCTGAAGCGGGAACGGCGTCCTCCGGCGGACAATCTTCAGGAAAGTAATCAGGAAAGGCCATGACAGAGGTAACAGCTATGTCAGTGAAAAAAGCCCAGCTTGTACTCCAAATTAAGCTCTACTGACTATAGTCTATACTATAGCGTATTGTTAGTATACTCAGTTCTTATCGAAGGTCAATAAGCACATTGAGGCAAAATCCGCACGGTCGCCTTGACTGGTGGGACAAAGCCTCCATTTTTCCCCAGTTTTGGGTGCTGAATCCCTGATTTGCGTCTATTCGTGGGCAAAAGTGAGGCGCCAGCCCTGGACGTGAAGTCTGCCGTGTCTTTTTGCCTCAGTGCGTCTCCTGGTATTCGTGCAAGCTCCACTTATCCACAAGCCACGTGTCGCCGTCTTGCTTGGCTTCCACGCCACCGTCCAGGATCAGCCACTTGACGGTATCCTGGTCATGCCCCGATAGGTAAGAGGCTTCATCAACCGTCAGCCAATCAGGGGCAAAGGCCCACGTTACAGGTGTCACCAACCGCGCAGCCTGAAGGGGCATAGAAAACCTCCCGGCTATATCAGCAGTGGCGACGGGCAGATTCGAACTGCCAACCAAGGGCTTATGAGTCCCCTGCTCTGCCATTGAGCTACGTCGCCAAGCGAGTTTTATTATACTGGAAAGGCCCCGCGTGTCAAGCGCGGGTTGCAGCGGGCAGCGCTTCAGTTCGGCGGCGGCCTTTGCACAGACTGCCTGGAGTCGGGGGGCTTTGGAAATGAGTCGCCCTAGCGGGAGCGCGCGGGAGCAAAAAGCCTGCCCCCACGAGGGGGCAGGCTCTTCGAGTGTTATGTGCAGACGAACGCCTGATGGCTACTCTTCCTCCGGCTGCCAGCGCAAGATCAACTGCTTGGCCGCCCATACCTCGTCCAGGCGGCGCACCGGGGCGTTGTGGGGCGCCCCGTGGAGCAGGTCGGGGTCCGTATGGGCCTCCTCGGCGATGCGCAGGAGCCCATCAGAGAAAGCGTCCAGCGTCTCCTTGCTCTCCGTCTCCGTCGGCTCGATCATGAGCGCTTCGTGGACGATGAGGGGAAAGTAGTTGGTCGGCGGATGGAAGCCGTAGTCTATGAGCCGCTTGGAGATGTCCAGCGCGTGCACGTCGGGGACGTCATCAAAGCAGCCCTCACAGACGAACTCGTGCATACAGATGCGGTCGTACGGCACGCGATATGTGTCCTTGACCTGGCTCATCACGTAGTTGGCGTTGAGCACCGAGTACTCGGCCGCCCTCCGCAGACCGTCGGTCCCCAGCATGCGGATGTAGGTGTAGGCCCGCACCATCACGCCGAAGTGACCGTAGAAGGCTTTCACAGGACCGATGGACTTGGGCGGGTTCACAAACTTGTAGAAATCCACTTCATCGTCGGAGAGCACCTCGTCCACGGCCACGACGGGCGCCGGCAGGAACGG
>Ga0180433_10008662_pt1 | contig 12616 bp, 7 predicted proteins | sample SS_ome_8_FD_132980 | JGI IMG/M metagenome (GOLD analysis project Ga0180433, IMG submission 132980) | Hypersaline lake sediment archaeal communities from the Salton Sea, California, USA - SS_1_D_1 metaG | ecosystem: Environmental > Aquatic > Non-marine Saline and Alkaline > Hypersaline > Sediment... | reverse complement strand
CGCGGTATTGATTCGTCGATTGTCGAAGCCCTACATCGAACGCACATAGGCGTCGATCACGATTATCGTAATCTTCTCAACGGCGCCTTGAAAGCGTCCCTCGCCGACGGCTGGGGCGGCTCGATGATCGCCACAACGGTGAGCGACATCCTGTTTGGGACGCCGGAACCGATACGAACGGCTGCCAACCTTGGCGTTCTCGAAGAAAAGTGTGTGAATGTGTTGGTTCACGGCCACGAACCCGCCCTGACCGAAATGCTCGTCGCTGCCTCGCACGATCCGGCAATTATCGCCGAAGCCAAAGCCGCCGGCGCGGAGCGTGTCAATCTGGCGGGGATTTGTTGTACCGCCAACGAGATTCTCATGCGTCATGGCGTGCCGGTCGCGGGTCATTTCCTCCAGCAGGAATTGGCGATCGTTACCGGGGCCGTCGAGCTGATGATTACCGACGTCCAGTGCTGCATGGCTTCGTTGCTGTCCGTGACCCGTTGTTACCACACCAAGGTGCTGACCACCAATCCGATCGTCAAGAATGCCGAAGCGGAAGCGGTTACCTTTAATAAAGAGAACGCACTGGGTTACACCAAGGAAATCTTGCGTAAAGCCATTGCTAACTTCGCCCATCGTGACCCCAAGAAAGTCGCCATTCCCGACGCGAAGCATCCGCTCGTCGCGGGTTTCAGTAATGAAGCGATTTTCTACATGCTTGGCGGTTCGTTCCGTCAAAGCTTCCGCCCATTGAACGATGCGATCATCACGGGGCGGATTCGCGGCGTGGCCGGCGTCGTCGGGTGTACGAACGCCCACGACCGGACGGACGAATACATCGTCACGCTCACACGCGAGCTGATTAAGCGCAACATTCTCGTGCTACAAACCGGTTGTTCCGCCGTCGCGTGCGTCAAGCAGGGGTTGTTAACGCCGGAAGCCGCGTTGCAGTTGGCAGGGCCGAGTTTACGTGAAGTGTGTGAAGTGGTCGGTATTCCACCCGTTCTTCACATGGGATCGTGCGTGGATAACTCGCGCATTCTGATGGCGGCTACCTACCTCGTACAAGAAGGCGGCTTAGGGAATGACCTTTCGCAATTACCTGTGATCGGCGTGGCCCCCGAATGGATAAGTGAAAAAGCGGTGGCGATTGCCCACTACTTCGTTGCATCAGGGATCGACGTCGTGTTGGGGCGAAGCTTCCATACCACCGGCACGGAGGCCGTCACGAACTATTTGTGCAAAGACTTGGATGATGTCGTAGGTGCCAAGTTCCACTATATCGCCGACGTGAACGAAGCGATCGAGTCGATTACTGCACACATCGAGCGAAAACGCGATGCACTGGGGATCAACAAGAAGACCGAACGCAAACTCTACGACATGAAGGATCGGAGAGCACTGGATGTCTAGAGCTATTTGTAAAAACGCGATCCTGGGGGCCAAGCAAGCCGTTGCTCAAGCCAAAGCCGCCCTGGCGAAGGCGATCCAGATGCACGGTGCCGACCATCCCGTCGGCTTCCCGGATACCGCTTACTACTTACCCGTGATCTATGCCATAACAGGCGAGAAAGTCCAACAGCTACGCGACCTCGAAGCTGTCATGCAACGATGCGATGAACTTCTACCCGAGCCACCGGCGGACAAGGTATGGCTACCTTATTGGGGCAACGCGCTTGACGCCGGTATGGCTACGCTGTTCGCGTTCGAGACGATCGAAGCGTGTAAAACGGTGATCGGCCCCAGCCCGGCGAACGGCATCTGGCTCGGCGCCGCCAACGATGTCATCATGCGCGAACGCGGCGTGGAGTTTGTGGACGGCACCGCACCGGGTTTTGCCGCCATTGTGGGGGTGGCCCCCGATTCCGCGACGGCCGTCAAAATCGCCCGGCAGTTGCAGGAGAAGAATCTTTACGTCTTCATGGCCGGCAGCGTCAACGGAACCACTTTCGCCGAACAGCTTCATGCCGAAGGGGTTCAGCTTGGCTGGGAGACCCGGCTCGTGCCGTTCGGCAAGGACGTCTCCGCGGCCATCTATGCGTTAGGTTTTGCCAACCGGGCCGCCCTGTCGTTCGGGGGTGTCAAGCCCGGTGATTTCGTACGCAACCTTCGATACAACAAGAACCGCATTTTCGCGTTTGTCCTCGCACTCGGCGAGGTGGACCAAGAGAAGTGCGCGGCTGCCGCCGGCGCGATCAACTACGGCTTCCCCACCATCGCCGACACGGACATACCGGAGATTCTGCCCACCGGCGTATGCACCTACGAGCACGTTGTCGGTGACGTGCCTCATGACGCTATTGTCGATCGCGCGTTGGAAGTTCGCGGCTGCAAGATCAAAATCACCAAAATTCCTATCCCGGTGTCTTATGGTGCCGCATTTGAAGGCGAGCGGATCCGCAAGAATGAGATGCGCATCGAGTTTGGCGGCAACCGAACCACCGCGTTTGAGTTCGTCACCATGCGGGAGATGGACGAGATCGAGGATGGCCAGATCGAAGTCATCGGAACGGATGTGGACGCCGTCGAGCCGGGTACAGCGCTCCCTTTGGCGATCTGGGTAGAAGCCGCTGGCCGGAAGATGCAATCCGATTTCGAGCCTATTCTCGAACGCCAGATTCACCACCTCCTCAACGGAGCGGAAGGCATCTGGCACATGGGCCAGCGCGACATCGTCTGGACGCGCATTAGTAACAAGGCGTTCGATCGAGGTCTGCGCCTCAAGCACTATGGCGAGATCCTACATGCTCGACTTTTGGACGACTATCCCGCCATCGTGGACAAGGTCAAGGTGACGCTCGTCACCGATCCCGATGAAGTCGAAAAGCGTGTTGCGATGGCGAGGAAGGTCTACGTCGATCGCAACCGGCGTCTGGAGAGCATGACGGACGAATCGGTGGATACGTTCTATGGCTGTCTGCTGTGTCAGTCCTTTGCCCCCAACCACGTTTGCGTGATCACGCCCGAACGGCTCGGCCTATGCGGTGCGTACAACTGGCTCGACGGCAAAGCCGCGTACGAAATCGATGAGACCGGCCCCAATCAGCCGATTGCCAAGGGCCACTGTCTCGACGCCAAACGTGGGATTTTTGAGGGTGTCAACGAATACGTGATTAAAAACTCCCACGGTGCCGTCACCGAAATCACCATGTACAGCGTGATGGACCAGCCCATGACCTCATGCGGTTGCTTCGAAGCCATTATCGCTTACGTGCCCGAATGCAACGGCGTCATGATGGTCAATCGCGAATTCCTAGGCGACACGCCTATTGGCATGCCGTTCAGCACACTTGCCGGCTCGGTGGGCGGGGGCTTACAGACACCTGGCTTCATGGGGATCGGCAAGGCTTTTCTTGCCAGCCGTAAGTTCCTTGCTGCCGACGGCGGTTTGCCGCGTCTCGTCTGGATGCCGAGCGAGCTCAAGAAGACACTGGCCGAGGATCTCGCCAAGCGGGCCAAGGAAATAGATTGCCCCGACCTGATCGACAAAATGGCGGATGAAACCATCGCGACCGATCCGCATGCCATCCGGGAGTACATGGAGAAAGTGGGTCATCCCGCACTCAACTTGCCGGAGATGGGCTCACTGTGGACGGAGGACGATCAAGCTGCCAGTTCCGACAACAACGAATCGACATCGAACCCACCTGATGACCCAGCGGAAGCCGCTAAGGTCGAATCGCCAACACCAGCCGAACCAAAGTCAACGACCGCGACGGCATCCCCGATCGACAAGGCCGCCTTACTGGCCGAACTCAAAGCCGAGCTCAAGCAGGAGCTCATGCGCGATGTGGTCAACGAAATCATCGGCACATTGCAGGACAAGTTCCTGGATGGCCGTACACCGCTTGTGGCCGAGCGCGTAACGCCAAACGCACCGACGGCAGCAGCACCATCGCCAACCAGGCCGATCCACTACGCAGCCGAAAAACTCGCCGAGGTCACAACCTTCCAACTTCCGACCGAACGTCCGATCGAAAGTATCGACGTTGTGACCGTCGGAGCCACAAAGGAGGAAGGGGGCACACGTGGCCAAAAGATCACGCTCGGCGGGCAAAACGGCATGCCGTTCCATTTTTTCGAGGGCACCATCCCGAACTCACCGGTATTGGCGATGGAAGTCTTCGATACCGTCAGCAGCAAGTGCTCGCCAGTGCTTCGCGAAGCATGGGGCGATTTGCTTGGACGGCCAGCGGACATGGCCCAGAAAGCCGTCAAGGAACACGGGGCTCAAATGATCTCTGTCCGGCTGGAGGGCACACATCCCGAGAAGGGCAACAAGAGCCCCGACGAAGCCCTTGAACTCGTCAAGAATGTGCTGGCAGCAGTGGACGTGCCGATCATCGTCACCGCACACAATCACTACGAGTCCGCCAACGAAGTTCTCAAAAAGGTAGCCGCCGGTTGTGCCGGTGAACGGCTGCTGCTCAACTGGGTCGAGAATGATAACTATCGTACCATCGCCGGCGTCGCCCTCGCGTACGGTCACTGCGTCGTCGCCCAGTCGCCCATTGACGTCAACATGGCCAAGCAGCTCAACATTCTGTTGACCAACATGGATCTACCTCGCGACCGTATCATCATGGACCCGTTGGCCGGTGCCCTGGGGTACGGGTTGGAATACGTCTACTCCGTGATGGAACGGATTCGTTTGACCGGCCTCGGCGGCGATCGGGCGCTGACCTTCCCGATGATTGCCTCGGTCGGCCAGGAAGCCTGGAAGGTTAAAGAAGCCAGTGCCCCCGAGTCGGCTTTTCCTGTATGGGGTGATGTGAACAAGCGGGCGGTCTTCTGGGAGATTTCGACGGCCATGCCGCTTGTCCTCGCCGGTGCGGATCTCGTTATCCTGTACCATCCTGAATCATTGGCGGCGGTTCGACGTAACATCGCTAAGTTGGCTGCAAACAGTCGGCCCCCATCAAAGGATCGTTAACCTATGGCTCTTAGCGGACTACAAATACAGAAGCTGTTACCCAAGACGAACTGCAAGGAATGCGGCTGCAATACCTGTTTGGCTTTCGCGATGAAGTTGGCGGGCAAGAAGGCCGAGTTGTCCGAATGTCCCTACGTTTCCGATGAAGCCAAAGCCATTCTCGGTGCCGCTGCCGAACCGCCGATCCGTACCGTCACGCTCGGTACCGACGAAGCTGCGTTCAAAGCCGGCGGCGAAACCGTCATGTTTCGTCACGACAAAACTTTCGTGAACCAGACCGGCATCGGCGTCGCTCTCGACGACGCCATGACCGATGACGACATCCAGCAGCGCGTCAAGGTCTTAGCCGCCTATCAACTGGAGCGAGTCGGTGAGACGCTGCTTTCGGATCTGATCAGCATCGGTTTCAAGAGCGGCAATCAAAAACGTTTTCTTGACGTACTCGATAACGTTGCGACGACCTGGAATCGCGCACTTGCCGTCCGCACCGATGACGCCATGATTTTGAAGGCTGCCGCCGAGAAGCTCCGTGGCCGGCGCCCGTTGCTGGCTTCAGCAACCCCTGTGACCGTCGATGAACTCGTCGGCGTCGCAATAGAAACGGGTTCCGCACTGGCCGTCGCGGCCGACAACTTCAACGACCTAACTGCAACGGTCGAGAAACTTCGTAGCCAGGACTTTCGCGACATTTTTCTTGAATTGCGCGCGGATAGTCTTTGCGAGTATTATCAAAACAACGTGATCGCTCGGCGCGGTGCACTCAAGGCCGACCTCAAAGCCCTTGGCTATCCGATCCTCAAATACATCGATACCGGTCACCCTATCGACGATGTTGTCGAAGCGGGGATCGGTATCGCGAAGTACGCGAGCTTGGTGGTATTGCCGGAATTCGATCCTGCCGCTTTCACGCCGCTGCTGACACTCCGGCAAAACATCTTCACCGACCCGCAAAAGCCGATCCAAGTCGAACCCAAGATCTATCCGATCGGCGAGCCCACTGAACAAAGCACCACGTTTGTCACGACTAACTTCTCACTGACCTATTTCATCGTTTCCGGCGAGATCGAGAATGCCGGCGTCTCCGCGTGGCTAGCCGTTCCGGAATGCGAGGGCCTTAGCGTGCTAACCGCGTGGGCAGCAGGTAAATTCGGCGGCGACAAAATAGGCGCCTTCGTGAAGGAGACCGGCCACGCCGATCAGGTCAAGGCACACAAAATCGTCATCCCCGGCTACGTCTCACAAATCTCCGGCGAGTTGGAGGAAGCCCTGCCCGGTTGGCAAGTTATCGTCGGCCCCCAAGAAGCCGGTGATCTCGAGAGTTTCGTCAAGAACGTCCTGTCGTCATAATGTGATCCCATGCACCTGGTAACTTTCCTTCCTTCCGAGAAGTCCGTTACGGTTCCAACAGGTACCTCGCTCTTGGATGCCGCTACCCAAACCGGTGTTGCGATCACAGCACCTTGCGGCGGCGAAGGGGTCTGTGGCGAGTGCCGTGTCCGCATCGCGTCCGGTACCGTCGAATGCGTCTCACGCGGTTGCCTATCGGCCAACGAACGTGCCCAGGGCTGGGTGTTGGCCTGTAGCAGCCGTATTACGGGTAACGTGACCGTCCAAGTCCCGCAGGCCGAGGTCGTCGAGCAAGCCCAAATCGTTGACGACCATGCTGCCGGGCGCGGAGCCCACAAAGCCGCTACCCAAGTGGCCAAGCCGCTAACCTCGAAGCGGTATCTTCAGGTAGAACCCTCTGCACTGGATAACTCCTTTTGCGATTTCGAACGGCTCACACGGGCGGTCAAAGACGATGGAGGTCCCGACTCGGTCACAACCGATCTGGAGGTCCTCCGAGAACTGGCGGCAACCTTGCGGGCTCAAGATCATGGTGTCACCGCCACGATTGTCGCTGGTGACGAGAACACACCGGCTGAGATGATCCGCGTCGAACCCGGCAACGTCGTCAGCCGACAGGTCGGCTTGGCAATCGATGTAGGCACTACCACATGCGCGGTAAACCTCGTCGAGCTCGCGAACAACCATGTGCTCGGAACCGCCGCCGACTACAACGGTCAGCTCGCACGAGGTGCGGACATCATCAGCCGAATCAACTACGCCAAGACGCCGCAACGAATCGAGGAACTGCGCCAACTTGTGCTCACAACCCTTAACGCCTTAATCGAGGGATTGTGTGGTACGCACGCGATAAGCCCCCGTCAGATCGACAACGCCGTCGTGGCCGGCAACACCACCATGGTCCACCTACTGCTCGGATTGAATCCCGACTACATTCGCCTGGAGCCCTACACGCCGACCGTCAACCGTCCCGCCCGGCTGCGAGCCCGCGAGGTCGGCCTTGCTATGAACCCCAAAGCCTACGTCCTGTTTGCGCCTGGCATCGGCAGCTACGTCGGCGGCGACATCACTGCCGGCCTGCTCCAAACCGCACTTGCCCACGACGGCGACGACGTCCGACTCTTCCTCGACATCGGCACCAACGGCGAGGTGGTCGTCGGGACCGGCGAATGGCTCATGGCCTGTGCCGCCTCCGCCGGGCCGGCGTTCGAGGGGAGCGGCGTCACCTGTGGCATGCGGGCCAGCAACGGCGCCATCGAGCGTATCCGAATCGACGCTCAAACCGGTCGAACCGACGTGACCGTCATCGGCGGTAGCGATCCGCGAGGCGTCTGCGGCTCCGGCATGATCGACCTCCTGGCTGAATTGTGGACCGCTGGCCTGCTCGACCCTTCCGGCAAGCTGGATTTCCACCGCGGTGGCGGACGAATCCAAGCCGCCGACCAGACCGGCCGAAACCTGGCCTTCACCATCGTGCCCGAAGGTTACAGCGATACGGGCCAGGCCATTACCCTCGACGAACGCGATATTCAGAATTTGCTGCGGACCAAGGCCGCCGTCTACAGCGCCTGCGCTATAATGTTGAGGTCGGTAGGACTTGACTTCGATGCCATCGCGGAAGTCTACGTGGCTGGAGGCTTCGGACGGTTTCTCGATCTGGAGAAATCCATCATGATCGGCCTGTTGCCCGACTTGCCGATGAAACGCTTCACCTACCTGGGCAATTCAGCCCTTTCCGGGGCCCAGGCCATGCTCTGTGACGCCACCGCTCGGCAACGTGTGCGACAGCTCGCCGACCGGATCACCTATCTGGAGCTCAACGTCGATCCAGCCTACATGGACGAGTACACTGCGGCCTTGTTCCTTCCGCACACCGACATCGACCGGTTCCCGAGCGTCAAAGCCAAGCTGGCTTCGAAGTCGGCTGGATGACTAGAGCAATGAAAGGTTGAGCTGCTCCAAGGAGCACGATCATGAGCGAACCACGTTGCCCCGGAACCGACATGCGCAACTGGAAGCCGGAGGACATCTACGACGTCAAATGCCCCTGGTGTGAAACGGAAATCGAATTCTGGAAAGACGAACCCCTCCGTGCCTGCCCCGCCTGCCACCGCCATGTCCCCAACCCCAAGATGGATGTCAGCTGCATCAAATGGTGCAAACACAGCAGCGAATGCCCCGGCCGACCCCCCGAAATCGTCGCCGACGAGTAGGCGGCGATTGGTATCCCCCGTGTCAGTTCCATGGGTACCACTATCGGTTGCTGTGGGGTTACCGCCCTCGCAAAAGACCCTCAAACGCCCCCCCCGGCCGCGAGAAAAACCTTAAAACACCGTAGCTACAATGTGGGGGAACATTGTACAATGACAAAATACTTCCCGGCCGCGTAGCAACAAGGTTAATCTGTGAAATCTCGTGTGAAAGGGGGCTTGGTCGTGATAACGTTCACCAAAGGACAGGCGTCCATCTTCCTGAAGCAGTCGTGGCTGTCTGCGATTCACGGCAGACCTTCGGTTGCTGGAATGATTGCGTTGTTGATCATGCTTGTGGCGGTGCGGTCGACCGCATTGGCGGAACCTGCGTCGTTCGTCAATCCCAAAACCGGTGCCAAGTATTTCCCCATCGGTCTTTGGAGTCCCTATCCCTACTCCGACGACGAGCCGGACAAGTATGATTCATCCATTCATTACGAGCGTCTTCAAGAACATATGCCGTCCATGGCCAACGCGGGATTCAACCTCTGCTACTTATGGGCGAGTGGAGAAGCCACAGCCTCCAATATCCAGGACATCACGGAGACCCTGGATGTTGCCCAAACTTGGGGCGTTTATGGCAACGTGAGGATACACGATTTTATCAGCCATCAGGATTGGGGCGATTCCCGAAAGACCAAGCTCGAAACACTCATCAATGCGATTGAGGAGCACGATGCTCTGTTCTGCTACGACACATGCGACGAGCTCGAGGGGGGCAGTACGAACGTCCTTCTCCAGGACGCTATCAGCATGAAGGATTGGGTTCACCTCAAGGATCAATACAACCGCAACGTGTCGTTGAATCAGGCAGACATCGTCCTGATGGAGAAATGCGGTTACGCCTGCTTCTCTCTCGCGGACCCCTACGACACGACGTATCCGCTTAACTTCATCTTATGTCCCGAGCATTCACAAGATCCCGACTGTCACCGCAACATTTTCGAGGAATGGGCCTATGCCGCCGACATCTTTTCGATGGATATTTATCCGGTGGGGATGCCCGTTCATAACGCCAACGACAAGCTGAACGCGCCGTCAGTCGGGTTCAACATTCAAAAAGACGACATTCTTACTAACCGGGGCAATCCGCCGCAAATGTTTCTGCTGCAAAGCACCTCCCTCATGAGAATGCTCAACAAAGCCCCCAGTCCGGACTGTTTTATTCGCGTGAAAGATAGTGCGAATGGTTCGGTCCTTGATACATCGGATACGTTTTTCACAATCGCATCAGAGTCGGGCATGATGGTCACTTTGCCGAGAGGCTTCGAGACCTGGACCGCAGGTTCGCCAGCCACGGTCACCTGGACCAGTGCCGGTAGCGTAGGCAACGTCGACATCGACCTTTCCACGGACGGTGGTTCAAACTGGACGACCCTCGTGAGTGATACCGCCAATGACGGGACGGAGACGATCACGGTTCCGGTTGGATCGAGCACCACGTGCCGTATCCGGGTTCAGGAACCCGATGGCTCACCCAGCGATACGTCGAACATGGACTTCACCATCACCGCGTCGCCGAGTATCACGGTGACGTCGCCGAATGGCGGGGAGACCTGGAAAGCAAGTTCGCCGGCGACGATAAAATGGATCAGCGGCGGCGGCGTGGGCAACGTCCGCATCGACCTTTCGACTAATGACGGCTCGTCTTGGACCTCGCTTGCAAGCAACACCGCCAACGATGGGGATGCGACGATCACCGTTCCGTCGGTATCGAGTACCACCTGTCTCGTCCGTGTTCGGGCCATCGACGGCTCGGTGAGTGATGTGTCGCGAACGAACTTCGAAATCACGAACGCGACCTCGACGGTCAAGGTCGCGTCACCCAATGGCGGGGAAACGGTTCTCATCGATTCACCTCTGACCGTTACTTGGACCAGTACCGGCAGCGTGGCCAACGTCGATATCGAACTTTCCGCCAACCGGGGCGTCCACTGGACAAAACTTGTCAGTAGCGCAACCAACGATGGCAGCGAAGACGTCACGATTCCGACGACCGTGCTGACCGACGATGCGCCCACCATGGAGCAAACGCGCTTCATGGTCTTCGATCTGATTACCCAGGGGGCCAAAGGGATCTACTGGTTCGGCAGCATGCACCTGCATGAAGCCAGCCCCCAATGGCTGGGAATCGTCGAAGTCGTCGGTCAAATCGCCCCGCTCGCCGATGTGCTGGCCGCAGGAACGACCGTGACCAGTTCTGCGACAAACGGTTGCCACGTGATCTGCAAGGAGTACGACGGAGAGAAATACCTCATCGTCACCAATACCAGTGAAACCGCCCAAACCGGGGTCTCGATCAGCTCGCCCTACCTCGCAGGCCAAGTGCAGCTCCTCTACGAACAGCGACCCAACATCCCCGTGGTTTCCCGCAGCTTTACTGATGATTTCACGGGATGGGGTGTCCACGTGTACCTGGAAATCCACACCGCGGATTTCAACGGTGACGACGACGTCGACCAGGAGGATTTCGGCTTCCTGCAGGAATGTCTTTCGGGAAGCGGCGTTTCGCCAGCCGCCGGTTGCGAGGATGCCGACCTCGACGACGACGGCGATGTCGATGTGGACGACTTCTCGGAGTTCCAGGATTGCATGAATGGCCCTGGACAATCACCCGGCTGCTGATCGCCAACCAAGAAACAAAGCCGCAGACTCCCCGAGTGAATCTTTTACGAAGCATCTTCCGGGTGGTGAGATGCTAACATCTGCAGAAGCGCCTCGAGTTCGCGCTTACGGGGTATCAGTTCATGGCGAACTGCCCGTTGGTTGAGAAGATAAACACGCCAGAAGAACAGAGCGACCAGGAGGCCATATCCGATGACGAAAGGCGCAATCCATACGAGGTTGTGCTGCATCAACCCATAAATCACATGACCGAGAAAAACAACTAGACCGAGGCCCAGCGGCAGTAAATACCACCAAAAGACATGACGAAGTAGCCCAATCTGATGATTGATCTGTCGGATGGACCGTTCAATGAATTCCGTCATGGATTGAGAACATAGCGGTCGATGCTTTCTTTGAATGCAACGGTCCACAACAAAAAAACCGCCGACAAACAAACACGTGCCTGCCGCCCAATACAGAGGCCAGAGGGCCGCCTTGACCCCGAAGTAAAGAAACAACACGAACAGCAAGCAAGCTGCGCTCACCTCGAGGGTGTCACGACGGAGGATAAGCTGGCTCCAACTCCTTTGCTCACGCCGGATCAGTCGCATCAAAGTATCGGGATCCACCTCCATCTTTATGCCACAATCTTGGGATTGCCAGGTATGTTGAAGTTCATCAAAGGTCATCGATAAGTCCCTTCAGTGACGCAGCCAGCTTTTTCTTGGCGCGCGTGAGTCGGACGCCTACATGATTACGCGTAAGACCCAAGACGTCCGCCATGTCGTCGTACGAAAGACCCTCCAATTGCATCAGCACCACAGAGCGGTCCGCCGGCGGGAGTTGGCGGATGGCATCGTACAGTTGAGCAATAACATCGTCTTCGATCGCTTCGTCAGCGGTGGACGGTAACTGGCACGTCTCGCGTAAAGTGATTTTGAGACGTTTTCGGCGACGCGTTTGCCCGCGCGTCCACGCTAAGGCGGTGTTGAGAGCGACGCGATAAATCCAGGTCGTTTCCGCCGCATCGCCACGAAAACGCGGGATCGACGACCAAAGCTGTAAAAGGATCTCCTGAACAAGGTCGTCCTGATCTTCCCGATCTGCCGCATAAATCTTGGCGGCCCGGACAATCAGCGGCAAGTGGTTATCGAACCAGATGAGGAACTGCTGCTGTTGCTTGTCCGTGAACATTCGTTGCTTGACCTCTTTGCCGTATGAGTTGCCGGCCAGCGTGAAACATTACACAAGAAAATGCAGCTTTTCATTACCCAATGGAATGGCACGCCGGGTCGCCTTTTTATGCCCGCAAGCCAAGCGTTTCCGTTGCAGGAAACGTACGCACAAAATGCATGCATCTTCTGCCGTACGGGTCTAATGTGTGCCACCCTTTCGCCCGATACGCTCACAGAACTCTTTGCGCTGTAGGAGACACGAAATGCAAAAAGCAGCACATTATCGGTTGCTGGCGGGTGTTGTCGGGTTGTTG
>Ga0180433_10008661_pt1 | contig 12617 bp, 14 predicted proteins | sample SS_ome_8_FD_132980 | JGI IMG/M metagenome (GOLD analysis project Ga0180433, IMG submission 132980) | Hypersaline lake sediment archaeal communities from the Salton Sea, California, USA - SS_1_D_1 metaG | ecosystem: Environmental > Aquatic > Non-marine Saline and Alkaline > Hypersaline >... | reverse complement strand
TTTGACACTTCATTGCCTTCTCCATCAATGATCTTTCTAACCACATCATCTCCATCGTAAAAGACAATTCCCTGTCCTCTCTTCAAAACCTTTTCTTCGAGATCCTCACTTTCGGATACGTTTGCACCATCCGGAGGATCGAATCCCTGATCGTACGATTTTTCATCGTCTTGGTCCCAGTGCTGGTCAATCACCCCATCGCGTCCCTTGAAATACCCCTTTTCGCCCTTTCTTGATCGCTCGTTCTTTGCAACGTCCTTTTTCAATGCTTTCTCAGAATCGTATTCCTTGTTGACAACGCGCTTTGCAATCTTCTTGTCCTCAAAATCTTTAGGACTCTCTTTTTCTGACGGCATCGACCGAACACCGTCAACAGATTTTCCAACCAAAGGTGCCTTGGACAGTTTTTCCTTCTTACTCTTATCGATGTTGTGTGTTGTGACGTGTGTAGAATATGGGAGGTTTCCATCCTTGCCACAAATCACCGCATCTAGAAACCAAGGAGGTCTCTCTAGTGTACCTAGAGGTTTGGAGCCAGTGTGATTGAAGAGGGTATTGAGAACGAAGAGGGTTTCTGCCTGTGCACGTGATGTCATCTTGGCATTGTATCGGAAAAAGTATCCCTTCATCACTTCAGACAGCTCTGTTTTGTCTGCGATCTCCGAATTGTGTAGATAATACCAATGATCAAGAACAGATACAACCTCTCTATCTTGTCCAGCTACAAGATTCCAGATGCCCGACACCACATCATAATCCGGAACATACCGAAAGACTTCCATCTGTCGGTACAGAAATTGCAGACCGTACCAGACCTCTTCAGCTTCCTCTGGCCGCTGGATCTTTTCACCCTTGCTCTTCTTGCACGTTGACCCTGGAAGCTCCACACCCTTTGATTGTTGCACATCGCGTTCTGCTTTGGCCCAGTGGCGTATCTTATCAAAAGCCGTAGATTTGGAAAATGCCATGATACCCATGATGTTCATGAAATCCTGGTTGAGAATCATAGAATCGTCAATGTCTAGAAGATCGCCCACCCCGTCAAAAAATTGTGTCAACCCATTCAACATCCGGTTCCTGGCAAGGTTGTATCGACGCATCTTGGCATCGTCGACTTTACTTGATTGCCACTCACGTACCTTTCTCCTGCTGCTCATAAGATCCTCGACATTGCTATCGATGTACTCTTTGACCTTGTCTGCATAGATTTGAGAAGCGTTCCAGTCCTTGATATGTCTCTTTACATCCTCCTCGTCATAGCCGTGATCCTTATTAAAGTTGCGATGCATGGTTATTCTATTCTTATTGTTTAGAATAAGAATTTCATTTTTGTCCATATTTTTCTTCATGTCTAGCAAGTGCGTGTGCCACATCATATATAGCTGCACGACAGTCTTCGCGATCGTCATAAAGAGAAAAAGACATAGAGCTGGTTTTATCTTCTAGACTGGGGTCGTAGAAATGGCACTGTACTTTGAGCGTGGGCATCCTTACTTTAAAGGCCCCATTTAAAGTGCCGCAAACACATTTTCCGTTCCACACCGTTCGCAAAGATCTTCAAGATCAACAGGGTTCTTGCTCAAGACCTCAAAGAGATCGATGGGTTCGGTGGTCGTCTTATGGAGGCTAAACTCTTCCTCTGTGCACTGCAACATGTCACGATATCTCGTATAAATGTACTTTTTGAGATGGAATTGACCGTCCTTAAATGTGATGGCACCGAAAATCTCTGTGTCTATCATATCATAATCATCACCGCTCGGTGATGCGAAATCTTCACGCGACACCATCAAAAAGCAGTTTGGTGGAGAGCTGTGCTTATACGGAGACTTGGGTCCGCTTGTCAAATAGTCACCATAGTAAAGGGTTCTAAGAGCCTGGGGATCCTCGCCCCTAGCTGTCAACTGCATGTCATATCCGTGGATCGCGCCAAGCATGCGCTTGAAACTCTGCCTAGTAAAATCCATTTGCATATTTTCGGTAATATGCAAAAGTTTCTCAATTTTTAAATCAGAAGAAACAGTTGTTGTTGTTATTGCACCCGTGAGTCATGCTGGGGAAGCGAGAATAAGCGATTTGATCTCCGACTCGTCCCTTAATTTCCTCCCATGTATCCCCGTTATTGTCCAACCACGGATTGATTTGGAGATCATCTTCATACACAGGTTCGTAATACTGTTCCTGGTCAAGTTCTTCGGTTTGGTACAGAGACTCTGAGATCTCACTTCTGTCGGTATAATCGCCAAGATTTTCATAATCAATGGCACCGCTCATAAACTCTTCAATGTTGGCCTTTCCTGCGCGACCTCTAAACCAGATAAGTTTGATGGCGATGATCACAGTGAGACCGACCGCCCCAAACACCCAATAGTATTTGACCTTGGCTGCGGCAAGAAAAATTGTAAACAGGACTACAAATAGAGACAGGCCATTTAATTTTTCATCGATGCATTGGCCTGGTCTGGGTATAATAGACTTGATATTTTCCAAAGCCTTAATCGGATTATCCAGCCAAAATGCAACACATCCCATTTATATATAGATATAGAAATTCTTTTGTGTGAAAAAAGAATAAATTATACATACTCATCCTTGAAAATTTGTAGACGAACACCTATAGAAGCGATTTTGATCCGGTGATGGCTGGCAAGTTCTTTCCACGCCTTGTCACCCACCCCAGTTTCTTTGTATTCCCATACAAGATTAACCAATCTCTGAATGACGTGATCCATTGTTGATCCACAAACCGCCATCAACTTGCGGTCTTCGTCACACGTATAAATGCCAATCCAAACCTCCTTCTTGGGAATGTCTTCAAGAAAGTGTTTGGTCAAGAGATGTTGGAGGATTGGATAAGTAAGATGTGTGTCTGTGTGGACGACATTCTCTTGCTTTTCTGTTTTGGCATTCTTACATTTGAATGTAATCTTACCGGCATGGACATCCTCCACAAACTTATCATACTCCAAGAGCTCGGACAACCGCTCGTCTGGGATGATGACGGTGGGGTTTTTTGGGTCCTTCAAATCCCTCAAATAACGACGCTTGCCATCTGCTTCAGCCAGGCTCGGGTTTAGGCGATCAGCCCAATAGAGCTTCTTCCGATACTGAACCGTATCTATGTTCTTGTCATTATCGCGAAGTGGCTTGAAATAGATGTATGCAGTGATCGCCATATTGACATCTGCTCGTGAAATCGACTGGTCACGAGGGATCCGAAGAAAATCAGCTAGATGGTGTGTAATTCGACGAGGTTGTGCCAATTCGTTCATCTTACTATTTTTCTTTTTGATATAAAAAGAAATCATTTAAATGTCCGAGTCCGATAGCTCGACATCGCTGACCTCATCAAGTTCGACATCTTCCGAAGCCTCCTCCGACTCGTCGTCGGCCGGAGTCTCCTTCTCCGAAAGAACATGCTTGGCAAGAAGGTGCTGAAGAACCGAGTAGTTGAGGACCGGGTCTGTCTGCTTGACAGGGCGGACCTGTCCTGTCTTCTTGTCCTTGCGATTAAACTTGATCTTGCCGGCCTTGATATCCTTCTTGTACTGCTTGTAGTCAAGCAGATCAGCAAGATCCTCATCCGGGTGAATGATCGAGTGGTTGTCCGGATCCTGAAGATCGCGGACCTTTCCACCCTTGTTAAGCTTCTTGACCCAGGCAAGCTTGTTCTTGTAAGCGGCAGCCTTGGCCGGAGTCGAAGTGTCAACCTTCTTCTCCGGGTCAAACTGAATATACGCAGTCACCGCGCGGTTGATCTCCGCACGGCCAAGCTTCTTGCTCTTCGGAACACCAAGGAATGCGGCGAGCTCGGCACTGATAGGACGCGGGGCCACGAGAGCACCGTTGTCGTGGTTGCCAGTGTTGCGGCGCTTGGCCACAAGCTTCTTGCCGACGCGGTTCTTGATCGCCTCAACCTCACGGAGGACGGCCTTCATGTAAAGGACGTGCGAGTTCGGTGTCTTCTTCTGGTTCTCATAGTCGTCCTTAATCTGCTCACAACGAGCCTCAAAGTGTGCCGAAACATTGTCCATCCACTCCTCAAACGAATCCTTGGTGATTACACGCGGGCGGCTGATCTTCGGAACATCAATCGCACTGCGAGTGCTCTTCTTGGTAGCCTTCTTCGCGGCAGCCTTCTTGGCCGCAGCCTTCTTAACGGGAGCTTTCTTGGTAGTCTTGGGACGTGCCATGTTTGTATATATAGAAAGCCATTAAGATGGTTTTTGGAGACGATTTGATATTAAAGGCATAATTTTTAGTCATTCATATAGTGTGTATATGAAATAATTTAATCGCGTCGTCGTCGTCGAGACTTCTTCGGACTTTCACTAGCCTCGTCATCATCACCAAGCTCCTCATCCACCTCCACATCGACAAGATCCTCCTTGTTGTAGAGACCCTCCTCTGCACCATCTTCCTCTTCATCATGGTTTCCGCCAAGAAGATCCGGTTCCTCTGCACCACGACGCGGTGTAAAGTTGAGATTGGCCAGCTCCAGTGTATAATTGATCGATCGAATCTCATTGTCTAGATCCTTAGGGTCTGGCTTGGCAGAAAAGCCGATGTGACACACACGAATCGCTGCACGAATCTTTCCGGATACACACTTTTCGCCAGGGATCGATAGATAATCGCGTGGGTGAAACGGCTTATTTCCCGGACCACGACACTTGGTAAGAAGATTCTCCTTCTTACCCTTCTTTTCATCTGCCTTGAAATACTTGAATGGAAGTGTCAGACTCGGAGATCGCCACTTTCCATCCTTCGCCTTCCACTTGGGAGAATACGGAGGTCGCACACACGCACGAAGCTCATCGTCCTCCATCTTGCGAAACTGCTTGGGCAGACTTTCCTTGTTTCGAACAAGGTGCTTGACCACACGTTGGTGAAGTCCGTCGAGAGCCCAATAAACCTCGTCATCCTCACCCGGATCAACACTGTCCCGGTTCGAAACCAGCGGAATGACCAAATCAAATCCCTTCATGTTCTGTTCTGTCTTGGGTTGCTTGTATTCATACGACTTGTAAATTCCAATTGCTGTTCCATCCAAAAGTAGATATAGATACGATTCATTCGATCGGTACCGACCCTGATCAGGGATGGCAGACACGCGTTTCATGCTCTTGTGGCCAATCGCTGCACGCGGATTCTTGACCATGTCTCCACACTTGCCGGGTGCAGCCACTTCGCTCACCACGATGTCCTTCGGGTTGAATGTGTTGTCTAGGGTTACAGTTACGAGTTTGCTCATTCTGTCTTGTTTGTTTGTTTGTTCTATATATGTTATTCCTTTAATTCATTTTTCTTTTATAGGTTATCACGCATGTAATTTCACCAAGGTTTTCCACCTTTTCTATGTCAAAATGTTCGAGAAATGACATTGGGAAAAATGCATCACATACTGTTGTAAGGTTGATATATGTGAGTATGATTCTATCTACATAACCCTTTTCTAAAGCATGTCTCCACACCACCGGTCCTCCAATTAACATTACATCTTGATCAGCGTAGTCATCCAATTGTGCACCATTTGTTTTGCTAAGAACCACAACATCTCTACCTTTTAACGGAGGCATCTTTTCGTAGGTCTTTCTCCCAACCAGAACCGTCTTTCCCATCGTGGTTTTACGAAAATGGCGCAAATCTGGCTTATTTTTCCACGGAATACCACCTTCAAATCCAACACCTCCTCCACGACAACACGCTCCAATAATTATCATATTTTATAATATGATTTCTATTTAGAATTATTCTCAGATCAGCTTAGCGTAGTATGCGAGGAAGCCAGCCGCAAGGCCAACAACCGAGCCGATTAGAGAAACCTTCCAGACCGAACCTTTGTTGGTCTTGGGGTCCTTGATGCCCGCCGGCGGGTACTCATAGAGAGCCCATCCGAGAGCGCCACCGACAACACCGGCGACCAGGAGGAACAGACCAAGAAGTTTGAGGGTCACGGTCTGAAGTGTGCTGCGCAGACGCTTGACAATGTTGCCGTATTTGTCTTCGTAGGGCATTTATAATTCTCCATATATATTTTTTCTATTTTTTCGTGTAAAACATCATTGCAATGGTTTTCTGTCGTGTCTGTTTCAATACCTCTCCATCATACGGTTTAATTTGGCCAGAAAGATCATCATAACTATACCACGTTTCCTGTACATTTATCAGAGATGTATAGTGAGCACCCCAGTGTAGCACTACACCTACCAACTCATAACCTTCCAAATCACTGTATCCAAAGTCGGTAAAATTTTTGGGACTTCTATCAGTATCATTAAGATATACAAGATGATACGGTTTTTCTGCAAGGTCTTTGGGAAAAATATTGTCTCCTATAGGTATAGAAAATGTGTTGACAGGGTTATTGCCGATCTCTTTCTGACGTTTTGTCCATAGGGGGAAGGAAAGACCATCGAATAGTGTACAGAAGGTTCCCCAAATCTCATTGACCGATTTAACATCATTGCAGTCATCCTCTATAAACACAGAGATTCCTTGCTGTATATCTCTCACATTTTGACGCTTCCATTCGGTCTGGTTAAAAAGCTCGACCATCAACTGTCTAATCCTCTTAGCCGCACGTCCAAGTACATCTGCATCCATCCAGCGAGGAAATCGTTCGAGACTCGAGTCTACGATACGCGATACGAAATATCCGCCTCTTGCGAAAAAGATAATGGATAGGAGGGAATCCAATGCGCATGAATTTGCCACATTGAGAAGGAAGTTGTCTGGCGGTGTCTCTATTTCCACTACTTTTCCATCCACAAATTTAGGGGTATAGTTGAGAGATTTTAAGAGCTCTCCGTTCATTTTACACTGTTGGACAAAATTTGCAATTTGATTAACCACATCCACTCCTGTAACGCGAAGATCTCTGCCCTCTATATCAACATCTTGATCTCCACCTCGCCAAAATACGTTATAGAAATCAGCAAACCAATACTGATTAATATATCTTAGTGTATCTATAGGGCTAAATCTGTTTGTAGCTACAAGTGTTTTATCAATCAGATAATCCATTCTTATTATGCAAATAAGAATAATTTACCACATCAGAAGACGAACGGCAAAGAAAAAGACAAGAGTGTGAACAAGAAGACCAAGGGTGGTCACGGCACCGGCACCGGTGATAAACTGGAGACCAAGCGGCTTGGCAATATAGCGCTGGGTGAGATCATAGGTGAAAGGCGCCGCAAAGATGAGGAACACAACGGCCGAAACAGCCGAAATGACCCACTTGCGTCCATCGTCAGAGAATTTTTGGTCGTCACAGATAAGCATTTATAATTCGAGGAAAAAAATTTACAATTCATTTGCACGATCAAAAATCTCATCCGATTGAGCATCTGGATGAGGATTTCCACAGCTATCCACGGCCATTTCACATGCATCTGTACACGGGTTGTCTCCGACACGTACAGGTCCTTCAAAATACGGCTTCTCATTTTTCGGGACAGTTGCGTTTCCAAGTCTTACACGAATAAGACCTTCTTCAACAGGAAACTCCCTGTATACAGATCCGTTTTCCTCTAGTTCCTTTTCCATTTCATTACAGTGATCTTCAATACTCACACCTGTAGGAACCACCATCTCGTCTACGACCTTGGGATCGCTTGGATTCTCGGCCAGATTGATACCGGTATGAACGATCTCGTTGGGAGATTCCGGCTCCTCAAGACCCAGTGTCTTTTCTAGAGACTCTCCGAGACCATGCCAGTCGTTGTTGGGTCCCATTAGAGCCACCATCGTGTCTGGAGTGTTCTTAAAGTACTCCTCTAGGCGCGGGAATCGGCGTGCCGGACCACGTACGCGAGGAAGCGGAACTAGATAACGTTGTCCCTGATAGGTGTAGAATACACACCGCATATCAGCCACTGTCGTCATGCCACACAAATCCAACCACGACAGATACTGGAACTGAGACCAGTTGTAAAACCAGATCAAGACGTCCACACAGTAAAGTGCCTTGATCCGAATCCAAAGTAGAGCGTTGTCAACAGTGAAAGTCATGTTCATTTTATCTTTAGATCTATCTTTATATTGCAATATCATTTTTACAATCGAATATTGTAATACTCACAGTAATTCATAAATTTTACATATTCCTCAGAGTATACCAAATCATTCAGCATTGATTCCGAATGATTTTCTTCCACCATCTTGAACTCACCGTCAACTTCTTTAAGGACCACACCCGTCATCGGAACGAGTGGGTATTTGAGCATATGTACAAAGTTTCCTTCTTCCGTTCTATCCTCTTCATGAATATAACGTGATCGAGAAAAGCTAAGATAGAAGTGATCTCCCATCACAATTATGGGAACACTACCCTGCCAATCCACAACCGTATGCATTCTTTTTATATAAAAAGAATCTTTAGTCACCAAATTCAACAACCCCATCAAAAATTCCTTGTACGGCATTGTGATCAATTACAAAAATGGGACGTTCGCGAGAGATTTCTTTGAGAATAGTATATACTTCTGAAATGATAGATTTGTCGATATTGACCATAATTTCATCCAAGAGAAGAAACGGAGAGTTGTTAAGCTGATTTAGGGCGAGGATGAAGGCCAGGTTGATCTTGATGATCTCACCCTGTGAAAAATCACCCACATCTGTATAACGATGACCACGATACTGTGCAGAAATCTCTAAAGACATCTTAGTGTTGTTGCGAGTGCGCTTGATCATGGTGATCGATACACTAATCGGTTCATCGAAAAACTTTTCAAGATAATCGGATGCGAGTGTATTGACTGATGTGATGAGATTTTGCATAGAGAGAATCTCTGCTTCTCTTTGTTTGGTCTTGAGAATAGAGGTGGCTTCCAGTCTTTTATCAATCGTTTTTCGTGCGATTTCACATTGTTCTAGATTGGCAGTTACCTTTCCAAGCTTTTCTTTGATAGTCTTCCATTGATCAATGGCAACCTGTGCACTTTCACTCTTATGGAGGACAGAGAGTTTCTTACGAAGACTAGAGAGTGTAGCTTCGACTTCCTCAAAATCCTCACCATCCGAATCATTCTTCAAGAGCTGCTTGAGCTGCTGTATTTCATTGTCATCTTCCTCTTCAATACCGCCCAGCTGTTCTGCCAGGTCCTCAATACGCTCCCCGAGATACTCTACCGAGTATTTATCCTTGAAGCCCTCTGGTCGTTTGACTATGCTTCCAATTGATTTGTTTTTGCGGTTCAGCTCTGCTGTGAGGACCTTCTTATCCAAAATGCGACGACATTCCTTAATACGAAGCTTGGCACGGCTATATCTGTCATACTCATGCTCGCAGTCTTCAGTGTAAGGGTGACTGAGATCAGAGAGCGCTTCCAGGAATTCAAGATCGTCCTGCGATGTCGATATTTTGGCCTTGTCATAAGATTTTAGATATTTGAGAACACTGTCCCCATCGATGCACACATCTGCTTTGCATCGAGGACAAGGCTGCTTGGTTTCCTTCATTTGCGCGGAGACCTTTGCCTTGGATGCATTCTTGATCATTTTTGCAATATCAGATGGATTTGCATTCCAATACGGATTTTCATTGTCCTTGGCAATGGCTCTAAGTGTATTTTCACGAATGAGGTCCTTTAGCAAGGCCTCGTCCGTATCCTCGAGTAGCTGTGTATTTTCATCGAGATCTTGTTGCACACTTTCGAAATAGTCATGTTTTGCCTTTTCAAACTCTTCGAGATCAAGCTGTTGTCGTTCCATCTTTCTCGCATAGATCAAATATTTTTTCATCAATGCAATCTTCTCCACGATCTGCGGTCTTAGTTGAATATCTTGGATCCTTTGTTTGATTTCCTTGCGAGTCATCTTCGTCCTGGAGAGCCCAATCTTTCGAAGAACTGTTTCATTCTCCACAATCTCCTTTTCAAGTTTTTGGATACGTGCCTTGAGATTCTTAGGAATCTCTTTAACCTCAGGTTCTTTAATACCCGACATGTCATCCATTACACGTGTCAACGCAGATTGACGACTCTTAAGTTTGACTTGATCATCTTTGATCTGTCGCTCATACTGTGATATTTTTTCACAGTCACCCTGCGTCTCCTCTGTATTTGCAACCATTGTACGGATTACATTGTATCTTTCAGTAGGTGTGATAGTGGCTAAAGATGCCTTGGATGTTGATCCAACCCATGTACATAGACCAAACTGTTCCCAAGACATGCCAATAATGTGGTCTTCTATCATTGACTGTGCTCTTGCATCCTCATACTTTTTGTCCTTGTAGATTAGAGTAAGAGACATGGGTTTGGAGACACGCTTGACGGTCCAGTTTGTAGTTTCAATCTGTGAAAATGAAGAAGTCTCTCCGTATTTAAGAGACTTACATTTTCCGTACAGAGCATAACAGATAGCGCGAAAGACGGTAGACTTTCCTGATCCATTGGGACCTTCAAATAGTGTAAATTTGTCTTTGAAGCTAAATGTCTTGTCTGAATAACAGCCAAAATTATATAGTGTCACCTTCATCTTTACACTAGAATAAAGTCATAATATGGTTTTTCAATTATAAATGCAACGTGCTGTGATACAATTTGTTCACGTGGGAAAATGTGGTGGCGGAACCATATATTTTGAATTTAGAGAGCGCAATATTCCGTTTATATGGTGGCATATGGTTGACGCATCTCATTCTTACAATCCAAATTTGCCATATTTGACATGTTTGCGCAATCCCGTAGATCGCTTTGTTTCTGCCTTTTACTGGAGACGGAATGAATGTTTACGACCAGAAGCTAAAATGAGTCGTGAAGAAAAAGCAATTATGGAAAAATATAGTGATGTCAACAATCTTGTTCGTGATATGGACAACTTGGATCTAAATCATATACACCACATCAAGGAAGATATCGACTTTCACCTTGGCCGTCTTTTAGAGATGATCGATCCAAAGAATCTCAAGGTGGTTGTGTTGGATACGATTGCTGAGGATATGAAACGCCATTATGATATCGATGTGAAAAAGCATCACAACAAGAATCCGGATAACAAAAAATACTTGACGGATGAAAACAGGGCCAAAGTCAAAGAGTACGTGGCAAAGGACTATGCGTGCATACAGAAAATATATGATATGGGATTGATATCTAGAGAACAATATGATATTCTCATGAAATAATACTTTTTTGTGTATATAAATGTCCAAGTACATGACACGGAAATCACCGCCGTTTTCTGCAAACGATTACCCCGGTGAAACCCACGAGGGTAACGACGGTATGATGTACACGTCAGTTCCTGTGGCAAGTGGAAAGTATCACAGATGGGTGAAAGCTAAGAGTCCGGCCAAGAAGGGGAAGAAGAGTCCGGCCAAGAAGGGGAAGACATGTAAGACCGATCAAATCAGAAACCCTGCATCTGGAAGATGTGTTTCCAAAATGGGTGCTATCGGAAAGAAATTATTGGCGGGAAAGAGATCGTCGAAAAAGAGTCCCACAAAGAAAACATTGTGCCCTGCGAAAATCACAAGAGCCACTGTTATTTTGACACTTCGAGATAAAACAGTCACTTCTCGCGGTACCTGCGTATATTCTCTCAAACCCAGAAAATAATTCTTTTTTATACAAAAAGAATACTTCAAATTTGCACATCAACAATGTATTTTCGGGACACAAAATCAAAAATCGTCATCATCTAGGTCTGCATTGAGATCTTCATCTGTGTTTGTAATGTCCTGATACTCTGATACACGAGACTCGAAAAAGTTGGTCAAGTTGAACATACAAATCTTAGACATCCACTCAAACGGACACGACGCCTCATCCTTGGAGTAAATAGCGTCATAGCCAAACTCACTTGCCAGCTTGTTTCCAGATAGACGCATATACTTTTGTAGATCATCCACACGTAGCCCGATGAGATCGGGTTGTACTGCGTCGTGTGCAAAATCACATGCAAGTTCGGTAGCCGAACGGATGATTTCATGAACACGTTCCTGGGAAACAGAGAGCCCACGCTTTTGACACAGATATTTGAAAAAGTGGATACCAGCAGATGTGTGCATACCTTCATCCTTGCTAATAAACTCGTTAGCCTTGCAAATACCTGGAAACATATTGAGTTCCTTGAGACGATAGATTGCGACAAAAGCGGCAGAAAACACCACACCCTCTACAGCTGCAAACGCAATTAGACGTTCCTCAACTGGTAGAGATGTATCAAACCATTGAGCCGTCCAGTTGATGATTTTGTTGACAGCAGGGTATTTGGAGATGTCTGCTTCGATCATCTCTTTGCGCTTACGTGCGTCCTTTACACACGCATTCATTTGATCGCCATAACTTTGAGAGTGAACCAACTCATTGTTTTCCTGTACAATAAAGAAATCACGAATCTCTTTGTATTCGGAGAGCTCGTGGACAAAATTCTCAAAGAGGTTCTCTACAACCATTCCGTCGAGCTGCTGAAATAGACAAAGGATGTTATCCACAAAGGTAATCATATCCTGGTCCTTGGGATCATTGGAACACAAGAGCGTTTGATACTGTTCTGCATCCTCGTGATATTTGATCTCTGATGCAGGCCAGTGTGCAGCTGCGAGGACACGGCGTGGCTCATCGAGGGTTAGATCACGTTCATGGTAAAAGGCGTATTTCTTG
>Ga0180433_10008659_pt1 | contig 12619 bp, 11 predicted proteins | sample SS_ome_8_FD_132980 | JGI IMG/M metagenome (GOLD analysis project Ga0180433, IMG submission 132980) | Hypersaline lake sediment archaeal communities from the Salton Sea, California, USA - SS_1_D_1 metaG | ecosystem: Environmental > Aquatic > Non-marine Saline and Alkaline > Hypersaline >... | reverse complement strand
TCAGGGTCTATGCCGCTAAAATTAGATCGACCTCTATCGGACTTCCTTCTGTCTGTACCCTTTATATATTATATTTTCATCTTCGGGGGTGACGAAAGGCCCCGTCATGAACGTTTAGTAATGAATATGACGCTTTAAGGGTTTGCTCAAAAATGGATAGTATTTTTAGACCCGCCTCGGGTCGCATCGAACAAAACAGATAAAAATCGCTGTTCTTTGAGGAAATTTTGAATGCAAAAATAAAATCTGCAAAGACTCTCCTGGTCCGGTGCCCGAACTGGGTCGGCGATATCGTGATGGCGACCCCGGTGTATGACTGTCTGCGTGAAAACTTTCCGAGCGCCAGGATATTTGCCTGTATCAGAAAATATGCCCGCGGCATCATTGAAGACGGTCCATGGTTTGACGGCATCATTAGCTGTAACGACAAGGATTTCCATGGTTTTTTTCGTACGGTTAAAGAGATAAGGAAGATCATGCCGGATGTAGCGGTCTTGCTTCCCAACTCAACCCGTTCATTTCTGACGGCGAAAACCGGAGGGGCCAGGTTTATATTTGGCTATAGGCGAAATACAAGAAAATTTTTCATGTCCGGAGGCCCTGAGCCCATAGTAACAGGTGGAAAAATCAAACCGATTCCAATGATTCACTACTATCTGGAAATCTGTCGGCATATGGGTCTCAGTGTATCCGAGGTCCCAAAGCCCCGTCTTTATATTTCCAGTGGAATGCGGAAAAGGGGCAACAGGACACTGAGGGCCTATGGTGTTTCTAGAGGGGACAGGCTTATAGGTTTGAATCCCGGTGCCAGCTTTGGATCGTCGAAATGCTGGCCGCCTGAAAATTTTGCAAAACTCTCTGAAATCATCCAAAAAGAATTTGATTGTAAAATCATTCTGTTTGCCGGCCCGGGGGAGGAAAAGATCGCCAGGGCCATTATCGAAAAAAGTAGAGCAAAGATCATTGATACGTCTTTGGACAATATAGATCTGGCCCATCTGAAACCCTTGATCGATCGATGTGATCTTTTGATTACCAATGATACCGGACCGCGCCATTATGCCGTGGCCTTCGATGTCCCGGTCGTTGTTTTGATGGGACCTACAGATCCGCGCTATACCAACGCAAATCTGGAACGTACGATTATTATCAGGGAAGAAATAAGCTGCGCACCCTGCCATAAAAAAACATGTCCTGCAGATCACCGATGCATGAGAAATATTACGCCTGAAAGGGTATTGGATGCTGTTGGACGACTACTGAAATAAAGTTTCGATGTATAGCCTATGAAATCTGCTTACTATTGGAAAAGATGGATGTCGCTGAAAGAAAGGCCGAATAAAGATCGGCTTCACAAGCTTTCCAGGCAGATCGCCCTGTCTTTTCTGGACCACTATTTTTACAACGACTATCATGAGAAGGAATATATCCGTCTGCTGTGTGAGATGGCGACATTTTTCAATGATGAGGAATTAAATAAGGCCGGATCATCTGCCCTTTTCGGCATTATTGTTGAAGGCCTTTGCGACGACTTTGAAGAACTCCAGACCGAGGCATACAACAAAGTAATGAGTCAGGTCGTTTCTTTCTGTCGGACCTTGTCTGTCGGAAGGGAACTGAATGACCGGCTTAATGACTTTGGATTGAAGTCCTATGAAGATATTTTGAAACGGATTGAATATATTCGTGCGTGCAGTGATGAATATTCAGGCATGGAATCCCCGCCTGAAAAGGTATTCCTCCTTTCAAGAGTGACTGTAGGGGCAGACGTGGCTATCACCAGTGTCCTGATTCAGCGTCTGGCCATCAGATTCCCAAATGCTGAAATAATTGTCATAGGGGGCAGCAAACTCAAGGATATATTTGGAGGGAATCCCTGCATTCGAATAACAGAGGTCTTTTACGCCCGCCGGGGGAATATGGTGGAGCGGTTTTCCAGCTGGCTTGGTGTATTGGATGTGATTCATAAAGAAATTACAGAAGAAGATGCCGGGAATATCCTCGTGGTTGATCCGGACTCACGTCTTTCTCAGCTTGGTGTGCTTCCTCTTGTGAGTGACCATAAGTACCTTTTTTTTAACAGCCGTGGCAAGGATTCATATCCGAAAAAAATGTCAGTTGCAGAACTTGCAAACCACTGGTTGGATAAGGTATTTGGAGAATCGAAATTTTATTATCCCAAGGTTTGGCTTCAGAGTTCGGTACTTGAGAAAGCAGGCCGTTTTGCCCTTGCTTTGCGGGAGGCAGGCTGCCGACAGATTATTGCGGTCAATTTTGGTGTAGGAGGCAACGAACGAAAAAGGCTTAGGGATGATTTTGAGGAGAAACTGATTTTGAAGCTTTTAGATGAACCTGATACGGTTGTTCTTTTCGATCAGGGATTTGGTGATGAGGAAATTACCAGGTCAAGGGCCCTTATTCATAGAGCGGAGAAACAGGGGGTTATGACAACAGTTGTTGGATTTGCAGGTTTAGAAGGTGTCAAGATCTCAAGGGGTATCGTGGGCGTCATAGGCGGGATTGGAGAAATCGCAGCCCTTATTTCCCAATGTGATGAGTTTATAGGTTATGATTCAGCCTGCCAGCATATAGCGGCTTCACTGGGTATTCCTACTTATACCGTATTTGCAGGGAGCAACAATTCACGTTTTATCAGGCGCTGGCATGCCTGTGGTCCATCAAAAAGTGAGATAATACACGTTGATACCTTGACACATCCACCAATGTTCCATACCGACGATATTATCGTCAGAATAACTGATGCCCGGTCATAAGGAGATCCGGTTGAAATTAGCGTTTTGCAAGAGGTCCTGGCTATGGGACCTCTTTATGATTAAAAAATGAAAATACTCTTTATCTATCCTAACGCCGGTTCACAGTTGGGCTTTAATTATGGTGTTGCTCACATATCCGCAGTCCTGAAAGAGGCGGGGCATCATGTGGAGTTTCGACAGCTCTGTGAAGACCTTGAGCCGCTTCCTACAAAAGATGAATTTATCGCGGATCTGAAAGATATGAATCCGGATATTATTGGTTTTTCAGTCGTGACTAATCAGTGGCAGTATGCTGCACATCTCGCTGAATGGATTAAAGAAACGCTTGATATCCCGCTTGTCTGCGGGGGTATCCATGCAACTATTGCGGCACAAGAAATTCTTGAGACCAGACTGTTTGACTATGTATTCCTAGGTGAATGTGAGAATGCCTTTTCCGAATTTGTTGAGAAAATGGACAGCAATGAAGACATTGAACACATCCGTAACATGGGGTTTGTCTCCAACGGAAAAATAAAAATCAATCCTGTCCGCCCCCTGCCGGACCTTCAGGCCCTGCCTTTTAAAGATTATGAAATCTTCGATTTCCAAAATATCATTGATGCCAAAGACGGATGGGTGGGCGTTATGGCCTCTCGTGGATGTCCCTTTAAATGCACCTATTGTTTTAATCACCTGATGGTAAAAAAATACAGGACCGACCTGCAATGCAGTTTCAAGGACCTGAAATATATCAGGCATTTTAAAGTGGAACAGGTCATAGATGAGATTGTATTCCTGCAGAAAAACTACAAGAACATCTCCATGTTTATCTTTGACGATGATCTGTTCACATTTAACAGGGATTACGTGATTGAATTCTGCGAAGCGTATAAAAAGGTATCCAGTCTGCCCTTTGTGGTCAATGGACATATTGGTTTTTTTGATAGAGACCGTGCATTTCACCTTGCGGATGCCGGATGCAAGATCGTTAAATTCGGGGTTGAAAGCGGCAGTAACAAAATCCGCAGCAAGATCATGAATCGACACATGAGCAATGAGAAGATCATCAAATCCATCAATCTGGTCCACCAGTATAACATGCACAGCTCCGTATTTATCATGATCGGTCTGCCTTATGAACACCGCAATGATGTTATGGACACCATTACTTTTCTAGGTCGGTTAAAACCAGGCCGATTCCGGTGGACGTTCTTTTTCCCCTTTCCAGGAACTGTATCCTACAAAATGAGCATCGATGGTGGTTATGTAAATGTGAACAAGATGAATTCTCTCCTTAATTTCACAGATTCTTCTGCGCTTGATTTTGGAGAAGAACATAACCTGTTTCTTGAAAAGGTCGGTCGTATAATGCCCTGGTTTGTGAATGCATATGCCGATTTTGAGGTTTCGCCGGTGTACCGTGAAAAGGTAAAAAAAATAGTTCAAATGGATCGTTCAGAATGGGAAAAAGTATCTCCATCCCTCCATGACGAGGACAAGAGACTGACATTACAGTTTCAAAGAGAGAATAAAAGACACTATGCCGTAAAATACAATCCGTTTATGGGAGTGATCTCTGACTATTTCATGAATGAAAATTAAAGAGTATAAGCTTTGCCGTATTTTGGAGTTGTAACATGTCAGGTTCTGCACACAATGACTTTTGCGTTCTCTGTTACATGGCAAGGATCAGGAAGGGTATGTATTTTCGCTGAAAATCCAATGGATTCAAGTTTTTGCTGGATATCTAGACCGTAGTTTCTAAATGCCAATACCCTATTCTTTCCCCGGAATCTGTCGCTATGGAATTCAGGACTGAGATAGTGCTTGATTTGACCGTTTTTTATACAGGCTCTTTCAATGGTTTTTTCGCTATCAAGCAGGGGCACGGTGAATACAAAATAACCTCCTTTCTTTAAAACTCTATATATCTCTCTAAAGCCCTTTTCGTCATTTGGAACATGCTCAAAAACTTCTGTACTGGTTACTAAATCAAATGACTCATCTTCATAAGTCAAATTTTGAACATCCTGACACTGAATGCCCTTCTTAAAGTCACCAGGATGGATATCATTAAAATATTCTGAATATTTCAGGTTTTGGAATCTCTTCTCAAGATATTTAAATAAGGCACCCCTGGACGACAGTTCATATACACGGGATGTGCAGGGTAGATTCAGTTTCTCAAGGACCTGGCCCAAGGCTCTGTGTATATACGTTGATTTGCACCGAAGACACCTTGCACCGAGAGGGCCTTTGAAAATTCGAATGACAGGAAATCCACAAAGGTTGCATTTTTTCATATCGAATCCATAACCGGGAATCAAAGACCAACATACGGTCTCGATAGCTTTCGTCAAGCATCTTGGAGGGGAAGAACCTAAAGTTTGGTTCTTTTGTTTTTAAGTTGAAGGCCTCCTTTCCGATCAACGACAATTTTAAAGGGCGCGACAGCTCTTTTCTGAAGACACTTTATACTTCAGGAGACAAAATACCACGTGTGGTTTATTCGGATAGGGGAAATGCACTCTTTTGATGGCAGAAAAGCGGTTTACAGCCAAAATTTTGCTTAAAAAAGCGGTCATTGGAGCCCAGGCTCATTATTCTGAAGGTATTGGCAATAATGTTGTTCAGAATTATGCCGCACAATCTGTTGATAACTGTATTCTGCAAATCCAGATAGAGAAGGGAATTGTTTTGGATAATGAATTACCATCGCAATTTTGGAATATCCCAGTAAATACAGCCCTTGATCCTGTGTCTGGAATACTGGTATAAGGAACACGGTCATTCCTGCAAAAGCAAAAGGTATTAGCTTTTATCAATTCCATGATAGATACGACAGCCACACGATACAAATTTAAATCGTTTGCAAAAGATGTTCATGTCATGGACGGATGGCAAGAATTCCTTCAGGGCTGCGGTCTTAACAGTTTTGAAAATTTTATTTCCCTTAAAGGAGAAGTGGTGGACCGGAACAGCAGGAGTATTGTTCACAGGCTAAAGCTGGGGGATCCGCCTGGCATATTTTATTTAAAGTGCCACAGGAATTATGCGAGACGAAAAGCAAGTTCCTTTTTCAGGCTGGAACCCATGATTTATACCGAACTTGAGAATATGATGCATTATGCGAGGGCAGGTTTTGACGCCCTTGATCCTGTTGCCTGGGGATGGCAAAAGGGCAAAGGGGGGGGCAACAGTTTTATGCTGATGACAGATTTGAGAGATTACAGGCCACTCCAGGCATATCTTGATAATGATCTTATAATGGAGTCGGCTGAGAAGAGGCGCACCATATCCAGTGCCCTGTCTTCAGGACTTGCCGCCATGCATGATGCAGGCCTTGCTCATATGGATTTCTTCACATGGCATGTCTTTCTGAGGCCCTCGTTGAACGGCTATAAATTCCAGCCAATTGATTTGGAACGTTCAATAAAAAAAAGAAAGATGTTCTGGTCCTCTTTCATTAGTAAGAGGAGACAGGTTGACGACCTGGCCTCTCTGCACCTCACTGTGCCATGGCCTCTCGTAAGTTTCAGTGAGCGTATGCGTTTCTTCCGTGATTACAGGAAAAAAAGGGGAATGCGCGGGTCAGGACACAAGTTTTTGAGGGCAATCCTTAAGCGGTGTAAGCAGAGGGGGCGGAAAAGAAAATTCACACCCTATGGTGTGGCTGAGAGATTACGTCAATGAAACCGGACTGGTACGCAAGCGATGGAGGCAAGGTCTTTATAGAGCCTGAATGGAAAAGGCTGTTTATGGAACAGGGGCTCGATTCCCTCCATGCACTTTCCACCTGCAGGGTTGACAGATGTATGAGAAAGGTCTCTTCACGATGCACTGTTCAGCTTGTCGTCACAGGGTATTCCGGGCGTGAAGTCGTCCTGTATCTCAAAAAATATTATAAAGACCACAAGGGTATGTCGGGATACGAACAGGCCTTCAAAGAGTTTGATGCATTGAGCCGTTTTCTGGAGAAGGGACTGCCTGCCCCACGGCCTTTAGTTGTAGGGGGTGGTGAATATAACGGCAATGAACTGGGCGTCCTTGTCACAGAGGAAATACCTGGCGGTATCCAGGCGGATCATTTGCTTGGTCGTGTTGACGGCAAGAATGAAGAGGTTGTCCCTGTATCGGGTAATAAGCGTCTTGATATCCTGCAAGGCATAGGTCGACTTGCAGGAAAAATGCATATGGAGAAATGGGTCCACAGAGACATGTATTTATGCCACTTTTTTCCTGTCTTGCGGTCTGACGGAAGGATCATTGTCTATATTATCGACCTTCAAAGGGCCTTTATGCCGCCAACATATACGTTCCACAGATGGAGGCTCAAGGATTTGGGCGCCCTGTACTATTCGTCTATGGAATGCGACCTTAACAAACAAGAGTTAGAGGTACTCTTCAGTTCATATTTCAGCGTTACAGGCATCGTTGCGTGGCAACAACCATTGTGGAAGGAGTCCGCCAGACTCAAGGCGTTGTGGATCGAGCACCATGATAAACGTATCAGGATGCGTAACACGTGAAGGTTATTATAGAGATTGAACACTTTGATCCCAGGAAAGGCGGTGCCGAGACATATACCGCTCTGCTGTGTGATTACCTGATAAAACAGGGTCACCATATAGAAGTCCTGGCTATGGATTGGCAAAATTGTCCTTCTGGAATCAATTTTGTCAAAGTGCCTGTGAGAGGCATAACGCGCTGGCAAAGATGGATCTCTTTTGTCGTAAACACTAAGGCTATAGTTAAAAAACGGCGGGCAGATCTTGTCCTTGCCTTAAACCACGGCGGAGGAATGGACCTTTTTCAGCCCCATGGAGGAACAGTCCCGGGGAGCCAGCGGCAAAATATTCTCAGGCAACCCAATTTTCTGACTGCAGGGATGAAGGCCTCGGTTTTCCGGTTTAGTCCAAAGGCGATAGTCGCCCGAATGCTGGATCACATGGCATATAAAACCGCTGGACGTTTTATCGCCCTGAGCCGAATGGTGATAAGCGATATGGTGCACTATTACAATATTTCCGAGGAGAAGATCGCACTTATATACAATGGTATAGATCTTCAACGTTTTCACCCTGACACAAAGGAAAAATACGGTCTTTCCGTTCGAAGACGGCTTGGAATACCCGATGATGTAATTGTATTTTCCCTGGTAGCCCATAACTTTTCTTTAAAGGGGGTAAGAGAGCTCATTATTGCCGCTTCAAATATGGAAAAAAGGGAAAAATGCTGCTGGCTGGTGGCGGGAAGAGGGAGGCCCGGACGGTTCCTTAACCTGGCTAAGAAATTATGTGTAGACTCAAGAATAGTGTTTACAGGGGCGGTCAGCCGGACGGAAGAGATATATGCCGCCTCTGACGTCTATGTCCATCCCACATGGTATGATCCGTGTTCATTGGTAGTACTTGAGGCCCTGGCCTCAGGTCTTCCGGTCATTACAACCAAATTCAACGGAGCGGGGGAACTCCTTCAAGAGGGCACATCGGGTTTTGTTATTCAAAGCCCGAGAGAAACAGATGCCCTGCATAACATCATGACAGAATTGACCAACAGGGAACTCAGGGACTACATGTCTGTTGAGGCCAGGAAACTTGCTGAAACCATTCCTTGGGAGAAACACTTTCGCAGGATAGAAGAGGTCATGACCCATACAGCCTCATGAAATTTATTCGGTCAGAAAGAAATAGTGTAGTTAACAGTATTATCAATTTTTGCGCATCCGATGTACGAATTGTTGCGATGTTGCTCAGTTTCACATTTTCGTACTGGATGTTTTATATAGATCCGGCTATCAATTTAGATGGTATCCTTTATATAGGAGCTGCCGATCATCTGCTCAGGGGAGACATACAAGGGGCTTATTCATTATATAGCTGGTTATTTTATCCATGGCTTATTGCCTCGGTCAGCAAATTAACAGGACTGGGGCTTGAATCCTCTGCTCATCTTTTAACAGCTTTTTTTTCCGCTCTTTTAACTTATACATTCATTACGCTCTTCCGCGATTTGGGTGGAGGTCGAACGACGATTCTTATCGCGGCATTCGTTATTGTCTTCCAGTCAGAGCTTAATGAGACACGATCCAGTGTGCTGCGTGATCACGGGTTTTGGGCCTTCTATCTCTTGTCGATTCTCTATTTTGTCCGTTTTTGTATACACCCGTGTTGGCGTTATGCCCTTGCCTGGAATCTGATGATAATAATTGCAACATTGTTTCGAATTGAAGGAGTTGTTTTTCTGATTTTGGTACCGTTTGTTTTCCTGGTTTATCGCGATTGGCCTTTTTTGACCAAGATAAAGAGATTTGTTCAGGTTCACTCTCTTAATATTGTTTCCCTCATATTCTTATTCGTAATTGCTATATACAAAAAAGAACAGTTTTATATTTATTCTGGAAGATTATTAGAACCGTTATCAAGACTTTCCATGTTCTGGGAAGAATTAACGGTTGGTATTAATGAAAAGATAAAAATCGTTCAAACCATGCTACTGAACAGTTTGTCAGATGAGTATGCTTTTACGATTGTTCTTGCCATACCTGTAATTATCTTTTTTGATAAGATCATCAAAACAATGACTCCGCTCTATATAGTGATATTCGGTTATTCGATATTCAAGAAAAAAAATTATTTTGTCAAGAAAGGTTTCAGTGTTATTATCTGGTTGATTATACTCAATATAATAATGATTTTCGTTTTTATTCTGCCCCAATTTTTTCTTCAGAGTCGTTTTGTTTATCCTCTTGTACTAATTTTATTGCTTATGATACCTTTTATATTGACTGATCTATACAATAAATGGAAGGTATCAAAAACTACGACTTCGAGATATGGGTGGTTATTTTATATTCTTTGTATATTGCTTGTTATTAATTCTCTTGAAGGACTGGTGTCCCTGCCCGGATGTTCAGATTCTTATGTTAAAGATGCTGGTATCTGGCTGCAGAATAACATCCCACCTGATGCCCGCCTTTACACAAATAATGCAAAAATAAAATATTATCGTGGTAATTTGAGAGAAAGGCCATCTGGTTTTCGACAGAATATAACTGAGAAACAGTTGGAAACTATCCCGGTTAATCAGTATGATTATTTTGCGTTGTGGTTAAAACATAAGAACTATCCTGATCCCCAAAAGATTTTATCCGTCTTTGGCACAACACCGATTCAGGAGTTCAGAAACAGGAAAAATGATGTGGTTTTAATTTACAAGAGAAGCGTTAATGCTAATAATTCTATGGAATCAGTGGAGAAAGAGTGCGCACAGTGAATTTATTTTTTCCTTTATTACTTTTGCCATCAGTTTCTTTCGTCAGATAGATGTCTCATCGTACAATTTTATATATTTCAAAAGGGGTAAATTCACCTTCTACGCGATACAGGGCTATGCAATATTCGTCAATGTTTGAATCCGCTGGATGGAAATTTCGGCATATATGTGACAAAAAATCATTCTTAAATAGAATCTCCATACTCAGAGAGGCAAAATGTTCTGATGTGGTTGTAATATTGAGGAGGGCCTATAATCCCCTTTTTTTCTTTTTATTACGTTATTATTCAAGATACTTGGTTTTTGATTTTGACGATGCCATATTTCTGAAGAGCCGTGGACAAGCATCGCGTGGCCGGGAAAGGGGTTTTGTCCGTACGATTTCTTCCTGTGATCAGGTCTGGGCCGGCAACAGTTATCTTGCTAATAAGGCACGATGTTATAACAAACAAGTGACAATATTACCTACTTCTTTAGACATTGAAAAATATGATCAGTATGTCGAGAAACCAATAAATTCCTTGGATATCGTCTGGATCGGAAGCACTGCCACCAAAAAACATTTGCTCACTGTTCTGCCGGCATTGGAAAAAGCGTCGGAGAGTATTCCGACATTACGTTTGAAAATCATTGCTGATTTCAGTCTTGAAACAGATAAACTTGATGTTGTTCCGGTTCGCTGGTCAGAGACATGTGAGGCCAAGGAGTTGGCGTCTGCTCATATAGGAATAGCACCCCTTCCTGACAATTCGTATACAAGAGGGAAGTGTGCCTTAAAAGTTATACAGTACATGGCGTCAAGTCTTCCGGTGATTTCTTCCCCGACAGGTGTTAATAAGGAAATTATTGAAAATGGGGTTACTGGTATTTTTGCGGAAGATGAGCAGGAATGGGTCAATGCTATCAAAAAACTTTCTGGTGATAATAAACTCCGGAGTTCCATGGGTAATGCTGCAAGGAGGCGTTGTGTTGAGAATTTCACTTTGCAAACTGTCTTTAAGAAAATGTTGACCGTTCTTGAACAAGGGACTGAAAACCGGGAAAACGTAAAATGAACAATCAACCACCTGGAATTAGACAGCGCTGTCCCATATGTAATCAATCCGGCAAATATTCTTACACTGGTAAAGATCTTTTACATGGTGTTCCTGGAGAATTTATTTATGCCGAATGCATGACTTGCGGTGCTATTTATCAAGCACCCATGCCCAAACCAGATCAAATTGCCTCATTCTATCCGGATCAGTACGATCCATACCGTCCTGGAAAGGCCAAAGAAAGAAATTTTCTGGAAAAGAGTGTTTTACGCACAACCTATGATTATCATCGCCTGGATTCCATTCTGCCTGACTGGATAGGAAAACAAGCGGGAATGTTTGCCTACCGGGATTCGATCCCATTCACTGAAAATGGAAGGCTGTTGGATGTAGGTTGTGGGGGAGGTAAGTTCCTTCTGTCAATGCAGCAGTTAGGATGGCAGGCAGAGGGAGTAGAGTTTAATAAGAGTGCTGTCCAAACATGCAGGCAGTCCGGGCTGAAGGTTTTTCATGGAGAATTGTCTGGAGCCTCTTGTGTGGATAACAGCTTTGATGTCGTAACGGCCCGTCACGTAATTGAACATATTGCCGAGCCATCGTCTTTCCTTGCTGAGATTTATCGGGTTTTAAAACCAGGTGGAATTATGGTACTAAAGACTCCAAATAGCCATGCATTGGGAAGAAAGTGGTTTGGCACCAACTGGTTTCCTAATGATGTCCCTCGGCACCTCATTCTGTATTCCCCTGTAAATCTGAGTTTGTTGGCTGAGAAGCATGGTTTCTGTGAGAAGAATATTCAGACTTTTTCGACCCCCAAGTGTATTTTAAACAGCTGGGATTATCTGAGAGGTGGCCAACAAGGCAGACCGTCCAAGAAGTGCAAATGGCGACGCATTCTGGCCCGGTTTTATGTGGCTGCGGCGAATTTCATTGATCGTGGAGATGAGATTTTTGCCATTTATGAAAAACCGTTGAGATCATAACGTTTTTTTTATCTTGTCTTCTTTAAAGAGAAGCTGTTTTAAATGCAAATTCCTTCTGAAAAATTTTATATTTCTCTGGACAGTTTGTCTGGAGAAGGACGGATGCTTCATTGCATTCGTTTTTTTCGACTCGTGCCAGGAAAGAGAGTTGTCTGCCAGGCAATCTGGCATGACCATGAAGTCATAGCAAAACTTTATTACGGGCCTCGCAGTGCAAGGCGAAACTGGAAAAAAGAGGTTGAAGGATTAGAGGCGTTTCAAAAACACGGCATTCGTGCCCCAAGTATTTTGCATGCGGGAACAGCGGAAGGAGGTACAATCTTTGTTGTATTGCTGCAACCTGTTTCTGCTGCTCGATCTCTGGAAGAAGTGTGGAGCAGTTGTTCGAATGAGACTGATAAAGTTGCATTTTTAACAGATGTTGTTGCGATTTTGGCGCGACATCATAATGCCGGTCTTGTACAGGATGACTTGCATCTGCAAAATTTTCTGTCTTCTAATGGAAAGATCTATACCTTGGACGGGGGAAGTGTGCGGATACAGAATCGACCTCTAAAAATGCGGCGTT
>Ga0180433_10008657_pt1 | contig 12621 bp, 13 predicted proteins | sample SS_ome_8_FD_132980 | JGI IMG/M metagenome (GOLD analysis project Ga0180433, IMG submission 132980) | Hypersaline lake sediment archaeal communities from the Salton Sea, California, USA - SS_1_D_1 metaG | ecosystem: Environmental > Aquatic > Non-marine Saline and Alkaline > Hypersaline >... | reverse complement strand
TCAGCCTCGATATCATCGGTTGAGACGGCAAAATGATGTACTTTTCCTTCCTGAGGAAGACTGTCGTTATATCCCTCGATCAATTCAAGCTCTGTCTCGTCTCTGTTCTCAAAGCCTAAAAAAGCCAGCTTCATGATGCCGTTTGTATGGGTCATTCTGCCTTTCAGTGTCATTCCGATCACATTCTGGTAGAATGCGATCGAAGCATCAATGTCTTTCACCATCAGTCCTACGTGGTCAATTCGCGCCATTACGCCATTCCTCCTTTTGTTTCTCCATCATTTTAGAAAGATCGGAATCATCTGTCAATTATCTCGATTACATGATGAATAAGAATATTGATCAGGCGTTATGGTAGGATAGAGAAGACTTTAAAATAAGGACTGAAATCAAATGCATACATTAAAAATAAAACATCCATTCGCTGCAAAAATGAAAAAGGGCTATCCCTTAATTGAAAAAGAAGCTGTTTCTTCGCAAGAAAACGGCATAAAAGAAGGTTCGCTGATCAGGGTTGCCGATGAAAACGGCACGTTTTTGGGAAAGGGCTACTATGGCGAGCAAAACAAAGGGATCGGCTGGATTCTGACCCGAAACGAAGAGGAATCAATTGATCAATCATTCTTTTTAAGCAGGCTGGCGAACGCCTTTCAGGCCAGAAAATCGCTTTTTCAAGACCCGGATACGACCGCTTTTCGTTTGTTTAACGGGGAAGGCGACGGAATCGGCGGCTTTACGATTGATTATTATGACGGCTACTATTTGTTCCAATGGTACAGCAAAGGGATTTATACGTTTAAGGAAGCGATTATGGAAGCCCTCGATGAATTGACAGACTATAAAGCCGTATATGAGAAAAAACGGTTTAATACGGCCGGGCAGTATGTAGAAGATGACGACTTTGTCAGAGGAGAGAGAGGGGAATTTCCGATCATTGTGAAAGAGAACGGCATACATTTTGCCGTTTACCTCAATGACGGTGCGATGACAGGCGTTTTTCTCGATCAGCGCCATGTCCGCAAGGCGGTTAGGGACCGGTATGCGGAAGGAAAAACCGTGCTCAACACCTTCTCATATACAGGTGCATTTTCTGTGGCGGCGGCGCTTGGAGGCGCTGAAAAAACGACGAGCGTTGATGTTGCAAACCGCAGTTTAAGCAGGACGATCGAACAATTCAGCGTGAACGGGCTGGATTATGAAGCTCATGATATTAAAGTCATGGACGTTTTTAAATATTTTCAATACGCGGCCAAAAAAGAACTCGCCTTTGACCTCGTCATCCTTGATCCGCCTTCATTTGCGAGAACAAAAAAGCATACATTCAGCGCGGCAAAGGATTATAAAAATCTGTTGAAAGACGCGATTCGAATCACTAAAGATCAAGGTGTGATCGTCGCTTCGACGAACAGCAGCGCTTTTGGGATGAAAAAATTCAAAGGTTTTATCGAAGCGGCATGCAAAGAAACGGGGACGCGCTTTACAGTGCTTGAGGAGCATTCGCTGCCCGAAGATTTTAAAACGGTGAAAAGCTATCCTGAAGGCGATTATTTAAAAGTTGTCTTTTTGCGGATCCGCCGCCGTTAATGTTAAGGGCGGGGGAAAATTTTGCGATAAAAACAATACCTGTCGATCAATTATTCATGTATATTGATATTACGCGAAAAACTCAGGCAGGGGGAAGTTATGGATTACGGAATTTTAATATCGATAGGTATTTATATGGCAGGAATGCTTTTTATCGGATATTTTGCATATCGAAGAACTTCAAATTTGACCGACTACATGCTTGGCGGAAGAAATCTGGGCCCCGCCGTCACCGCGTTAAGCGCAGGTGCTTCCGATATGAGCGGCTGGCTATTAATGGGGCTGCCCGGTGCGATGTTTTTGAACGGATTGAGAAGCGGCTGGATCGTTGTCGGTCTGACAATCGGCGCTTATTTGAACTGGGTGTATGTTGCGCCGAGGCTGAGAACGTATACGGAAACGGCCGGCAACAGCATTACCATACCCGATTATTTCGAAAACCGTTTTAAAGACGGTTCAAGGCTGTTACGGGTGACGTCGGCTTTCGTTATTTTAGTATTTTTCACTTTTTATACATCATCCGGAATGGTGGCGGGCGGAGAGCTGTTCAGAACAGCATTCCACCTTGATTATCGGATCGGCATCTGGCTGACGGCCGGGGTTGTCATTCTTTATACGCTCTTCGGGGGCTTTCTGGCTGTCAGCTGGACCGATTTTGTTCAAGGGACGATCATGTTTATTGCGCTCATCTTAATGCCGATCGTCGTTTTTGTCCAATTGGGGGGAATTGCGCCGGCGTTTTCGGAAGTGAACGCGGTCAACCCGGACCTCCTCCGTCCGTTTCAAGGAACAACCGCAATCGGTATTGTTTCTTTACTGGCGTGGGGGCTCGGCTACTTTGGACAGCCTCATATTATTGTCAGGTTTATGGCGATTTCAAGCGTGAAAGAGTTGAAGAGTGCCAGAAGAATCGGCATGGGCTGGATGATCTTTTCGATTTGCGGCGCGATGCTGACAGGACTCGTCGGCATCGCCTATTTCAGCGCAAATCATCTTTCGTTAAAGAATGCCGAGACGATATTCATTAAGTTGGCAGACCTTTTGTTCCCATCGATGATTACGGGGTTTTTGCTGGCTTCCATTTTAGCAGCTGTCATGAGCACGATTTCTTCACAGCTTCTTGTAACCTCAAGCGCGCTGACAGAGGATTTTTATAAAGCGTTTGTCCGGAAAGGAGCTTCTGACAAAGAACTTGTTCTTGTCGGAAGGCTGTCTGTCCTCGCGATTTCACTGATCGCCCTCATGATGGCGCTTCATCCGAATGAAACGATATTGAATCTTGTCGGCTATGCGTGGGCAGGTTTCGGAGCGGCCTTTGGTCCTGTCGTTCTGCTGAGTCTGTATTGGAAACGAATGACGAAGTGGGGCGCGCTTTCAGGGATGCTGTCCGGGGCGTTGACTGTTATTGTGTGGGAGCAAGTAAAAGCTTTTGACCCGGTTTATGAAATCATTCCCGGATTTATTGTTTGTACAGTCGTGATCATCGTCGTCAGCCTGATGACAAAGAAGCCGTCCGCAGAGATTGAAAAGGAATTTGAGACGGCGGTTGAACAGCTGAAAGGTTGAGAATATGGTGATGGTCTTTGTCAACGTATTGTTGACGGCCGCTTTTCTCACAGAGGCTTTCATGGGATTTCTGTGGACATTTTCCAAAGAAAAAAGCGATGAATTTTTTCGGAAATGGCGGCGGATGGATCGGGGAAATTTCACACTTTTCGGTTGGGATTTTGGTGTATTTCTTTTATAGTATTGCTGATGTGCTGCTCGATGTCTAAATGAAAAAAACCAAATTGGCGGAAAAAAACTTCCCCAATTTGGTTTTTTTATTTTTCGGCTATGATACTGCAATAAGGGAAATGAGAAACGGCGCTGCGCAAAGCGTGATGATCGCAGCCAGGATCATCGATACGCTTGAAATCGTTCCGGACACGGAGCTGAGCTCAAATGCTTTTGACGTACCTGCGCCGTGGGCGCTTGTGCCAAGCAGCACGCCCCTTGCGATTTCATTATCAATCCGGAAGTAGCGAATGACCATCGGTCCGATCACTGACCCGGACAGGGCGGTCAATATAACAAAAACAGCGGTCACCGCGGGCATTCCGCCGATCATTTCAGAAACGCTCATTGCAATTGGCGTTGTGACCGATCTGGGAACGAGGCTCTCAATCAGGTCTTCATTCAGCTTGAAAAGTTTTGCGATAAACGCTGTTGACAGGATCGCGATACAGCAGCCTACAGTCACGTTGATAATGATCTCAACCGCGTATTTTTTCAAGACTGGAAAGTATTTGTACAGCGGAATCGCAAAAGCCACGGTTGCCGGCTGGAGCATGTCTGTCAACAAGCGACCGCCCGCATTGTACGCTTCAAAGGGCACGTTGATGAAAAGCAGCAGGCCGACAAGTATCACCGGCGTGACCAATAAAGGTGACGCATACACCTTTGGATGGCGTGAATACACCGCTTTTGCGCCCAGATAAATTAACACTGTTGCGATCAGGCTTAAGCATCCGATGAGCATGTTTTTTTCCTTTCCTTTCTTTTGGCAATCAATTGAGTCAGCATTCCGGTCGACACCATGACGACGAATGTACTGATGAGGACAACGAGTATAATGCTTGTGCCGAATTCAGCCAGAATATCTCCGTAGTTCATAATCCCGACGGCTGAAGGGACAAAGAACAAAAGCAGCTCCGCGAGCAGCCACAAGGCGCCGATTTCAATCCATTCCAGCTTAATGATTTTGAAATGAAGAAGCGCAAAAATGACGATAATCCCGAGAATGCTGCCGGGAATGTTTATATGAAGAACCTCGGCAATCAGATTCATGAAACGCGCGAATAAAAACAAAAGAGCGACCTGACCTAATCCTTTAATGAATGTTTTCATGTCATTATCCCCCTTTCTAAACATGAGTGTACATGAGTTTTAAGTATAGGTAAAATACATATACAGAATAGATATTATTCATTTTGTCTATAGTTAAAAGCGCAAATCAGGTCAAAAGAAACAGTTTCCTGACTAAAATTAGAAATTGTCGTCCGGAATCATTTGGCGATTTTTTGTGACCATTAAACTGCCGTATTCCCGTGCCTTTAGACTTGTCCGCGATGAAAGCGGTGTACAGATGATTCAAAAAGACGGGTTATATGTCCTTAAAATGCGCTATGAGGAAGATGATGAACTGTGTATATATCCCTAAAAACAGTATTTACAGCCTATTCAACATCCGTGATTTTCGACTTAAACTATAAATATTGGAAATGAGAGCAAGTCCAGTCAAAGATGTGAATCTATGAAAAACCAACTGAATCATAATTTGACAAGGAAACAATCCATGCGAATCATACTGCAATTTCAGAGGTGACAATAATGGACTACTCAGACACGCTGCAAAAAATACACGGTGTCCTCTCCCATAAGGCGGCAGAGCTGGAAGAACAAATTTCAAGGCTGGAGCGGGCAAAGCGCGATGTAGAGCGGGAACAAAACCTCGGAATCGAAGAAATCAGGCAGATTTTGCGTCCGAACCTTGATGAGTCGTGGACCGGAAGCAGGGCAGCCGATTTTGACGAAGCACGTGATGAAGCGCACACAGCAATGTACAGAATTTTCACCGATGAATATGATCGGTATATTCATAAAATTGATTTAAAGATATTTGCTTTAGATTCTGAAAAAGGGGCTGTTCAAGCTGCAAGCTGGTCGGCCGACCGGGCGGACTTTCTGATGGAAAAAGGAGAGGAGGCCGTCGACGCTCTGCACAGCACAATCAACGGTTTAAAAGGGTGGTTGAAATGAGCAAAACGATTAAACTTAACCATGCAGCGGTTATGAAGCAGCTGGAGCAAGTAAGCAGCACGCTTCAAGCCGTGTCTTTAAAAAGCCCGTCAGCCGGAGCGCTCGGGCGGAACAACCTTGATTTTACGAAAAAGTGGCTTGAACGCGAAGCCGAAATTTGCAATATGGTCGAACAGTATAAAGAGGCTGTTCGTAAAAACATTGAGGACACCCGCTCTAATGTGGACACGCTGAAGGAACAGGATGAAGCGATTGCCCGAAGATAGGCGCTGCCGGCTGTATGCCGGCGGCGTTTTTTTATGTTGATGTAGAGGGGTGCTCCGCGGGGGTGCAGAAAACAATGAAATTGGTTTAGAATATGAATACAAGCAGGAACTCTGAAAGGGTGTCAAACAAATGGACATACGCCACTTAACCTATTTCTTGGAGGTAGCCCGTCTGAAAAGCTTCACAAAAGCCGCTCAGTCATTATACATATCTCAGCCGACAATTTCCAAAATGATTAAAAATCTTGAAGAAGAGCTCGGGATTGAGCTGTTTTACCGGCGGGGGCGTCAGATCGAGCTGACTGATGCGGGGCAAAGCATGTATGTGCAGGCCCAGGAAATCACCAAGTCGTTTCAAAATTTAACTTCAGAGCTGAATGACTTGATGGACGTCAAAAAAGGGCACGTGCGGATCGGTTTGCCGCCGATGATCGGCTCCGGCTTTTTTCCGAAAGTGATAGGGGATTTCAGAGACAAATATCCGAACGTCACCTTTCAGCTTGTTGAGCACGGCTCTGTGAAAGTGCAGGAAGGAGTGGAAGACGGATCGCTTGATATCGGCGTTGTCGTCCTGCCTGCAAAAGAGGAGATTTTTCACTCCTTTACAATCGTAAAAGAAGACTTGATGCTGATCGTCCACCCGTCTCATCGTTTTGCCGATGCGGATGAGATCGAGCTTCGGCAGTTAAGCGAAGAACCGTTTATCTTTTTCCGGGAAGACTTTGTTCTTCACGAACGGATCATTACGGCTTGCTTGAAGGCTGGATTTCAGCCGAATGTCATTTATGAAACCTCGCAATGGGATTTCATCAGCGAAATGGTTTCCGCTAACCTTGGAATCGGGCTTTTGCCCGAAAGAATCTGCCGGGATCTTGACCCGGAAAGAGTGAGAATCATTCCGCTGGTGAGGCCGGCCATTCCTTGGCATGTCGCCGTCATTTGGAGAAAAGACCGCTATCTGTCGTTCGCGGCGAGGGCGTGGATTGATCATACAAAATCGTATATATGGAGCGAAAATTCAAAAACAGAAGGGAATGCAGCCGAATGAATCTAGAAGATGCCGCAAGAGGAATTCAGAAAGTCAGAAAGCAAAAACCGCTCGTACACAATATGACAAACAATGTCGTCACCAATTTTACGGCGAACGGTTTACTGGCTCTCGGCGCATCGCCGGTGATGGCGTATGCGAGGGAAGAAGCCGCCGACATGGCAAAGATCGCCGGAGCCCTTGTGCTGAACATCGGCACGCTCAGCCGGGAATCTGTTGAATCGATGATCATTGCAGGAAAGTCCGCCAATGAACACGGTGTGCCGGTTATTTTTGACCCAGTCGGTGCTGGGGCGACGCCGTTTCGAACAGAATCGGCTCAAGCGATTATGCGCGAAGTGAAGGTTTCCGCCGTCAGAGGCAATGCCGCGGAAATTGCCAACACGCTTGGAGAGGACTGGCTGATCAAAGGCGTGGATGCAGGCGAAGGGAGCGGCGACAGAACAGAGCTCGCCAAAAAAGCCGCGAAATTATGGGATACAGCCGTCATCATAACCGGAGCTGAAGATGTCATAACGGATGGAACAAAAACGTATACCGTAGGCAACGGACATCAACTGTTAACGAAAGTGACGGGGACAGGCTGTCTGTTTACCTCTGTCATCGGTGCGTTTTGCGCCGTTGAAAAAGACGTTTGCCATGCCGCTGTATCTGCAGCCGCTTTTTATGGAACGGCGGCCGAGTTGGCCGCGGAGAAAGCGGAAAACCTGGGGCCCGGAAGCTTTCAAATCGAGTTTTTGAATCAGCTTGCCGCTGTTGAAGCGATGGATATAAAAGAACGCGGCAGGATCAGAGAGGTGGAATAAGATGACGCGAGTCTCAAAAGAAACGATAAAAGATCTGTTGTCAGTCTATTTTATTATGGGTTCAAACAATACTGCAGGCGATCCTTTAACTGTCATTGAACAAGCCTTAAAAGGCGGTGCGACACTTTTTCAATTCCGCGAAAAAGGCGAGGGCGCGTTAAAAGCAGGAGATCAAAAGGCGTTTGCTCGACAGGTGCAGGCTCTTTGCAAACAGTTCAATGTTCCGTTTATCATCAACGATGATGTAGAACTCGCGCTTGCGCTTGACGCCGATGGGGTGCATATCGGGCAGGATGATGATAAGGCCGCCGACGTCAGAGCGAGAATCGGGGACAAAATCCTCGGTGTTTCCGCGCATACACTTGAAGAAGTCGTAAAGGCGGAAAAGGATGGAGCGGATTATATCGGTGCAGGACCGGTTTACCCGACTGAAACAAAGCGGGATACAAAAGCTGTGCAGGGTGTCTCGCTCATTCAAGAGCTCCGCAGGCAGGGGATTGGCATACCTGTGGTCGGAATCGGCGGGATCACGGCCGAAAACTGCGCCCCCGTCATCGAGGCCGGCGCTGACGGCATCAGTGTCATCAGCGCCATCAGCAAAGCTGCCGATCCAAAGGCGGCCGCCGAGGCGTTCAGCAAGAAAGTGCAAGCTGCTAAACAAAGCGCGCATTCCTAAATGGAATATGCGCTTTTTGATATAAAAATTAAAATCTCTCGTTCATAAACCGTTCCAGAAAATGCCCGATCACCAGGGAGGACATGCCGAGCGATGAGGCAGTGCGGCCAAGCGAGGAGATTTTCAAATGATAATTAGACAAGGCTTCTGCAGCACTTCTTGAGGCAATCGTTTTTTTAATCGCATCGACGATGATCGGATAGGATTCTACAATGGTATTCCGCAAGATAATCGTATCGGGATTCAACGTCTTCAAGATGTTGAGAAGTCCGATGCCGATATGAAAACCGAATCTTTCAAACGTCTCCATCATCCCCGGATCACTGCGGTCTGCAAGTTCTTTAACGGTTTCGTAAAGCGGGGCTTCGGAATTCGCTCCATAGTGAGAGAAGACGGCTTTTTCCGAAGCGTAAAGCTCCCAGCAGCCTCTATTCCCGCACCGGCACAATGGGCCGTCAAAGTGAATGGACATGTGCCCGGCTTCTCCGGAAAAACCTTGCACACCTCTAAACAGTTTTCCATTCATTAAAATCCCTAAACCAATCCCGGTATTAATGCTGACAAACACGGCATGCTCCAGCTGTCCGGCTTCTCCGTATTTCTTCTCGCCAACGGCGCCGGCGTTTGCTTCGTTTTCAATTAAAATGGGAACGCCGAACCTTTCTTCCAGTTTTTCCTTTAACGGAATCAAATGGATTGGCTTATTTGGCGTAAACACCACCTGCCGTTCGTTGTCTACCAAGCCGGGTACGCAAACGCCGATTCCGGTCAATCCGTATGGGGAAGGCGGTATTTTGTCAACGGCTAGCCCTGTCAATTCGATTAATGCCTCTTCTGTCGCCTGAATGTCTTCTTCATCCAGCGTCCGTTCGAATTGTTCAATCAAATGCCCTTCAAGATCGGTTAACACAACAATCAGATAATTGGTTCCGATATCTACACCGACCGCATAGCCGGCTTTTCGATTGAATTTCAGCATCACGGGCCTCCTGCCGCCGCTTGACTCGCCGGGGCCGGTTTCATAAATGATGTCCTTTTGAAGCAAGGAAGATACTTGGGAGGAAACGGTCGCTTTATTTAATCCCGTTATTTCCGAAAGTTTTGCTCTTGAAATGGGTGCGTTCTCAATAATCTGCTCAAGAATCAGAGCTTTGTTCATTTTTTTTACAAGGGCTTGATCCGCTGTATTCAATGTCAATCACTCCATTGTTTTGAAGCTGTGAATTTATTATAGTATAACAAATTTAGAAAACTCAATTTTTTCCTTCATTTCCATTGAAAGCGGTTGATTCATCCTGTAAAATAAATACAAGGAAGTTAGTTTAATGGTTAAACAAACTTGTTTTTTAACGTTTGCTTTGCAAGGAAAAGTGAAGGAGGAGATCGGAATGTTTTTTAGAAATGTCGGAGTGATTGACTATGAAGGAGCCGATTCGGAAAATCCTTACGCATTTAAATATTACAACCCTGATGAATACGTCGGCGGCAAAACGATGAAGGAACATCTTCGCTTCGCTGTTGCGTATTGGCATACCTTTGATGCGGACGGGAAAGACCCTTTCGGTGACGGGACGATGTTCCGGCCGTGGAACCGGATGACACATCCTTTGGATAAAGCAAAAGCCCGGGCGGAAGCGGCTTTTGAATTCTTTGAAAAGCTCGGCGTGCCCTATTTCTGCTTTCATGACGTTGATATCGTTGATGAAGGAGCAACGTTGCGTGAGACATTTACGTATTTGGATCAAATGTCGTCTTTTCTTAAAGAAATGATGGAGACTAGCCGTGTTCAGCTGCTTTGGAATACAGCCAATATGTTTACCCATCCGAGGTATGTCCACGGGGCCGCAACTTCCTGCAATGCGGATGTCTATGCCTATGCGGCCGCAAAAGTGAAAAAAGGACTGGATATCGCCAAGGAGCTTGGAGCGGAAAACTATGTGTTCTGGGGCGGAAGAGAAGGTTATGAAACATTGCTGAATACAAATATGAAGCTTGAACTCGAAAACTTGGCTTCATTTTATAGAATGGCGGTTGAGTATGCGCGCGAAATCGGTTTTGACGGCCAATTTTTGATCGAGCCGAAGCCGAAGGAGCCGACGAAGCACCAATACGATTTTGATGCGGCCACAACGATCGCTTTTTTAGAAACTTACGGTTTAAAAGACCATTTTAAACTCAATCTTGAGGCGAACCATGCGACCTTGGCCGGGCATACATTTGAGCATGAACTACGGGTGGCTGCCTTGCACGATGTGCTGGGTTCCATTGACGCCAATCAGGGCGATTTGCTCCTGGGCTGGGATACTGATGAGTTCCCGACCGATCTGTATTCTGCAGTACTTGCGATGTATGAAATTTTGAAAGCAGGCGGGTTTAAAACCGGTGGCATTAACTTCGATGCTAAAGTAAGGCGCCCGTCTTTTGCGGATGAAGACTTATTTCACGCTCATATCGCAGGAATGGATACGTATGCAGTCGGCTTGAAAGTCGCCTCCCGTCTGCTTGAAGACAAAGCCCTCGACCAGATCATTGAAGAGCGTTATGAAAGCTATACGAAAGGGATCGGGCTTGAGATCAAAGAAGGCCGCACCGATCTGAATAAGCTTGCCGCATACGCTCTTGAACACGACCAAATTGAAAATCAGTCAGGCCGCCAGGAACGACTGAAAGCGACCGTTAACCGTTACTTATTGAACGCTTTGCGCGAAGCGCCGGCAGAAAAGGAGACACGCTAGTGGAATACGTGATCGGGGTCGACCTCGGCACCAGCGCGGTTAAAATCATCCTTGTCAATCAGCGGGGAGAGCTGTGCGGCGAGGTCTCCAAACCATTTTCCATCATTCAGCCCCATTCCGGTTATTCTGAACAGGATCCCGCAGAATGGGCGGTAAAAACGAAGGAAGCCATTAAGGAATTAGTTATGCATTTCCCGGGAAAAGCATCTCAGATTAAAGGGATCAGCTTTTCCGGACAGATGCATGGATTGGTACTTTTAAACGGCAAAGGAGAGGTTTTGCGAAACGCGATCCTGTGGAACGATACACGGACAACCGAACAATGCCGTCTGATTAACGAGAAAGTCGGAAAGGAGCGCCTGCTCGAGATCGCGAAAAACCCGGCGCTCGAAGGCTTTACCCTTCCGAAGCTTTTATGGGTGAAAGAACATGAAAAAAAATTTTTTGAAAAGGCGGCCGTTTTTTTGCTGCCGAAAGACTACGTCAGGTACACGATGACGGGGCGTCTGCACAGCGAATATTCAGATGCAGCCGGAACGCTTCTGCTCGATGTGAAACATCAGACATGGAGCGGGGAAATCTGCAGCAAGCTCGGCATCCCGGAGTCCTTATGTCCGGATCTGATTGAGCCGGGCGCCTGTGTCGGCGGCGTCAGTCCGGAATTCGCGGCCGAAACCGGTCTGGCTCCTGAAGTCAAGGTGTTTGCCGGCGGCGCTGATAATGCATGCGGCGCGGTCGGCGCCGGTATTTTAAGAGAAGGAACGGCCCTTTGCAGCATAGGCACCTCAGGGGTTGTTCTCACATATGAATCAAACCGAGATCAAGAGTTTGATGGCAATATTCATTTTCTGAACCACGCCGCCCCCAATGCGTTTTATTCAATGGGAGTGACGCTTTCCGCAGGACGCAGCTTCAGCTGGTTTAAAGATGTATTTGCCGGGCAAACGTCATTTGACGAATTAATCAGCGATATTGACCATTCCCGTCCCGGTGCCCGGGGGCTGCTGTTTACCCCTTACTTGTCAGGGGAGAGAACCCCTCATGCCGACGCAGATATTCGCGCCAGCTTCATCGGGATGGACAGCGCACATACACGGGCGGACTTCGTCAGAGCCGTCATTGAAGGCATCACATTCTCCCTACACGAGAGCATTGAACAATTCCGTGCCGCGGGAAAGGATATCAGCCGCGTGATTTCAATCGGCGGAGGCGCCAAAAGCGATCAATGGCTGCAAATCCAGGCGGATATCTTCAACGCCGACATCATCAGACTCACAAGCGAACAGGGGCCGGCATATGGAGCAGCCATGATCGCGGCCGTCGGGTGCGGCTGGTTTCCGTCGCTTGAAGCTTGTGCAGACCGATTCGTTCTCATCAAAGAAACCTTTTCACCCCGCCGTGAATACAGCAGACAATACAAAGCTCTGTTTCAAATTTACAGAGATGTCTACCGGCACACGAAAGCGCTGAACGAGCGGCTGGCGAGCTTTCGAGAATAAAAAAACTTATGAGCCGGCCGGCTCATAAGTTTTTTTCGGGTGTGCATCCAGTTTAAGATTGATCCATGTGAATGCCTGTATGCGCTTTGACCTGAATTTCTGCAAATGCTTCTTGATCAGGGGTTTTTGAAGACAGAATCGTCCCGAGATAAGCGCCTAAAAAGCCGAGCGGAATGGAGATGATACCCGGGTTGGAAAGCGGGATC